>Ga0315289_10001050_pt1 | contig 43172 bp, 44 predicted proteins | sample YL17G11_40_MG_FD_203452 | JGI IMG/M metagenome (GOLD analysis project Ga0315289, IMG submission 203452) | Sediment microbial communities from Yellowstone Lake, YNP, Wyoming, USA - YL17G11_40 | ecosystem: Environmental > Aquatic > Freshwater > Lake > Sediment | place: USA: Wyoming | collected... | reverse complement strand
AATATTCCTCGTGTGACCATCTACAAAATGGGAGCAACCAACGGAACATACTACAAACTACCCAACCCAGCAACACTACCAACAGGTATTGGAATAGATGTAGCGTTCTCCCATAACAGCACCTACATGGCAGTAGCACATTACAGTAGTCCTTATGTGACCATCTACAAAATGGGAGCAACCAACGGAACATACTACAAACTACCCAACCCAGCAACACTACCAACAGGAATTGCTTATGGTGTCGCATTCTCCCATAACAGCACCTACATGGCAGTAGCACATGATAATAGTCCGTATCTGACCATCTACAAAATGGGAGCAACCAACGGAACATACTACAAACTACCCAACCCAGCAACACTACCAACAGGTATTGGGCGGGGTGTAGCGTTCTCCCATAACAGCACCTACATGACAGTAGCACATTATACTAGTCCGTGTGTGACCATCTACAAAATGGGAGCAACCAACGGAACATACTACAAACTACCCAACCCAGCAACACTACCAGCAGATGTTGCAGCTGGTGTAGCGTTCTCCCATGACAGCACCTACATGGCAATAGCACATCTCACTAGTCCTTACGTGACCATCTACAAAATGGGAGCAACCAACGGAACATACTACAAGCTACCCAACCCAGCAACACTACCAACAGATACTGGAATGGATGTAGCGTTCTCCCATAACAGCACCTACATGACAGTAGCACATTACAGTAGTCCGTATGTGACCATCTACAAAATGGGAGCAACCAACGGAACATACTACAAGCTACCCAACCCAGCAACACTACCAGCAGATATTGGACTTGGTGTAGCGTTCTCCCATGACAGCACCTACATGGCAATAGCACATGACAGTAGTCCGTATGTGACCATCTACAAAATGGGAGCAACCAACGGAACATACTACAAGCTACCCAACCCAGCAACACTACCAACAGATGCTGGAATGGATGTAACGTTCTCCCATGATGGCACCTACATGGCAGTAGCACACGCTACTACCCCTTTTGTAACCATCTACAAAATATCGTATCAAACAGGAGAAACTTTCTCGTATAACCTCATAGACTTAACATCAGGCGACCTCTACCATTATAAGGCGTATGCGAACAACACCGCCGGATCCGACACCGGCGATGATTACTCATTCTTCACTAAACCACCAGCAACAACCAACCTAGCAGAAACCAGCAGCACCAACACCACGCTCACCTACACCTGGACCAAAGCCACCGTCGGGTCAGGAGCAGCAGCATACACCAGAATACAGTATCAGACAGGCAGCAGCCCCAACACCATCAACACAGGAACAAACACCTACAACGACACCAGCAACACAGACAACACCCTCAGCCTCACACCCGGGACACGCTACTACTTCAGCGCCTTCAGCTGGGGTATTGAAGATACCGTAGGCAACTGGAACGACACCAAAAACACCATGGACGCCTGGACCAACCCAGGTGACGTCACCAGCCTCACCAGCAGCATCACAGGCCAGAACTACATTAATTTAAGTTACACGCATGGGACGAACGGTGAGGTGACCATGGTGCGTCGCAACGCATCAGGCTCAGCGAGTTACCCATCAAGCCGCGCCACAGGAACCCAGGTGTACAACGGCACCAACCAATACGCGAACGACACCGGCCTTCTTGCTGGCGTCACCTACTACTACGCAGCATGGACATGGGACACACACGGCAGCAAATGGAGCGACCATGCCACAAACTACTCCGAAACAACCACTATCGGCGCAGTCATCGTAGTGACGAACACGTCAACCGGTGTCGAAGAAACCAACGCGACACTCCACGGATTCCTACAAGCTGGTGGAGGGATACCCTGCACCGTACGATTCCAATACGGAACAACAACAGGGTATGGGACGAACACCACAAACCAGACGAAGTCTACTGGACAAACATTCCTCGCCAGCATAACAGGCTTAACATCAGGCGACCTGTATCACTACAGGGCGTATGCGAACAACACCGCCGGATCCGACACCGGCGATGATTACTCATTCTTCACGAAACCACCAGCAACAACCAGCCTAGCTGAGACCGCTTCAACCAACACCACGCTGACTTACAGTTGGACCAAAGCCACGGTTGGGTCAGGAGCAGCAGCATACACCAGGATCCAATACAAAACAGGATCCAGCCCAACAACCATATCTGACGGAACCAACACCTACAACGATACAGGTGCAACCGACAACACTCTGAGCCTCACTGCTGGGACACGTTACTACTTCAGCGCATTCAGCTGGGGTATTGAGGATACTGTAGGCAACTGGAATGACACCAAAAATACCATGGACGCATGGACCAACCCAGGCGACCCCACAAGTGTACACACAACCAACGGTACCACCTGGATCAACATCACCTACACCCACGGCACCAACGGAGAATACACTCTCATCAGACGAAACACCACAGGCAGCGCAGCATACCCAACCAGCAGAACCAATGGTGACCAAGTCTCAAACAGCACCAACACCTACGCCAACGACACCAGCCTCAACCCAGAAACCACCTACTACTACGCCATCTGGACATGGGACACCGACGGAAACAAATGGAACGACCACCAAATCAACATCACCGGAACAACAACAGCGATAGCAGTAACAGTACCAATAGTTGTGACAAACGCTTCCACTGGTGTGGAGGAAACCAATGCAACAGTAAATGGATATCTACAAGACGACGGAGGCGCAACGACAACGTGCGGATTCTGGTGGGATACCAATTCCGGAACACCGTATGCGAATAACCAATCTGTTGGAACAGTTTCAAATGCAAGTACGTTCAGCTACAATGCAGGCTCATTAACACCAGGACAACTCTACTACTTTAAAGCATGGGCAAAAAACAGCGCTGGATTTAATGGAACAGCAAATGAATTAAAACTGCTCACAAAACCACTTGCTCCAGTTGCAGCAAGTTTCCATGCACAAACCAATACCTCAATAAAGATATACCTTAATTGGACAAATGGAACAGGGGCAAACTACACAAGGATCCAACGGAAAACCGGCAGCTATCCCACAAGTGTCTCTGATGGGACAAACGTCTATAACCAAACAGGGACACACGTAGAAGATACGACTGACATTGCACCGGGGACAACCTATTACTATCGCGCCTGGAGCTATGCAACTTGGAATCCTCATCAATGGTCAGACGGATATGAAAACGCCACCAATACAACATATTATGTTCCCTCGCTGAGTAATGAAAACCCAACGAACCTATCAAATAATATTGCCTTAAATCCAACACTTTCCATTAAAGTTAATCATAGTAACGGTTTTAAAATGAACATCACCTGGTATTGGGGAACAACAAGCAATTGTCCCAATCTGATAAATACCAATAGTTCTGTAAACAATGGAACCTACAACATGAGTAATGACAACAACTATTCATCAAACGGTCAAACCTACTATTGGAAGCTTGTCGTCAATGATGGAATGGGTGGATGGACAAATGCGACGTATCACTTCACAACAATCGGTGCAAACAAACAAATCATCAGCAAAGGAAGAAGTGCCTATGCGTTAGAGGTAAGTCCAGATGGTTCAACGTTATATGGGTACATCAACACTGATAAAACAGTTCAGACATCTCTTGATACCAACTGGCATTATGTGACTCTTACGTTTGATGGAGATACACTGACTATGTACAAAGATGGTGAATTAAAAGATACTACCAGCTGGTCGGGAAGCATACCAACAAACGCAAATAATCTTGTGCTTGGAAATTATTTATCAGGAACGCTTGATGAAGTGAGAATCTCAAATACAGCGCGCAGTACTGCGTGGATCAATACAACGTATTTGAATACAAACAGTCCAACGACCTTTGCTACATTTTCAGATCAAGTCGGGATTCTTTCGACGTGGACCTATAGGAAACAGATAACGATAAACCATTCACTTGTTGATGCTGATCTCACAAACTTCCCGGTACTGATCAGTACCACAGACACCGATCTGAAGAACAACGCCCTCTCCAATGGATCTGACATCCTATTCACCAACTCCTCAATCAGTTGGACGAGCGGAACAACCGCACAAAAATTGGATCACGAGATAGAAAAATATGATAGTGCAACAGGACAGTTGGTTGCATGGGTAAGAATACCTCAGCTTTCTTCAACATCAAATACGACGATTTACATGTACTATGGAAATTCTCTCTGCACTGCTAACAGGCAGAATCCAACGGGAGTGTGGGATAGCAACTACATCGCCGTATGGCACCTCAATGACACCCCTGCCGATGAAGGTACACATTCTGATTCAACATCCAATAATCATGATGTAACCTTCCATGATGGCAATGGAAACTCCAATACGGATGCCACGGGAATTATCGATGGCGCCGACGATTTAAACGGTGACGCAGACTATATGGATGAAAGCCACCACGCTGATTTCAACCTCAGCACATTCACCCTTGAATGTTGGGTAACATTAGATGATAAAACAGATTACCATTTCATGATTGATAAAGAGATCGATACTTACACCAATAGCAACTTTGCGCTGTATTCAAATATAACCACTGGTGATCCAGTAGCCCAATTTAGAAACTCAGGGGGTGTCAATGAAACTGTAACTGGCACTACCGATTTAACCTCTGCAGGCTGGCGTTACGTTGTAGCGATCAATAATGGCTCCTATCTTTCATTATACGTTAATAAAACCGCTGAGGGAACTCCTGACGCAGTCGCCTCAAACCCAGTAACACAAACTGCTCCGCTAATGATCGGACGAGAAAACTCATCCACAACACCACGGTATTGGAATGGAAAACTCGACGAAATCCGTATCTCGAACAGTGCCCGAAACACCAGCTGGATCAATACCACCTATAATACGATTAGTAATCCCAGCTCGTTTTTCTCCTTTGGACCGCAGAAAACGATGAATGTTGCACCAACACAAAGCAACCCAAGTCCTGCAAATGGAGCAACAGGGCAATCTCTCAACCCGACACTCGCAATAACGGTGAATGATACAAATGTTGACACAATGAACGTCACGTTCCGTACCAATGCGAGTGGATCATGGGTGACTATTGGTTCAAACAATTCAGTGTACAATGGAACCTATAGACAAACACCATCCACCATGAGTAATTATAATACGATCTACTATTGGAGTGCCAACGTCACTGATGGAAGTCTATGGACGAATGCAACCTATCATTTCACCACCGACATCCTACCGCAACTCAGCAACCCCAACCCCGCCAATGGCTCCACCGGGATATCGCAACAGCCTGTCTGTAACGTAACCGTTTCAGATGCCAACGGAGGAACAGTCACCGTATACTTCTATGAAAACACGACCGGCAGCTGGGTACTGCAACAAACCAACAGTAGCGTTAACGTCGCATCACCAGCTAATGTTGTGTGGAATAAGTATTCGAATGCATTGTCTTCATCAACGAAGTACTGGTGGAGAGTATGTGCCACTGATAGCATCTATTGGACGAATGCAACGTACTATTTCACAACCAGTGCATAACCACTCATCTATATCTTCGACGGACAAGATTACAAAAAAATCTCTGATTTCATCCCAGGAGCCACAACAAAAGAGAAAGAATATTCACACTCTCTTGATATCACAAGAGGCACAAACACGGTCAACGGAAACATCAAGATGAAGATCACTGAGGAGCTCAATGAAACCACCTACCTTGACCGCCTCTACATCAGAGTTGATAATACCAAAATCATCGAACTTGATTCTATTACGGATAGCACTCACCGCCCCCTGGATAACACCTTCACGTCATTGATTCATTGCTCCCTTCTCAGAGATTCTGATGATCGCTATCTGATTATGAACCGAGGGGACGAATACCTACTCGAATTCCGAATACCGTCTTCATACCATGCCCTTCAGTTTGTTGCAGAAGGATACTACAGAGAACACTAAACACCCACTGCTATAGTCCTCAGTTTCTGCGCAGCGAAGAAACACTTTCATAAAAACAAAAACATAGCAGATTGAAAGAGGGGCTGTTAGGTAGCCCCGAGCATAAGGTTTATGGTACGATAAAAGGATACAATAAAAAAGAGGTAGGTTTCAATCTCCCTGTAGTAGGGTCAACACAAAAACCAAGAGATTCCAATATTACAACTCCGAGTAGTACTTTGTCTATTATTTCTGATACCAAAACGGGAGTTATTTCTTCTTTATCTTCAATCTTTATACGAGCAACACCTCTCTTTAATCTTATCTTACCTCCACCTGATTCTACTTCTACCTCTGTTACAGCTTTAATTCTAAGTTTATCTGCTAGTTTTTTTGGTAACACTGTTAAAGTTGCCCCGGTATCAACTAAAGCTTTGACTTTTTCAGTGTGTTTCCTTTCTGAATCAGATATCCAAACATCAACCCATGAATGCCCCATGCTACTCACTAGTAATTATATAAGACGAATTTATTTAAATAATTATGGGTTAGGAACACTTTGGAATAAAATTAACCAGATATAATTCTGACAGTAAAAATAGTAACGTAGAGAAACAAACCATCTACATTCCTAAGTGTCGGCAGTGAGAAAATACAGGTATTGTGTATGGTAAAATACTGTTGAAGATAAACCGAGGAATTAGACGAAACAACCTACCTCGGACCAAATATACCTACGAGTAGATGGATCTCAAATAGTTGAATTAGACAGGATATCACATGCAGACAAAAACCTTCTCAGATACTCAGACAACCATTATCTCGTTATGAAACAGGGAGACAAACATATCCTACAATTCACCATACCATATGGCTAATACTAAAATCGAGTTTATTGCAGAAGGATACTACATCACACATAACAACAAATAATAAAAAGAACCCGCAAAATCCCAAAGTCGTCACCTGATAACTACCTCAGCACCCATTAAAACCATCACTGTAGTAACCAGGAAAACCCAGGAGAAACTCTCTTCCCAAATTCGTCGCCTAAGCCCTTCCCAAGTTCGTCACCCAAACACCTGCTCGTTGATTTCCTGCTCTCCTGAGCAAATTTCCCAAATTCGTCGCCTGCACCATTTCCCAAACTCGTTACCTACTACCAGATGACACCAAAAAAACAAACAAAACAAAAATTTAATATACAATAACAACATAATGTATATTAACAACATGTTGTATAAATATATCTGATGGAACGTTTGGAGAAGAAACCATGGCGACACTGACCGTATCAATCCCGGAAGAACTGAAGAAAAGAATGGATCAATATCCTGAAATAAACTGGCCTGAAGTGTTAAAGACACGATTGAGAAAACGCGCAGAGTCACTCCTTCAATTTGAACAAAAAAGACTGAGAGGTGAAACGTAAAAATGGTGAGTTTGACCCTAAAAATCACAAACGAATTTAAAGCCCTCATCGATAAATTAACATGGATAAACTGGTCGGAACTCGCACGAGAAGAAGTTCTGAAAAAATTAGAAGAAGAACGCTCCGTGGAAACATTTAAAAAAATTATCGTTAAATCCAGATTGACTGAAGAAGATGCTGACCAGCTCTCAGAAAACGTAAAACAATCAATGCACCAAAGCCTGAAACGTAAAGGATTGATATAACGTGGATGTCGTTCTTGACTCTAATGTACTTTTCAGAATATTCATATCCCAGGGAGATATCATTGATCTTCTGTTTCATCCAAAATTAACCATTTATGCACCGAAACGATTGCAAGAAGAATTTCTAAGCAACAGACAAGAAATACTCTCAAAATCCCATATCTCGCAACGAGAATTTAACACATTATGTGCCTTACTATTTTCACGTATCATTTTTGTTCCATTGGAAGAATACACACAATTTTTACCACAAGCAAAAAAGATCCTGCAATCTCATGAAAAGGATGAAGATTTCGTAGCACTAGCACTCTTGAAACAATGTAAGATATGGAGTTATGAAACCCGACTATTGGATCTTGGATTTGGCATCTTAACAAAACAGATATCCAATGACCTTTTTAGGTAACGTATCGATTGCTTTATCAAAGTGATTTTTTAATTTTCCCAAAGTCGGCACCTACCATTTCCCAAATTTATTACCTAATGACCCAAAGAATCCCTCGTATATTGTTCATAGTATTGTAGAACATTATGTGATGTTCTTATATGTGCAATTACGTTATTCGAGCAGCCATCTCCATAGGGGTCTATACAGTATTGTTTTTCCATCTCTGGTTTCTTCCCCCTCGGTATCTGCGGTGATCATCACGCCTTTTTTGAGTTTGAAGAGTTCCATTGCCTTGAGGAGACTTTTTTCTTCGCGTTCTTTCGTGTTCATCTCGTCGATATTAAAAGAAACCTGAATCACTTGAACTACTTGTGTTTTTTCTTTGAGGACGAAGTCAACCTCACGTTGCTGGTAATCCTGCCAGTAATAGACTTCCAACATAGGGTGAAATGTCTGTCGTCGTTTGAGTTCAAGTGCGACTATGTTTTCCATGAGTTTTCCATAGTTTTTTGTGAATCTGAAACCAATAGTATTTGATAACCCACTGTCGATGGTGTAGACTTTCCTTTGTGCTTTCTCTTGTCCTTTCATTGAATAGGAAAATTTTTTGATAAAAAATATCACGTGTGCTGTCTCAAGATACCCTGAGAATCGTTCAACGGTGGTGAGTGGGAGATTCAGAAAACGAGCAACCTTGTTGAAGGTGATATGTGATGAAATATTTGTGAGATAGAATTTCGCGAGGGTTTTTATCTTCTCTCGATCTCGTATCTGAAATCTATTGATGATATCACGAGTGATGATGGTTTCAAAATAACTTAAAAGCAGTCGTTCTTTTTCTGAAGAGAGTACAACCTCAGGAAAACCACCATATTCTAGGTATTCTTCAATCAGGCGTTTGATCTCTGTTCGTTTGGTCGCCACATCAATATCTGACTGTACACTGAGATTTTTGAACATTAAAAACTCTTTAAATGAAAGGGGGTACAGGACGATGGTAATTTGTCTCCCAGTTAGTACCGTTGCTAATTCTTCGCTTAACAATTTGGATGATGAGCCTGATACTAGGAGTTTAGCTTCTTTCCGTTCATGAATTCCTCGTGCAAATCGTTCCCAGCTCTCAACTGTTTGAATCTCATCCAAGAACACGTACGGTTTCTCTTTGGTTGTTTTTACTTTTTCTAGGTAGCAGTTGTAGGCTTCTTTCAACGTGGTGAGGGTTCGTTCAGTAAAACGTTCATCTTCGAAATTTATGATCAACGTGTTCGTTTTCCCGAAACGGTTCGCTACGTCTTGAGCGATCTGTTTATTGAGCGTTGATTTTCCACCTCGTCTCACCCCTGAGATGCAGACAATCTGATTCGTATTCTGAAGGATCTTTAACACTTCTTTTAGATATTGTTCTCTCGGTATTCCTGTGTCTATTTTTTTTGCCCAGAGGTTCCAATCCGAAAGAATTTCAAGTAGCGCTTCTTTTCTCATAATAAACCATATATAGTTTGAATATTTAAAAATTTAGTTCATATGAAATTTAAAATTATGGAAGGTTATTCACAACTATCTATGATAAACTTGAGTTTGCTGCAGAAGGATACTATAGAGAACACTAAACAACCCTGCAACACTCCATAGTGTTGGCGCGAAGAAACATTATCATAATCATATCGAAGTTTTTCTGGAGTTGCGTTTTAATACAGAAATGGTTATCACTTGGTATAGTAATAGTAGTGGCTCATGGATTGCATTTGGAACAAATTACGACAAGTGCTGATGTACGTGTAGAAAACCCGGTAATACAAAAGTCTATTTTTCACACGGTAGGAAATTTATCCGTATACAAACGATAAAGATTCTGTTCAGTACACTATCAACGTAACCTCATGGACAACAAAGGTATTTCTCATCATACTAATCATCAAACACCCATGAAGAGTTTAAACATAATCCACGAGGAAAGAACCATGATGAAGACATGTTTCACCCCGGAGGTAAAGTTTCCATCCTCAAACACACCGGCAACAAATCCTGAACCAAACCCTTGAACAAGGCTTGCGAAGTAAAAGATCGCGGTGATATCTTTAGTGTTAACACTCGAACCCCCACCGCCGCTACCCATGGCACTCCCTAAGCCGGCCATTCCAGACCCTGTCATCGCAGGGATAAACTTCACACAGAGAATACCAACAATCGCAAGGAACACAAACATTCCAACATAAATCACAATAACATAGGATGCCATGTTTGTTTTCCGCTCCGTCTCAAGCATCTTAATCTCACGAGCATCCTTTGCCGCGACATCCAGCACATCAGCAACATTCCCGCCGCTTTTACTTGCTTCAATGATCAACGATATCGTCCGCTGAATAGATTTCGTTTTCACCCGCTGTGAAAACCCAATCAACGCATCAGTCACACCGCTCCCCCAGGAAACCTGCTGAGATATCTTCTGGATTTCAGGGGTAAGAATGCCATAGTTCCCTTTTGACGCAAACAAGATAGCTTTGGTAAACGTCATGCCTGCTCGTCGTGATTCAGCCAAATCACGCACGAAATTGGGGAAAATCGAGTCAATCTTGTAGATCCGTCGTAATCGGAAATATTCATAAAACCCGTAAATACCGGTTCCGGCAAGCACCGCAAACACAATGAAATCAGCAGCAGAAAAAAACATCTTAACTACACCAAGTATACTCAGAAAGCCAAGCAAGAACAATATCACCATGATTGCCACGGTACAGAGAATAACAAGTAAACGGGTGATCTGGCCTGTGAGAAGAAGGGTTTTTATAAAACCAACCTTCTTCTTTTTCTGCTTTTTTATTTTTTCCCTCTTCGGTTCCACTGGCTTTATTTCCATTGTGTTTGTCTGTTCTTTTTCCATTGTTTATCCCCCCTGGAACATGAGACGTATAACACCGGCAAATCCGAAATGAACTATGGGTAGGACAAAGAACACAAGTAGTAACAAAAATGGCCCATTGTAATTATTGCTAATCATCATCATCAGAGGAATAACGATAAGAAGCATCAACATCCCAGCAACAGCAGCGGTCACATAGCTTTCTGCCATGATACCAAGGGTCTCTATGAGTTGTTTCTGTGCCGTTCGGTTCTCCCACATGTACTGGTCCGCCTTATGCATGAAATACGTCTTTAGCGACCCACCAGAGGTAACCGTAACCACCATTCCCTGTAAAAACTCCTTGAACTTCACAGAAGGGGTCCGCTGAATACCTGCTTTAATCGCAGTGATGATATCGAAGCCTAATAATCCGACATCACGATAGACCCACGCCGCCTCATTTTTAATCTCGCTGTAGATATCTTGCCTGGAGAGGCTTTTAAAAATCTCTGTTGGCGTCACACCCGCGGACGCCATAGCGGAAATGAAATTTACCGCGTAAGCAAGGTTGGCATCGATCTTTTTCCCTCGAGATTTTGCCCTACTTCCAGGTAGCCATAGCATGATTACGTAGGCGAGAACACCGATTAATAAGGGGAGGAGCAGGAATAACACGGTAAGCCCGAGAGGTAATTGAACATGAAGCGCTGGGAAAATAAGGAATAGTAATGACGTAAAAAAACAAAAGGTAACGAGTATGATAAGAATAGTGCTGAGAAGAACATATGAAAGATAGGCACCTGCACGAATCTCCATATGAGCTGAGTGTAAATTCTCTTGTAGATGGTCACTCGCTCGTTTTTCTCCAAAACGTCCAAACCATTTATAACTAATTTGCTGATACCTTGTGAGCGCCATTGACATTCCTCCTTTTAAAACCAAATTTTTTCTTTGTTTTCATAGATACTTCAGGTGGTTTTTCCTTGGTTTGTTCAGATCCGACAGCACGTCCACCTGACCGTAGAGCACCTTGTTCTACGATTGTTACCTCATCCGTTGGGATCATGGGTTTTTCTGGTTCTTGCGGTATCTGAGGCCCCCTGCGGACCTTTTCCATGAGTTCATCCGGTGTCTCTGTATAAGAGGCAACGACACGAGCCACGTCTTTAAACGCCCGGATATTGTTACTCTTCATCCATTCAAGGACTTCAACACGACGCCTGAGTTCCTCCATCATTCCATCCTTATCCATTTCATACTGACTGCGTATGCGCTCCAGGACGTAGCTTTTCCCGGAATAATAGAAGTGATCCTCCACAGGATCCCAGCGGAACACCTCGTTTGTCAATATTTCTTTTGTCACGGGATCGATATCGACGATCTCGACAATCTGTTTACATCGTCGCACCCGTTGATCACCTACTTGGGCTTGCACCTGGATTGTTACGATATCCAAGGACTGCAGCATGACTCGTGGGATTTCGATGGGTTTGCCCTCCAATCGATGGATGAGAGACGAAGGAGAGTCTGCATGAACCGTGGAATACGTGGTGTGCCCGGTCGCCATAGCCTGGAACAACACATACGCTTCTTTCCCACGAATTTCTCCGACAAGGATATATTCAGGTCGTTGTCGGAGCGCTGCTTTCATCAGATCATATAAATCAATCTCACCAGCCATTCTATCGTTAATGACCTCACCAAACCCAGAACGGACCACGCCGGGAATCCAGTTTGGATGCGGTAAATTGATTTCTCGTGTTTCCTCAATGGAAACAATCTTTGCTTCTCTTGGGATGAATAACGAAATCGCATTCAGTGTGGATGTTTTACCTGAAGCGGTCCCACCGGCGATGAGCGCATTCACCCCATTTTCCACGGCAAGCCACAGATATGCAACCATTTCAGCAGACATGGTTTTATACAGAATCAGATCAGTTGCAGTAATAGGATCTGACCGGAATTTCCGGATAGTAAATGTGGAGCCTTTCGTCGTTACTGCTTTGCTCAACGTCATCTGAATTCGGGACCCATCAGGCATGGTCGCATCAAGCATCGGCTCTGCAATCGAGATATGCTTCCCGCATTTCTGCGCAAGCTTAATGACAAACGCAGAAAGCTCAGGCTCAGCATTGAACTGAATACTGCTCTTCAGAGAACCATATTTTCGATGATATAAAAAAAGGGGTAGACTGGACCCATCACAGGAAATATCCTCAATATTAGGGTCATGCATCAGAGAATCAATTTTGCCAAAACGTAAGAAATCCCGTTTCACATAATACAGGATCTTGGTTTTGAGCACCTCATCAACGTTCATTTCATAGTCTTTGATGATACGGTCAATACGCTCTACCAAAAACTCTTCAACCTTACTTGGTTTCAGTTCATTTAACATGATGTCCATCGAATTCATTAAGGACTCCTGGATAAAATTCAAAGTAGTGAGCTCTACACTAGACAGAACTGGTTCGATGACCTTGTAATATTTATCAAGAGACGCGTTGTCTTTTAAAATTTTGACGTAGGCGAATGGCTCGTTAACAGCATAGAAATCAAGCTCGACTAGGTTTTTTTCATCGAGGGATACCTCATGAAGGGAAAAGGCTATCATGCCTTTCTTCCCACACTGAGCGCATGTTATCGTCAATTTTTGACCTGGTTCTCCCTCGCAGGTTATTTTTGTATGACATCCTGGACAGACAGCGATTTTCTTAATCATGGTTCATTCTTCACTTTCTTCATGACCTCTAAGGGGTTGTCAATATATTGGGCGACCACGGTAGCGACTTTCTTAAACTCTCGGATGTTGTTTTTATTCATCCATTCTAAGAGGGTTGCTCGGTTTTTGATTTCACTAATCATGTTTTCACGGCTGATATCTTTCTCCGCTCTGATGCGTTCTAACACGTAGCTTTTTCCAGAGTAAATAAATTTATCTTCAATGGGATCCCAACGGAAGACCTCATTAGTGAGGATTTCTTTTGTCACGGGATCGATATCGATGATTTCAATGATTTGTTTGCATCGTCGCGCTCTCTTGTTTCTCACACGGGAGATGACTTGTATGCAGACGATATCTAAGGCTTGTAGCATGATACGGGGGATTTCAATGGGTTTGCCTTCTAATCGATGGATGAGAGACTGAGCTGAGTCGGCATGAACCGTGGAATACGTGGTGTGCCCGGTCGCCATAGCCTGGAACAACACATACGCTTCTTTCCCACGAATTTCTCCGACAAGGATATATTCAGGTCGTTGTCGGAGCGCTGCTTTCATTAGATCATATAAATCAATTTCACCGATGACTTTATTGCCGACGACCTCTCCGAATCCAGATCGAACAACACCTGGGATCCAGTTCGGATGCGGTAAATTGATTTCTCGTGTTTCCTCAATGGAAACAATCTTTGCTTCTCTTGGGATGAATAACGAAATCGCGTTCATCGTTGATGTCTTCCCAGCAGCTGTTCCACCAGCAATAAGCGCATTCACCCCATTTTCCACGGCAAGCCACATATATGCAACCATTTCCGAGGACATCGTATTAAACTCAATAAGATCTGGCGGTGAGAACGGGTCGTCACTAAATTTTCTAATGGTGAATGTTGATCCTTTTGTTGTGACTTCTGTGCTTAACGTCATCTGAATACGGGACCCATCAGGCATGGTTGCATCAAGCATCGGCTCTGCAATGGAGATATGCTTCCCGCATTTCTGTGCAAGTTTCACAACGAACGCGGAAAGCTCGTCTTCTTCATCAAACTGCACATTGCTTTTCAAAGACCCAAATCGACGGTGATATAAGAAAATAGGGACCCCGGCCCCATCACAGGAGATATCTTCGATGTTAGGGTCTTTCATAAGGACCTCAAGTCTTCCAAGGCCAAGGAATTCTTTTTCAAGGTAATAGATGACTTTTTTCTTCTGCAGGGTATCAAGCTTGAGCATGTATTCTCGAATGACTTGATCAGCTTTTTCAGTGAGGTAGGTATCTTCCCCTTTTACTTCAAGCTTCTCTGTCTCAAAGGCAAATCCAGCAAGTGTTTCTTTCATGAATCTCAGGAGAAATACTTCTTCTTCAGATAATTCAATTTCAATAAGGATGTATCGCTTATCCAGTGAGTCTTTTTCACGAATTATCTGTATATACGCGAAGGGTTCACGAAGTGGATAAAAGTCAATTTCTTCTATGGCGCCTTCTACGTACCCAAGGTTTTTTAAGGCAACGGACTTCAGTTTGTTTGCTTCATTGATAAATTGGATGTGACCATCTGGTGTGATCTGGTCGAATTTGATTTTCTTTGGATCCGAGGCTGGTCCTAGGCCATCAAATGCTGAAGTTGTAAAAAGGTCTCCTGCCGCTTTTTTATCGTCAAAGAAGGCGTCATCAGATCCTAGCTTGGTATTTGATTCGGGGAGTGCAGCCTTTTCTTTTTGATGGAATGGAGCAGATTCTGTTTCTTCGAGAGGATTGATAGGTATTTTCTTGTTGGTTTTCTCATCATAGTTAAATACTACATCTTCAACTTTCTTCAAAGGATTTTTTTCTTGTTTTGTGCCACCATCTCTATTCTTTCGTGCTTTTATTTGTTCATCGACCCAGGTTGCTTCATCAGGCTTAACTTGTGCGATTGATTCTATGAACGGGGGAATTTCCTCCTCTTTTTTTTCAGGTTTTTTCTTAACCGTAACTTTTTGAATTTCTGCTTTACTTTCAACCACATCTTCTTTTTCTTTTTTATTTTTACCAAATCCGAAATGTTTTTTTTCCTTCACCAGTGTTGGTTTTTTTTCTTTTTCTGCGGATTTTACTGACATTAATCCCTTTTTTTTACTTGTGATAAAAAAGAATGATGGTCGTTTTTTCTCTACATTATAAGAACTTGATACAAGAGTTGGTACTGAAGGTTGATAGTGCTCTTTTCCTCTTCGAAGGACCTCAGAATGCGCGTTTAATATTTCATCGACTCGCTTTTCAATATCTGAATCGTTTTCTTGTTGTAAAGAACGGCGGGGTACTTTTTTACGAGCATCCGGTGTTTCCACGGTACCCCTCCGTTATTGCTCTCCTACCGATTCCATGCATCCCATCTTCCCATCATGATTGTTTACGCGAAAGTATTCTAAAGAAAACTAATTATGACTCTACATTTCGTGCATCTCATCCAATGGGTTTTTGATATAGTTTATTCGTATTTATAACTTTCTTTAAAATATAGTTTCAATGTAGTACTTTATGAGTCTCGTGGTTTTCGAAACCATAAGAGGGCGGCAAGAAGACCAAGTCCAAAGGGGATAAGAACGACATAGTAGATCAAATCGATTTTTCTGAGGTAAATGGTGATATCATAACCTGAGATATAAAGGACAATAAGAGCAACGAAGAGTATAGGAACAACAATACCAACAAGTAAGGGAAGTGCTTCTCGATTCATCCTCCTCACACCTCAAGGGTTTAAGTGTGTAAACTCTGAAAGGCTTTATGTAGTTAATGGAAAAATTGATTTTATGAGGAAAATGAGGAGAAAAATCTATATAAAGCTTCATCAGATTCCAGGCTAGGCAGGATTTTTGTGACACGAAAAACGAATGTTATCATCATGGGCGCGGCAGGGCGAGATTTTCATAACTTTAACGTGTACTTCCGAGAGAATACCTCCTATAATGTAGTCGCGTTCACCGCGACACAAATCCCTGATATCGCAAATCGGAAATATCCTGCTAACCTTGCAGGAAAAATTTATCCAAAGGGCATCCCAATATTCCCTGAAGAACAAATCACAGACCTTATTAAAAAATATCATGCCGACCTTGTTGTGTTTGCGTATAGTGATCTCCCGTATTCCTATGTCATGAACAAATCAGCAATCGTGAATACAGCGGGTGCTGATTTTATGTTGCTTGGACCAACGAATACTATGCTTGTTTCTAAAAAACCAGTCATTGCTGTCTGTGCGGTCAGAACAGGGAGCGGGAAGTCTCAAGTTTCACGAAAAATCTTTGAAATATTGCGTAAAAAAGGTTTAAAGGTTGCGTCAATTCGTCATCCGATGCCGTATGATAAAGACCTGACGACCCAGCTTTGTCAGCGTTTTGCACGCTATAGTGATCTTGATCGATATAACTGCACGATTGAGGAACGGGAGGAATACGAGCCTTACATAGATATGAATGGGGTCATTTACGCAGGTGTTGATTACGAGAAAATATTACGAGCAGCAGAAAAAGAAGCAGACGTGATCATCTGGGATGGAGGGAACAATGATTTCTCATTTATCAAACCGGATTTATTATTCACCATTGCAGATCCACATCGGGCAGGCCATGAAATCGCATATTACCCTGGTGAAGTCAATGTGCGAAGTGCCGACGTGGTTATCATTAACAAGGTGAACACCGCACGAAAAGAAGATATCGAAACTGTTCGAACCAATGTTAGAACCGTGAATCCCACAGCTCAAATTATTGACGGAATTTCAGCGGTATTTGCTGAGGATAAAAAGATGATTACGGGGAAACGTGTTCTTGTTATTGAGGACGGTCCGACCGTTACTCATGGGGGAATGCGGTACGGTGCAGGGACTATTGCTGCTAAGGAATATGGGGCGAAAACCATTGTAGATCCACGACCCTATGCTGTGGGTTCAATTCGGGATACCTTTGAGAAATACACGCATTTAACCAATGTTTTACCTGCAATGGGATATGGAAAAGGTCAGATAAAAGAACTGGAACAAACAATCAATAATACACCGTGCGATGTTGTGGTGAGTGGAACACCGATTGATCTTACCAGGATCTTACACACCAAGAAGCCTCTCGTACGTATCCGGTATGGGGTGGGAGAAAAAACCTCAAAGGAAATCGAAGTAGTAATCCTGAAATTTTTAAAAAATAAGAAATTACTTTAGTTTTTTGCCGATGAGGACGAATTGCGCTAGTAATGATTCAAGCTGGATATGATCGTTGCTTCCCTCCACGAGTCTGAATTCGACCTCCCCGGTTTTTTCCATGAGGGTTACCTTTTCTTCGTCAGGGATTGTCAGATCAAAAATGGTTCGATGGATTTGTTTAATGACTTCTTCCCCGCTCAACCCATACGTGATAAGAAGATCGTACAGTTGGTTGCGTGCAGCCATGAAGTTTCCCCCTAGCGCGGTAGTGAGTAATGTTTTGACGTCTTCTGGTCTGGCGGTCGCTGAGGTTTCATAGAGGAGTTCTGCCGTGATTTTTTTATTGATGGACGCGCCGACTTGGAGGACGTTGATTGCCTTGCGCATGTCTCCTCTGGCGATAAAAATAAGGGATTCTAAGCCATCAGCGGTGATTTCGAGTTTTTCTTTTGTTGCTATTTTTCTGATGTATTTTTTAATGTCGTCTGCAGTGAGTGGTTTGAATCGGAAGACTGCGCATCGTGATTGGATAGGTTCTATGACTTTGGAGGAATAGTTCACGGAGAGGATGAATCGACAGATATGGGTATATCTTTCTATGGTTCGTCGCAGGGCTGCCTGGGCTTCCTGGGTAAGAGAGTCTGCCTCGTCAAGGAAGATGATTTTAAATGTGGATCCAAGGGGTGCAGTACGTGCGAAATCCTTGATTTTTCCTCGGATAATACCAATGCCTCGTTCGTCACTTGCGTTGAGTTCATTGAAATTCTGGGTCCAGTGGTGTTCTCCGAAGACTTCGTGGGCGAGTGCGAGTGCCGCGGTTGTTTTCCCGGTGCCTGGTGGTCCTGCAAAGATGAGGTGGGGAACATTTTTTGTCGTTGCGTACGCTTGAAGTCGCTCAATAATGCTTTCTTGACCGACGATATCTGAAAGGATTTTTGGCCGGTATTTTTCTGTCCAGATGTCTTGCATAGCGTCTCTGTAATGTCTTTCCCTCATTAATGTTTTTTTGTCTCGTTAGGGGACTTTTGGGTTGGCATTTTGACTGTTTGGCATTCTGACAGGGTATCTTTATATAGATTTATTGACAGACGTTAGCACGTAACAATATACCATGAAGAGGTGACGAGATGAAAGCAAAGACAGTAAAAACGATAGTAAAATTCTCACTCTTCCTCCTTATAGCAAACCTTCCCTTTTTAACCATGACACATGTCCTTGGTATTGATACTTTCCTTGACTCATTTCAACATCCTGAGTCGTATCAATATCTCAAAAGCGATAAAATAAATCTCCCAGAAAAAAAAGGAGAATACCTTGTATTAGAGAAACCAACACATGTCAATTACGCCCTCTCCAAAGGAGACAACATTCTTTATTATGCAGAAGATGGTGCTTTACAATGCAGGAGCATATTGCAAGTACACCTCCACCAAGGAATAAAGACATATTACACGACAACCGTCCAAGAAGACGATCTTAATGGTCCAATCTACGATTATCAGATCATTGGAAAAGTCACGGGCGTCATCGAGGATAACATCTGGACTTCTCTCTCCCTTCAGGTATGGGATCTCTCGATAGATAATCTCAACGCAGTCGCACTCCTAACCAACACGTAAACCTTCCGTATATAATGAGAAGTTTTTTTAATGATTGATGGTTACCTCAGAAGGGGGCAACTATGCAGTTTATTCCCAATTCTCCTCTCAAGCAAGCAATGCTTAAGGATATAAAACTTCATACCATCGACGACCTGTTTTCCGATATTCCCCAAAAAATAAGGATAAAAGACCTCCATTTACCAAACGGACTCTCCCAACAACAGGTAGAAGAACAGCTTCGGAAGCTAGCAGCGCAGAATAAATCCTTCTGCGAAATCCCGAGTTTTTTAGGAGGAGGAGTAAAATCTCATTACATCCCTGCCGCTGTTAAATCCATTATTTCCCGCTCAGAATTCTATACAGCATATACCCCGTACCAGCCAGAAGCATCACAAGGATTTCTCCAAGCGATTTTTGAATACCAAAGCATGATAGCAGAACTTACCGGGATGGATGTCTCCAACGCCTCCCTCTACGATGGCGCCACCGCTGTCGGTGAAGCAGCTCTGATGTGCACCCGTATTAACAGGAGAAAAACATTTGTGATTCCCGCAAACATCTCCTGGGAAAAAAAAAGTGTGCTGAAGAACTACACGAAAGGAGCAGGCATTACTGTAAAAGAAGTCGCTTATGATAAAAAAACAGGAACAATCGACATCGAGGACCTTCAAAAAACAATTGATACAGATACCGCTGGTGTCTATCTGGAAAACCCGAACTTTTTTGGCGTCTTTGAAGACAGGGTTGATGAGATACAGAAACTTCTCCAGAAGAATCAACCGCTGTTTGTGGTTGGTGTCGATCCGATTTCTCTGGGGAGTATAAAAAGTCCGGGCCAGTATGGTGCTGATATCGTGATCGGGGAAGGAAAAAGTCTTGGAAACCCGCTTGATTTTGGGGGATCAACTCTAGGGATTTTCGCCTGTAAAAACGAGTATGTCCGCCAGATTCCTGGTCGTATTATCGGCATGACCAAGGATCAAGAGGGAAAACGAGCATTCTGTATGACGATGCAAACCAGGGAGCAGCACATTCGAAGAGAAAAAGCAACAAGTAACATCTGTACTAACGAAGGATTATGTATGCTTGCATCAGCAACCTACCTTTCTTGCCTTGGGGGAAAAGGCATCCAAGAACTCAGTGCCATTAATTTTGAACGTGGCCAAGCCCTTGAGAAAAAAATCACCGCAATCCCAGGCTTTACAAAGATGTTTTCCGGCGTTCATTTCAATGAGTTTGTCATCCGGTGTACTGATGCTAAAAAAGTTCACAGATACCTGTTACAAAACGGGGTGCATGGTGGTCTCTTGTTAGAGCCATGGTATCCTGAATTACAGAACTGCATGCTGTTCGGCATTACGGAGTTACATGGTGAAACAAGTATGGAACGTCTCGTTTCTCTTCTGAAGGAGGTGGCCTGATGTACCGTAGTGCAGTGTATGATGAACCATTGCTAAAAGAATTAGAAGAACAACATGAGAAAGAGAGGTACACACCAACAGCGGGGTTACCCTCCTCACTTCAGCGAACATCTCCTGTGAATATCCCCAATTTAGATGAGACACAGGTGATGCGGCATTTCTTCCATCTTAGCCAGATGAATTACGGTATTGAATCCGGGATCTACCCGCTTGGTTCCTGCACGATGAAATACAACCCTAAGATTTGCGAGGAGATCAGCCGCTGGGAGCAGTTTGCACTCCTTCATCCCTCTCAAGATGAATCGACGATCCAGGGAACTCTGAAAATTATGTACGAGCTTGAGCGGCTGCTTGCAGAAATCACTGGGATGGATCATTTCACGCTTCAGCCTGCCGCAGGCGCTCAAGGGGAATTCACCGGATTGTTACTCGCACGCGCTTATTATGAATATAATAAAGATTGTAATCGTGATGAAGTCATTTTACCGGATACGTCACATGGGACGAACCCGGCAAGTGCGTCAATGGCAGGTTACCATGTCATTGAGATTCCCTCAACGAAAGAAGGAACCGTTGACCTTGGGATGCTAAAAAAAGCTCTCTCAGAAAAAACCGCGTGCTTCATGCTTACCAACCCAAACACTCTGGGCATCTTCGAATCAGAGATTGTTGACATCGCACGACTCGTCCACAGAGCAGGAGCGTTACTGTACTATGATGGCGCAAACATGAATGCTATTATGGGAAAAGCACGACCGGGTGACATGGGATTTGACATTGTTCACCTTAATTTGCATAAAACATTCTCCACGCCACATGGCGGCGGAGGACCAGGGTCTGGTCCTGTTGGTGTGAAACAAAAACTAGAGCGGTTTCTTCCAGTACCTCGGATAGTGAAAAAGCAGGACACCTACGGCTTTTGTTACGATTACCCGGACTCGATCGGGAAGATAAAAGCAGCTTATGGGAATGTGTCTGCGATGCTCAAAGCATACATCTACATCCTCCTTATGGGGGGAAATGGGCTGAAAGAAACATCAGAAATCGCGGTTCTGAATGCAAACTATATGAAAAAAAAATTGGTTGATTCTCATCTCTATGAACTTCCCTACAAAGAGCTCAGAAAACATGAGTTTGTCATCAGCTGTGAAAGATTGCTCAATACGAAGGGAATCCGTGCTCTGGATGTAGGGAAACGTCTCTTGGACTATGGGTTACATCCACCGACCGTCTATTTTCCTCATATTGTGAAGGAAGCTTTAATGATCGAACCTACGGAATCAGAATCTAAGAAAACCCTGGACATCTATATTGACACACTGCTGAGAATCGCACAAGAAAACCCAGAACTCGTGAAGAGCGCCCCTCATAATACCGTGGTACGAAGGATCGATGAGGTCGGTGCGGTAAAAAATCCTATTCTGACCTGGAAGACACTGGAAAAACCAAAAGAAATGACAGTAAAATAATAAGTCCTGGTGCCCCTATCATTTTTTTATTGTAAACAACAGTTACGGGAAATTTTCTCCATATATTTAAATACCGTGATTATTTTTGTTTACTGGGGAGTCTATGCCTAAAGATGATACAGAACCGGTTGATGATGAGAAAAAAGTGATGCATGAATTAGAATACAATGCGAATGAGAGTATTGACGTCATTGCAAAAAAATGCGGGTTCTCACGGCAAAAAGTATGGAGGATTAAAAAAAAAACTGGAAAGCAATAAAACCATTTGGGGGTATCACGCGGTCGTGGATCATGAGAAACTTCATCAAAAAAGTTACATCATGCTCATTAAAAAAACGAATAAACCTCTTGGTGACCTGATAAACACCATCCTGCGTCGTGATATCGAAAAAAATGCTGCAGAGATGGGAATCCAGATCCAAGCGAGTAAGTATCTTCATGGTGCCTTTGATTGGGTTTTGGTGTTTACAGCAGAAGATATCAGGCATGCAAAAAAATTCGGTGAACAATTCAATAGACTCTATCAAAGCTATATCGGTGAGACGTTTCTATTAGAGGAGATTTTCCCGGTGAAAAGCTGCGGTATCGAAAACCCACAGATAAAAAAATTAAAAGACTTTGTGTAAAAACTACCTAGAATGTTTCTGTGGATCGGTGAGTCCGCGAATCGTCCCTGAGCAGGCGTGTGTCGTAATTTCCACATGATTGGATCCCATGTTTTTTAATAACAAAAGAAGTTGTATGGCACGTTCTTTTTCTTGATAGTTGCATTTAAGGATTCCCCTAGTTCCATCGAAACGTATTAGCCAAAGCCCAAGTTCTTTTGCGTCTTTGGAAAACAGATCACTTGCCTGCTTTCGGAGTGCTTGGATAAGTTCTGATTCCGTAGGAGAATCCTGCTGCCCCACGGTTTTAATTCGAAAACTGATATACCGATAGCGTCGAACGCCTTTTACGATACTGTACACCTCTCCATAAAAAAAATATAAAAAGGAATTATTCTGATTCGATGCGTGGTGCCAGCAGATACGTGACGTGACCGTTTTTCTCTGCGATATCAAAGTCAACACGAATTGGATTGTCGTTTCCGATGTTGATCGTGATCGGGTCTTCGTTTTTCACAGGTTTAATCATATTGCTGAAATAATCAATGGAAAACAGGCTTTTAAATTTCCCTGGCGCATGAAGCTCAACAAGAAGGCTTTTAGGGAGTTTCAGATTTACAGTATCCGTGTCACCTTCAGCAAAAAGTTCAAAGGAATCTTTATCAACGCATAAGGAAAGATGATCAGAAACTGCTTCTGACGCACGTACTCCTTTGATGAGCTCCGAGGCTTTTACCACTGCTTTTGCTGGCAAATCCAAATGCGGAACCTTCGAATCAGGCATACCTGCAGTGTCAATAAGTCCCATACGGCGGACGAGATTACCAATTTTTACTACCAGTCGATTGGAATCTTCATCATATTCCAAGAACACAGAATCGCCAGTATTGGCAAGTTTCATAATACCACTGAGTTTATCAAGGTCAATGCCAAGCTCCATGTCATCTGCTTTATATTCCTCAAATGCAGTGCTTTTCAGTTCAAGATCAACCATCGCGACATGCGCTGGGTCAACAGCACGTATAGAAATTCCTTTCGAGCTGATGTTGAACTTTGCTTCGTTCACAAGTGGAGATGTTACATCGATAATTCCTTTAATGATTTCCGATTTTACTTTCGCAGTAAACATGGCTCAACGCCTCCCCGGGTTACAATCCTCGTCTCACGAAAAGAATAGGACATTGCCTATATAACCATGACGGTATTTTTCTCTCCAATAAACGAAGAGTTCTAAGGAGAAGCAAGTATGTTTTTAGAATTATATATTCCTTTCATTTAGAACAATAACCCGCATATTTATCACGTTTGGTACACAAGGAGTAAATCAAGTCTATTTGTATCATCATAAAAAAGAGAGACCTTCTCAAGGACAACCGGTTCCCCAATAATTATTTCCAGGGGATGTATGGCAAAGAGCAATGCTGATGCATTGTATTCCTGCATAAATTCAGTGAAATTTTCTGCAGAGATAGGGTCATGGGATGTCCCTTGGTGCCCATATGTTATATTCAAGTAAGCATGAAGGTCTATTCCTGTGGTCCAATTCTGTTCAGATAATCGAATCCAGGGTCTTGTAAGAAATCGTTCTAAAACCGAAAGGGCTGTACCCTGCGATCCTTTTACCGAGATAACGATATATTCTGTCGAAAGTTTGACCGTGTACGAATAGTCGTTCTCCGGGAATAAAAAGAGTGTCGAATGTTCAAAAAACCTGCTGTCCATGTCTTCGAGGAGAGTGGAAAAGCTACTGGCAAGCGATTGTAGCTCCGCTGTTTCTTGCCAATCACTAGAATTTATCGTTACGAAAACCGCTACTAACAGAATACTGGTGGCAAGAAAAAGGCCGATTTGAGACAGGGTAAGGCCCATAATGCCGGTTCTGTCCTTAGTAAATCTTGACAAAGGTTTTCCCGTCATCATGACACAACTCCAAAGTAAGATCGTAGACACCTGAGTAAAAAACCGCTATCCGAGTAAGGTTTTGGCTGGAAAAACGAGCGTTTGTGTGAAACGAATAAAGAGCCCCGTCATCCATCACAAAATAATAGTTATTGCTGATAGTATCGTTAAGAGTGAGATTTGTAGGCTCTGTAGAACCATTCCTGGGAAGACTTCCGAAGACAATGAACTGTAAGGATGAAGGGAATTCCACATGGACGTTCACGAGCGTCCCTTCGTTCGCATATTCGAACATGGTGGCTGCCTCAGTGAGAATCGCATCGATTTCATGCTGCATGTGATGCAGGTGTGAATCCCTGGTGATGTTTTGAAGGCTAAGAACAAAAAGAGCGATAATTATTGCTGCGATGATGAGTGCGATAAGAAGGTACATTGGTTGACCAAGAACAGAATACTCATTATCTGATAGTCGCTCAGCTCTGCCAAATGTCATGAAAACTCCCAGATTTATAAAAAAGAATTAAATAATTGAATAAATATCTATCTATTGAGATTTGTCTGGGAGATTAAAGAATGCAGAGACGTAAAAAAAGAGTTTATTTCATTTTTAATGAAGACGCTGTCCTTGGATTACCGATGCGCTTGACAGTGTCTTTGATCATTGGGACCGTAGCGCTCATCGCAATCCTCTCCTATATATTGAATCCCTGTTTATTTCCTGGGAGAATGATCATCTCAGTTAACCCTATAGTTGCAACTATCTCAGGGAGCGAACCAGAAAATGTGACATTCATGGTTTATGTAAATACAACGGACGGCCATCCAATTAGTGGTGCATCAGTTCTTATCAGAGGATTGGGGGGTGCTGAGGCGGGTTTTACTGATCATAGCGGCAAAGTTCTTCTTCAAATCAGGGTTTTGCTGGAGGCAGGAACCCAAGAAGGATACGTGGATATCTCTGTAAAAGCAGCATGTCGAGAGCCCTTCGAACACCAAGACATGATCAAAATCGTAAAATCGAATCGATAGTCCCCTGGTTTTTTTAGCGAATATACAAGGAGAAAACAACAATTTATAGAAATATTTAAATATTATATAGTCGTATTATATATTGGGGGCATTGTTTTTGAACTACTGTAAAGTATGTAAAAAAGAAACGAAACAGATTCCCATACGCAAATTAGACTCGCTCATCATCGTGGAAGAATACTGTCCATATTGTGGTGAGTCGACCCTGCGGTATGAGAAAGTACTCACAATCTAATACTTACATCTCTTGCTCTCTATCAACAAAGAGTGCAAAGACAAAGAGATAGGTTTTTTTATAGAACTCTGTTATCTTCTTGTATACAATGATGAAAAAAATGGTGAGGGGCGAACATTAAAGTGGAAAACCAAAAACGTGAGTCTTCAGGGATAAGAACGCATGAAGAAATCATCGCGTTGTTCAAAGAACTTGAAACAATGGAAGAGAAAATAAAAAACCCTGAATTACTTGTTGAGGAGCTCTTCGAACCGGAAACAACCATCCCGGAAGTAGAGCTACCGCCGCAAATTCCCACTGATGTTCAGACAGAACCACAACCGACCGAACCTGTTGGAGAGACGCCCGCCCCGAAGAAGCAAAAACGACTCCCCTTATTTCGACATAAGAAAGAACAAAAAATTGAGAAAAAAATCAAACGATCTCACCTGTGGAGAAAAGCACCAACTGATGAAAAGGACCTTACTGCATCAACAGAGATTGCGCAGCAACTGCAGGAACCTAAACCATTACGAAGCACATTTACCTTACAATTTGATCCTGATGGAAACCTTGCCGGTCTGCCTGTGAAAAAACCTAAACCGGAAAGAGAAAAGAAAGGATTGTTCCCATTTAGACGGAAAGGACAGAGTGAAACGGCTGAACAACCAGAAGAAGAACCAGTGAGTGGCTTTAAAGGCAAACTGAAGAAAATTACCTCCAAACTTCGACGAAAAAAATCATCAGAAGGAGGAGAATCCAGTGGCGGTATTGGCGGTAAACTGAAAGGGATACTCCGAAGAAAAGGGAAAGAATAAACAAAAAAATATTTATGGTATTATTTTAGCCAGAAGAGTATTTTTTCCTCATTCATGTTTTTGATAGCCCCATCAACTTTTCCTTCCCTTGCAAGCCATCCGACCCCGGTAAACACCCGAGGTTCTTCCATCCGTGCCAATCGCGAGAGAGACAGGGCGTCAACTTCTCCCCAGATTTGTAAGGCCTGCCATATCTTTCCTGCATCTTTTCCAATGAATGCAGTTAGATTTGTTTCCCCAAGCGCATAGGTATTATTGTTTTTATGAATCTTGTTTTCTCGTGCAAGCCAACCGATGGCTGCGTGCAGTTGTGGTTCAGAAAGATTCGTATGACCTAAGATTTCTGATTCTGATAATGGTCCATGTTCATGCAATGTTTTCCACACGACTCCAGCGTGGTCCCCAAATAAAGACACAATTTTGTTCATGGACTCTCTCTCTCCAAAAAAGTGGATACTTTCGGTGATTAAATATGTTGTGATGTGTACAATGAATATTGGCGGTCTGTAAGAAAAACTATAAGATGACCTTTTTCATTGATAAGATGTAAGGTTGTTTAACATATGCCAACAATTCACAAAACGAGTTTCATTGCAGATAGTGCAGTGATTATTGGAAACGTCATTATCGGTGAAAAATGCGGGGTATTCCCGAATGCGGTGATTCGTGGTGATGAAAACACGATTGTGATTGGAGACGGGTCAAATATTCAAGATTGCAGCATCATTCACACGGATGCAGATCATCAGGTAAAGATAGGGAAAAACGTGACAATTGGTCATGCCGCGATGATTCATGGCGCAACAATTGAAGATGAGTGTTTAATCGGCATTCACGCAACCGTATTGAATGGTGCAAAGATTGGCTCAGGCTCGATCATTGGCGCCTGTGCTTTGGTTATGGAAAACATGATTGTCCCCAACCATAGCCTTGTGCTTGGTGTCCCTGGAAAGATCATGAAACAGGATCCACGGTTTATAGACCAGATCAGGAAAAATGCAAAGACATATCAGAGACTTTCTCAGAAACATAAACAAGAGACGTATCCTATTTATTCACCAAAATAAAAGAAGATCTCTGATGGAGAATCATTTACAGTTTTTTTACATCAACTGCTTTTGGTCCTCGTTCTGAAGTACCTACTTGGTACTCAACAACCTCACCAGGTGTGAGGAAGATATCAAAAAACGGGATAGCTGATTTATGAACAAAGATAGTGTTTCCATCATCCCCTCGGATAAAACCGTATCCTTTTCGGATATCATAGTGTTTTACAATTCCTTTCATCGTGTTGTCACCTCCTGTAGTATGTAGCATTCTAAAAGAAAAAAGATTTCTTGGTCTTGCTATTCTTTAAAAAGAATGTCTGCAATTCTTACAATTTTTTTGTGAATCTGATCCTGATTTTATTTCATATTTTGGACAGGCTTCATGTTCATAAACAGGTCGTTGAAGCACGTCACAGCGTATTACTTTCTTTGTGACTGATTCTTGATTATTTCTTCGTTGGTTACTATTTCGTCGTGAATTCATTCTAAGAACTCCAAATAACGAGAAAATGTTCACTCGTAAAAGAAAAGAATAAATTTCAATAATCCAATCTAACGGAAAAATGAAATGTTATGTTCTCTTCTTTCGCAGGACCAATAATAAACCGTCTCTTATATAGTTTTCTATCTTGAGAATTCAGGAAAAAGATGGGGAGAAAAACAGGAGTAATTCAGATAATGTTCTGATTACGACCTGTTTATCGTCGGTCTATACGTTTGTTGTTTTTAGGGCAACTTTTATCTTTGGTTCTTTCGTTCGTATTTTTTTGCATTGAATTTTATCTTCTCGGGCGAGCCATCCCACTGCACAGTACGCATCAATTTCGGTGATTTGTGCATTCTTTGCAATAGTTGAGACATCGACTTCTCCTTGTCGCGCGACAGTGTTCCAGACTTTTCCGGCATCCGCGCCTATCTTAGTGGTTAAGTTTGTCTCTCCGAGTTTATACATGTTGTTTTCCCTGCAAATCTTGTTTTCTCGAGCAAGCCAGCCTATGGCAGCCCAGAGTTCATCTTCCGCAAGTTTCGTTGTTTTAAGTAATGCTTCTTGTTTAAGGGGTCCTTGTGTGTTCAGTATTTTCCATACTTTACCTGCATTCCATCCAAATTCATCGACGAGTGTTTTCATAACTCAACCTCACACAAAAAGGATATCCGATATTGTATTAAATATATTTTGATGCCATACGAACGTTTCGTACCTTATGATGAATTATTGAAAAAAAACGTCGGTAATGATGCTTAGAACTCCTGTTCTGCTCCACCGGCCCCGACTGCGATTAAATAACCTTTTGCTCGCTCTGCGTATTTGTACTGATTAACTTTTTCCCAAAAATTCTTTGAATGATCAGGGTATATAAGATGCGCAAGCTCATGAATGATAATGTAGTCCTGAACCCATGACGGCATGGTTTTCACCCGCTCAGAGATTCGGATAGTCTTATCAACGGATGTACAACTGCCAAACCGGGAATTCTGATTGGTCACAAAAGTGATAGAAAAATCGAGGGCACCATCGAAATATTTCTTATTCATCTCTTGAGCCCGTTGCAATAGCCAAGGTTCGTTTTTATTTATCTTTCGTTTCTGCGCACATCGTTCATGACGCTGTATCATTCGTTCTATCCACTTAGTCTCATCTTTTTGACGCATCCCTGCAGGGAGATAAATCCAGAGGTGGCCTTGCGCATATTTTGTTTGAATGGTTTTCTTCCGTCGTGAGCTCCGTACAATCGTGACTTGAGTAGGTGTCATATGTCTACCTGCAATACGCACCATGTTTTAATGTTTATTTTTTTCCTGAAAAGTCAAGGGAAAAAAAATAATGAATTTTGACAAAAGGAAATAATGAAGTAAAAAAAATGATTGGGGGGGTAATTTATTTACCCGTGGATAGGTGAGAGATCAAATCCACGGACGGTTCCCGCGTACCCAAAGAAAAACGTTTGGGCGTTATTGGTAAAACTACTGTATCGGTGGATGTAGACACCTACGAAGCCGGTCATCATTCCAATCTGTCGCCCGGTAAGCGTTCGAATGCTGAACGGATACGGGTCGATGATGATGGTGCGGCTATTGAGCACAAGGTTGGATCTTCCTAAGTAGTACCAGGCGGTTAAGGGTTTGGCGACGTTGATTTTGTTTTTCCCGAGCGGTATGAGTTTATTGGTAAATCCCCAGCTGAGGACAAAAGCGGTTTTTCTGACGGGGCGAAGTTGATTGAAATTGTAGTTGAAATGAATGACTTTTATAACAAGCTGAAGTAAGAGCACAAGAAACGGGTGCCGTCCATACTCTTTTATGTAATTCTGGATGGTTCCAATGAGGTCTGAATACGAGGTTGCAGATTGCATTTTCTCAAGTAAAGCCGGTAAAAATTTCTCCAAGGTGATAAGGTCATTTTCGGAGAGCTGCACCTGAGTTGGGAGATCTCCAATAGTGTTTACTTGTAAGCGATCCTGTGTTGAAGATTGTGCCATAACCGGGCTGATTGCTACTCCCAGGAAAAGAAGAACCGCGCCTATTGCAAGTATTCCTTTTATTTTTATCATATTCTACCCTCTTTTACGAAATCGCATATTTTCTTATAAATCTATATTATCTTAACTATTTATATAATTTTCTGCTTTGAAGTAAGGCAATTGTCGAATTTCTTCCAGTTTAAAGATTCGATTACAAGCTGGATATTAAAAAAAATGATGAAAAAAAGGAAAAAATGAATGATAGGTTTAATCAGAGAGAGGCGTAAGGTCAAATGCGCGAATTCTATCTACCCGTCCCATGAAAAAGACGTAGGAGCTACCAGTAAGTTTACTTTCGATATCCAGATAGATTCCTCTAAAACCTTTCATTAGTCCGAGTTGTGGGCCAGTCATTCGCTGGTGTATCCCAAAGGGCTGTCGCTCTAATATCAGGGTTCTGCCATTCACCAACATTGAAGAGTCGGAGTACCGCCACAGGGAAAGCCCTTTTTTGAATCGTTCGACAGAGTTCTCTTTTATAGGGTTTAATCGGTCATATGTTCCATAGCTTATAACAAAGTAGTCTGGTCGTTGATTTGGGGAGATTTTTTCAATAAGATCATAGACGTTGATACCTCGAATATATAATCCTGTTTGACTCATAAGATAACATATTATTTTATGTAACAATGATCGGATGATTGGGAACCTATCACAGTTATTGTTAAGACAGAGGTCTTTAAGTTTTTGGAGGAACTCAGTGTAACTTTTCGAGTCGCCTGCTGATCGTTCCACCTCATTCATGAATTGTTCGATTGCAGCCGCTTCTTGTTCTTCTATATTTTCTGTCGTCGTTGTCAGTGCTGAAATCGGTAGTGCGACAGCTATGAAGAGAAACGTTATTCCTACTGCACATAGTGTTTTTTTTATCATACCATGACCTCTTTTTCTATTCGATGAGATAAATATTGATTGTCTTCAGGTATTTATATAATTTTCTATGTTTTTATAAAAATACCTAAGGATTAACGAAACGCTCTTGGTTATCCCTCTTTTAATATCTGGAAAAAAAAGTAATTTGGAAGAGAAATCAGTGTAAATGATGCTTTAATGTGTTTCTTATTATGGAAATTATAAATTCTCCAAAAATAATGAAAATTATAATCGGAATCATAAATAAAAAAATCATGAAAATACCCGCGCCTCCAAACATTAAAACAGCTCGAGTTGCATCACCACCATACAATGGTTCGTAAGAAGGATATATTCCTATCCAAAATATAAAAAAGAAGATAATATACGCAATGATACCTGCGATTATTCCTTCTTTAATTATTACATATTTCTCCTCTGTTTTGGTTATATAATTTGTGATAATTCCACCAAAGACAGAGATGAAAAAAATAACTATATACGAATAATATCCAGCTATATCGGGAGACCAATCTCTAAAATATGCAAATAATAATGTAATGATAATCCCTGTTACGAGAGCCCCTGATAATATTCCTGCAACCTTCGTTTTTAACATTGTATCAGTCTCACTTTTTGTCAAAAAAAGAATCAGTTAATAGAATTTATAATTTTTGTTCTTCTCAATGAATTCTCAAGTTATATATGAATTTGTGTTTGAAAAATCAAAGCCTTGGACGAGTTCGATGGCTGGCGCTTCTTTTTGGGGAAGCCATCCATGAGTAGGGTAGACGAGATTAGGAAAATATTTTCTGATATTTGTGGATAATTGAGTAATGATATGATGCTCTCCGAACTGCTTTTTACTAATTTCGTAGGTCTTTTGCTCTGTTGTTTCTTCATCAAAGCACCCTAGTGTGTGGATGTATTCATGGAGGAGAACATGAAAGGCGTACGGTTTTAGCAATGCTTTATTGGTTTCAAGAATGCGACGAAGAGGCGTTTTGTTTACAATGATGATGTTTGAGGCTACCGGGTAGTATGCTCCGATGAACCCTTCAAGTGATGCGCCTATTTCTTGGAGCCCGAGCATGAGTCCTGCGCGTGATCGCCCCTCTTTTTGTTGTACTACTTCTTTGACTTCTTCAAATGTTTCGATCAGGCTATGTTTGATAATGGAGAGATCGCTTGATGTGTTCATCCAATACTAGTATTAGTTAACAATTGTTAATATACTTTTCCCTCCAGGAGAAAACCAGGAAGAAAAAATTTAGTACGCCCGCCATCGATGTTCACATTTCGTACATGTAAAAATCCGAGTCTCGGGTTCATCACTTGCCCGCGTCTGCCGAAGAATCCAAAACGCTTCCTTATTTCCACATTTTGGACACTCAATGCGGGTTTTCGGAAGAATATCGATCTTTTTCTCAAGAACCACGGTTTCTTTCTGCTTTTGCTTTTCAACGACAACAGAATTTCCGCGTTCTTTTTTTTCTGCCCCACATGAATGACAGACAAGCAGACCATCTTTCGGAAACATCAATGCCTTACACTTTGGACAAAACTCCATAGTACGCCTTCCTGAATGCATCTTTCACAATCACAAGGTGATCAAACGCTAACTCAGGTAACTCATCAGCCTTGAAAAACCTTACATTTCCTGCATCGTCACCAGCAGCAAGTTTGCCACCGACACGATCCAACAGATATACGACCGTGATGGTATGGCCACGGGGATCGCGAGCAGGATCGGAATACACCCCGAGTAGTTTTCGAACGGATGTCTTCAAACCGGTTTCCTCAATCATCTCTCGTCTAATCGCATTCTCCGTTGTCTCCCCATATTCGACAAAACCGCCAGGAAGTGCCCATGTTCCTTGAAAGGGTTCATGTTTCCGCTGTATAAGAAGAATCGACCGTCCTTTAAGTATAACACCATCGACGGTGAGGGCTGGAGACTTTTGCTTCATGAAAAAAAGAAATAAACGGTTGGTATAAAGAGTTAACCAGATTCTCTCATTCTTTTACTCAGACGCTATAAACATTTTTTTCTCAACCCCCTATTTTTTCCTTTATATTCCAGGGTGTGTAAAAAAATTTCAAAAACATGGTTTATATGATTTTTTGGCAACTGCGTATTCATCAGGATATGTAGCTGCGATATTGCTCCTCTGACGACGCGATACACATCGAAACAAACCCAGATTTTATTTGAAAAATTGCTAAGATTTATATGGCATGAATTTATACGATTTAATGGGACGGGATGCAACATGCGCAATAAAAAAGAGAGAGCGGAAGATATCGCAAGTATATGTATTATTTCATTAATTATTCTCCTGTTATTAATTATCAACGTTACAGGTTCTGTATAAAGAAAAAAAATCCGTGTTCGCCTTTTTTATTGTTTTATCGCATCAACTGAATTGTAAATTCAGATATATTTTGTACGCCCTTTAAAGATGCGAGCATTGCCATGATAGTGTTCGTAATAATGTGTTCAGGAAATTCAGTCAGCTGCACATTTTTACCATTTACGATCACGCGAAGTTGCTGTGACGATTGTTCTATTTTTATTCCTTTTTTGATGACATTCACCACATCATTAAAATTATTTTTATACTGAGCGATGGTGTTTTTCCGGATTTCACTAGCCCCAACCTGTATTTTTGGAATAGTAGGATCATCAGCACCTTCGATGAACACAAGGTCATACGATCCAAATTCCTTGATTTTTTGGAGAATGTCTGAAGTATTCATTGCCTGGTGAAAAAGAAAATCAGTCTCACAGGCTGAAGAGAACACGACAAGATGAGAACCAGCTCCATGATGCCTCCATGTATCTTTTCCTTCGGTATCCAGGGAAAGAGATTTTTTTGTCTGCTTCACTGTTGCAACCCGAACACCTTCTTTTGTGAAGTGTGTAACAAGTTTCACAATTAGGGTTGTTTTCCCTGTATCTGAGTCCCCATAAATTCCAAACACGGTAGGCGTTGACATAAACAAGGATAACATCAGAACAGGTTTATGTTTTACGATTGCTTCGACGAGTAAATAATATAATACCTTTTTCTTTACCAAATCGTTACGGTATGAAGCAACGGGGAAGAATTTTATCAACGGTCAGCATCATCCATGCGATAAATGATGGTTCGGTCTCCGTTATCTCTATTTTATTTCCCATCTTCAAGGAACTCTTTCATCTGAGTTATACCCAGGTTGGGATCATCACCGGCGGTGGACTATTTATCACTCTTGTCGCACAACTTCTTCTTGGCAGATTAGCAGATGGAAAAAACGTAAACACCTTCCTTTTGACAGGATTACTCTTGACCAGTCTTTCACTGATATTTCTTACGTTTAGCAATGCGTTCATCACCCTTATCTTGTTTATGTTTGTGCTCAGGTTCGCAACCGCTTTTTTCCACCCTATTGGTATTGGATGGATCTCACGAACCTACAAAAAAGAAAGATTGGACTGGGCGATGGGCATCCAGAGTGGCTCTGCAGACCTTGGTGCATTTCTTGCTATTGCCACAACCCTTTCTATTACCCAGCTCTCTCACTGGACCATCCCCTTGTACCTCTGGGCTATCGTTGGGCTTCTTGGAACCATGGTCTGCTTGATATTGACTCATAAATTGAATCGAGATCTGATGATCGTCCCTAAAGAAAAAAAGAACCATACCGTAAAAGAGATTGCAGCGGATGCGTTCATTCGTATAAAAAAAATAAAGCTACTTGTACCTGCATTTATGATCAGTGGTGCTTCCTGGGGCGTTATGGTCACGTATCTCCCCCTTCTTCTTACGGACCGAACAACGCTTTCGTTACCGGTCATTGGGCTTCTGGTTGCGCTCTGGACAGGGGTTGGAAGCATCACCTCGTTATCCTATGGGAAAATACGATCGCATATCGACAGGAAAAAACTTCTTGTTTTTTCCTACATTACCATTGGAATTATGGCATTACTGCTTTGCTATTTCACCCATTTTGTTATTCTTCTTTTCATTATGATCATCTTCGGGATCGCGGTCTTTCTCACCTATCCTGCATTATTTTCCTTTGTTTCTGAGGTTACCCATGAGTCGGTCGAAGGCTGGACATTTGGGCTCACCTTCACATTTCAGACCGGTGGAGGAACCATTCTTCTTTTCTTCGGCGGCGTGCTTTCTGATCTGTTTGGCATCTGGATGCCGTTTGCCTTACTTGGCGCACTCTCCTTACTCTTCACCATAGTACTTCTTCTCAATTACCCAAAACCTTTCGCACAACCAACATAACAAGAGAGAAAACAAAATAGCTGACAAATCAATTACCCTGTGAAATGAATAAACAATATGGTGCTCTGATCATATCCATTATCTCGGTTTCTTTTGCATCTCTCTTCATTGTATTCCTGACGCAAAATCAAGGTGTTCATCCACTCACCGTCGCATTCTACCGTCTCCTTTTTACAACATTGCTGCTTGTACCCCTCATCCTTATTCGAAAAAAAACACGAGAAGAATTACGAAAACTTTCCTTTTCAACCCTGCTGATGATGGGAATGATCGGAGTCATCCTTGCCACACATTTCGCACTTTGGATAACGTCATTGACAAAAACCTCTATCGCAAGTTCTGTGATTCTCGTAACCGCCCACCCTGTTCTTGTTGCACCGGTCTCGTATTATTTCCTTAAAGAGAAACTCTCTTGGATTAATGCTCTAGGAATTTCTATTTCATTGGCTGGTGTCGGAGTCCTTGTGATAGGGAACTACGGATTAGCATCATTTGGGTTAGACACCTTGGAAGGAAACATCCTTGCTATGTTGGGAGGTGTTGCTGCTGGATTGTACATCCTGGGAGGAAGAACGTTTAGAAAAAAGGTTTCTACGGTTTCCTACGCGTTCGTTGTCTATGCAGTTGGCACGATAACCTTATTTTTCATTTGTGTAACATACAGCGCACCAGTCATCAACCTCAGCGTACAAGATTTTGGAATTATCCTACTCATGGCACTAGTTTCAGGTATCTTTGGCCATACCCTCTACAATTGGTCCTTGGGATATATTCGCGCCTCAGTCGCATCAGTTGCGTTACTTGGAGAGCCTATCGGCGCATCAATCCTTGCGTATATTGCTCCTTGGATTCATCAACAACCCTCCTGGTATACGGTTGTTGGCGGGGGAATCATTCTCCTAGGGATCTATCTGACAGCAAGAAATATGAACAAAGCAGAGCTACTCTCATGATGGTTATGATACCATGAAAGATATCGAAGAGCTCATCAAAAACACCGAGAAATACAAAAACGCTCTTATACAAAAACGATTGGACAGCAAAAAAAACACGGTCGTTTACGCAACCATTGAAGGCAAACCCCGGATACTGAAATGGTTCGCACCCGGATTGAAACAGAACATGGAAACAGAATTTACGATCCTGCGGAAGGGCTCCTCGAAACTAAAAATGCCTGCAGTATTAGAAAAAGACGCTGAAAATTCAGTTCTGATTCTCGGTTACATCATTGGAGAAAACCTCTGCGAGCTCATCAACGATACCGATGTTCCTTTGGAGCAGAAACAAAAGATGATCGCATTGCTTAGTGCTTGGTTTGCCTCGTTTCATGATCATTTCAAATCAGAGGAAGGGTTCCGCATCCGTGGGGATCCTTCTCTTCGAAATTTCATTTATAAAGATGGGGTCTGGGGCGTTGATTTTGAAGAATCCAGACCAGGAAAACCTATTGAGGATATCGCGGGGATGTGCGCCTCGATTCTGAGCACAGATCCGATGTTTACTGATGAGAAATTCCAGCTCTGCCGTATCTTTATTGACTCCTATCGAAAACTAGTGACTTGGCCGTTAGATAACATAAGTGAAGCAATCGCATATTCGCTTCTTGAGCGCATTCAATGGAGACCAGATGATGAAGAAATCCTGCGGAAGAATGCGAAGCAAATACGAAAACATGGACTTGGTGAAACAGGTCATAATTTTTAACTAGCTGAGACAAAAATAATTATTGAGGGATGAAACAACAGAGATAATGGTAGGAAAAATTCCCCTCTTTTTTCTTTTAACGTCATACGTTTCAAAGTCGTTTACATTAATAACGTTATTATAGGAGTAATTTGTTATAAAATTATAGAGCGGGGGAAAGAAATGCGAGCGAACCCTTATTTAAGGAACGGTTTGGCTATTGGAATCATTCTTCTTTTCATTGGAGTTACCTTAGCACCAAGTATCAACTTTAATGTTGTCAAAGCATCAACTGATAATGAATTGGTCGAGGTTACTACTCAGGCATGTGGAATTAAAGGATTTGGAAATCAAACAGTTAAACTAACGAAACAACAATACCAGAATTTGGAGCAGTATCTTACTGAGTTCAGGGCACGATTGAATAAAACAACGACAAGGGAAGAAGCTGTTCCTATTTTCAAGGATGCGGTTGTGGAGCTGAACAAGTATGGATTGTTGCCGAAGGGGATGAGTGTTGAGCAGGCGCAGAAGTTGGTGACCGGTGGGTATCAAAATGATAAATCTATGGAAATTGTGCACAAATTGTTCGGTATGAAAAATAAACCATATGAGTTCATTAACGTATTATGTTTCGTGGCAACTCTATGTTTAAATGCGGCAAATACCAATATGATACTCCTTTTTTCCTCGTTTTTAGGTCTTCTATTGTGGGGGTTATTGGTATTATCTGGAATCAATGTTTATATTGCCTATGCAATTTCTTTAATAGCTGGTATACCATTATTTATAGTCAGTCAATTCAAGACACTTCTTTTTATGAGTATTATTGATGTATCACCTATTCTTAGTGGGGTATTTTTCTTTTATTCAAATGGTTTGTATGGTATACAACGACCTGAATATTTTAATGACATAATAGGATTTACTGGAATAAAGATAGGATGGCCATTATCATTCTATCTTGGTTTTGCACTAGTAGTCGAGTAGAAACATAATAGAATAGATGAAATGAGAACGTATGAAATTGTATATCAGATTTATGCCTGAAGAAACACTACGTCTTTTCATCATGAGCGAAAAAAATTCATGTAGCACCGTAGAAGTGTCATAATTCTTAAATAGGCTGCATGGTTATCCGTCAAACCGATACGTATGGGGAAGGTAAAGTTTATTCCACTACTAGCGCTGGTTCTTCTTATCATCGCAAGTCTATCATCAGCGTATGTGTATTCAACGCAGACGAACACGGATCGTATAACAATTAACAACCAGTCCTATACCATGGACCAGCTTGTGTTCATGGCGATCAAGAGAACGACCAAAGACGGTAATTTTTCAGGTATTGCGTTGGATGATTTAATGGTGAAAACCGGGGTTGTCCATCCAGAGCAACACACCTATACCATTGTTGGGGCTGACGGGTATCAGAAAACAGTCACCTGGGAAAACATGAAAAACGGGTTGCTCACCTCGGAAGGACAAACAATTTTTTCGGATTTACCAAAAGCATTTCGGATAAAAGATGTGGTAAGCATTGAGGTGAAGTAGACATGGAGAAAAAAAAACTCGTGGCAGGCATTTTTGTCTTTGGATCTCTTTGGGGATTTTCAGAATGTATTATCGGTTCAATGCTCCGTGACGCTCACCTTCCTGCGGGAGCTATAATGACCGCGGTTTTTGCTGTTGGTCTTCTGACGATGAGTAGATTTATCTATAAACAACGAGGGATGCAACTTGGCATGGGTCTGATTGCTGGAGCGCTGCGCATGTTCAACCCTTTTGGTGGGTGTTTTTTATGCTCTGCGATTGCGATCATGGCAGAGGGAATGCTGTTTGAACTGGTGTGGTACAACCTTTCATTTGATCTGAAGGAATTGCGATCACTTACCTTTCAAAGCAGTATAGGGATAGTGAGCTCCTATGGTCTATATATTGGCGGATACATCATCACACAGATATTAACCCCTGTGTTTTCCACAGCCGGCTTCTATCTTGAAAACTTGATCGTGTTCATCCCACAGATCCTTGCCAGTGGACTGCTTGCTGCGATTCTTGGTGCGGTAACGCTACCTGTGGTCTATCAACTCAAACAACTGAACCTTACCGTAAAAGATCGGTTGTATTATCCAGTAACAATCGGTGTTTCTGCAGTATGCTGGATGATGGTGATTACCAATACCATTGTGATGTTATAGATGTAGGGGTGAACTGAGATGGATCACCCAAAAACAGTGAAAATCCTCAAGTTCTTTGCAGAGAAATGCGACGGCTGTCTTGAATGTGAAAAAGCATGCTCCCAGGTGCATTTCAAGACAAAAAACGGTGGTGAACAATCAGCGATACGTATTCTGAAAAATAACAAAGGGTACGCGATGCATGTGTGTGATCAACGAGGATTATGTCTTGATATGTGCCCAGTGGATGCTCTGAGAAGACGAAAAACCGGTGTGGTGTGGTTGGATAAAGATACTTGTATCGGATGTCAAGCGTGTGTCGCGTTCTGTCCGATTGGTGCCATGAGAAAATCAAAAGTTCGTATAGAACCCTTTAAATGTATCTCATGTGGCTCCTGTGTACACGCATGCCCAGAAGAAGCTCTGGAGCTTGTTGAGGTTCCTATTGCAGACATCAAACAGGTCGTGTATCATAAACAAGGGGTGTAAGGATAGTGGAAGGACAGATTATATCTGAGGAGTATCAGACCAGGAATACGAAACACACCTGGGATTTAAAAAAACTCAAAGCCGCACATACAATCATCGCAACGTATTCATACAAGAAAGGTGAGGTGCAGAAAGGCTACGCGAATCGTACGCTATACGTGAATCTCAGCACCGGTGTGATTAAGGAAAAACCGGTCACTGAGGACATGAAAAAGAAGTTTACAGGTGGCCGAGGATTTGGATTAAAACTTCTCTGGGATTCTATTAAACCTTCCACGCGATGGAACAGCGAGGAAAACGAATTACTTATCACCACAGGTCCTTTGTGTGGCACCACGCAATATGCTGGTTCTGGAAAATCCCTTTGCTTATCAATCTCACCGTCAACAAATATTATTTGTGATTGTAACGTGGGTGGTTTTGTCGGGCCTTATCTTAAGTTTGCTGGGTTTGATGCATTAGAAATCCAAGGAAAGGCATCAGAAGATGTGGTGATTGTCATCGATGGAGAAAAAGGAACAATCACTCTAGAGACCGCCCCCCTGGAAGAGACAAACTCACATTTACTCAATGAGCAACTCACCCACTTGTATGCAATAGAAGATACGGATAAATCTCGTCAGAAAGTCGCTATTGTTTCTTCTGGTGTTGCCGCTGAACATAGTTACTGGGGGGTTCTTAATTTTTCGTTTTATGATATCCGAAGGAAAGTACCCCGCATGAAGCAAGCAGGCCGGGGTGGCCTTGGTACAGTGTTACGGGATAAGAAAGTCAAAGCAATTGTGGTAAAAATAGAAAAGATGGATGGTAGTGCAAATCATCCTGCAGATCCGGTTACCCTTGCAAAGGTCGGGACGAAGCTTCATAAAGAGATTCGAGACCTTGATCGCTATCAATGTAACATGCGTGCGGTAGGAACCGGGCATCTCGTGGAAATCATGGATGCGTATGACCTGTTGCCCACGGAGAATTATCGGTTTGGAAGCTTTCCCAAAGCCTCAAAGATTTACTCGCCGAAATTTTATGAGTTGTTTACGAAAGTAATTCCAGATGGATGCTGGCATGGGTGCACGCTTGCGTGTGCGAAAACTGTTGATGGTTATACGGTCATGACTGGGCCGTATAAGGGTCAGAAGGTAACGGTGGATGGCCCTGAGTATGAGACGATTGGCGCGTGCTCCAATATGAGCCTTTGGGACCCTCTGTGGATTCTTGAGTTCAATTTCTACTGTGATACCTATGGAGTGGACACGATTTCAGCGGGTACCTCAATCGCGTTTTATATGGAGATGTATGAGTACGGTATTTTGAATAAAGAGCGATGTGATGGTCTTGAACTCTGTTTTGGTAATGCTGACGCTGCCCTTGAGTTCCTCCATCGTATAGCACAAGGAGATAAAAGCGAGTTTATCCAGATTGCATCCAAAGGAATCCGGCGGGTGAAAGACTGGATTATGAAAAACGGCTGGGGTGATCAACAACTCGTGGAAGAAGCAGGCATGGAAAGCAAAGGGCTTGAGTTTTCTGAGTATGTCACCAAAGAATCCCTAGCAATGCAAGGTGGATATGGGCTGACGTTGAAAGGGCCGCAGCATGATGAGGCATGGCTGATTTTCATGGATATGGTGAATAATGCGATTCCGACGTTTCAGATGAAAGCGGAAGCGCTCCATTATTTCCCGATGTGGCGGACCTGGTTTGGGTTAAACGGGTTGTGTAAACTCCCCTGGAACGATATTGAACCTGCGAACAACGCTGAGACTTCAGAACCATCAAAGGTGCCAGAGCATGTACAAAACTACGTAGAGTATCAAAACGCGGTCACGGGTTGGAAGGTTTCCAAAGAAGACCTTCTTTTACAAAGTGAGCGGTGTTACAACTGGCAGCGCGCCATGAACGTGTGGATGGGCCGTGGGCAACGCAAGGATGATTGGATCCCTTATCGTGCCATGGGACCTGTCACAGAAATGGAATATACATCCCGGAAAGAACGATATGATACACAGCTCATAGAAAAACTTGGTGTACCTAAGAAAGATGTGGAGACGATGAGCGTTAAAGAAAAATTGAACATAATGTACGAGTATCGCCGTGGTCAGTATGAGAAACTTACTGATGCGGTGTACTATCGGCGGGGATGGACGCCAAATGGTGTGCCTACCCCTCAGAAAATGAAGCAGCTTGGGTTTTCTGACCCAAAGATGTTACAGATGCTTCAAAAAAAGATTGATGCAGATGAAAAAGCAGGGTTGAATGTCTGGGGCGGCAAATATCAAAAGGGGGAGCAACCGCCAAGTAATGAAAAAAAATATTGGGAGAAGTGGATGTAATATGGCACAAAAAAAAGAGAACAATACGATGGATGAAAAAAATATGTCTCAAGCTGAAACTACGATCAAAGCATTACCTGTGGCTGAGCCTGCTGTACTTGGGCTTATTGGACTGGCGGTAGCTGCACTTGTGCTTGCGTCAACTGATTTGAAAATAACGTCGAGTGCGAAATCATTGATGATCCCCTGGATCTTGTTCTTTGGTGCGACCGCGCAGTTTATTGCAGGTACTATGGAGTTCAGACGGAATAATGTGTTTGGTGCGACCGTGTTTTCTGTGTATGCGATGACGATGTACTCGATTGCTCTGACGTTGTTCATCACGATTTTTACTGGCGTTACGTTTGATATCACTCACTATGCCGTTGGTCTGATTGGAATTCTGATCTTCAGCCTCATTGCTACGGTTGCTTCCTTGATGACGAATAAAGTCTTGTTTGCGATATTGATTGCGGTTGACCTCTCGGTTGGCCTGTTGATTCCGCATTATTTGTACGAGATGTCGTCTCAGCCTGCTGGAGTGTTTCTCCTCCTTACCTCAGTATTATCGTTTTACGCTGCTGCAGCAATCCTGATTAATACTATGGCTGGTAAGAGCATTGTACCTCTTGGAAAAGCACTGTGGACCCCTAAAAAGTAAGATATAGTAGTGTAGATGTGTACCATTTCGGTTTTTAGGTATGTGATGCTATTAAAGCGAAATATAATTATATAAAAAAATTTATATAGTTAAACCATTAATATATAGTGATAGAGAATGGGAGCAATAGTCTTTTTAACACATCTCCTCACCACCTCACTAACGGCCCCATTCTCTCCTTTTATCAAAAAAAATTTGGGATAAGAGCCTGTCCGAGTAATACCTAAATCACGATAAATATCGCTATCTATATCAGGAGACAACAGATACACATCTCTTAGGTGAAGAGATGAGTAAAACATATCGTTTTTATGACCCTGAACAAATACT
>Ga0315289_10001049_pt1 | contig 43195 bp, 57 predicted proteins | sample YL17G11_40_MG_FD_203452 | JGI IMG/M metagenome (GOLD analysis project Ga0315289, IMG submission 203452) | Sediment microbial communities from Yellowstone Lake, YNP, Wyoming, USA - YL17G11_40 | ecosystem: Environmental > Aquatic > Freshwater > Lake > Sediment | place: USA: Wyoming | collected... | reverse complement strand
TTATTACAAATCTGTTGTTCGTAGAATCCCAGTAGATGTCACTTCTAGCGACAGTATCGTTTGTCACAGTAATGTTGCCATTCGACACATGCAGCAATCTTACTGGTGAATTTGTATTGATTCCAACTAATCCTCCGCTCTGATAAATCACAGAGCTATTTAATGTGCTCGATCCATTCCACAACGGAACATAGTTAGCAGTTCCTGACCCATTCACAACATTAGGTGTACCAGCAATCGGAACACAAGTCAAAGTATCACCAACAGTTTGAACAGCAAAACCTGCCGAACAAGCAGCAGGATAAGCAGTAAGATTGCCCCAACCCAATCCCAAGTCAGCAGTAAGCTGAGTCGCAGTTACAGTTCCAGAAGTTATATTCGCTCCATGCAATGTTCCACTCCATGCTTGATTTAAACTGTAGCCAGTTAAATTACCCCAACCCAATCCTAGATTAGCAGTCAAATCAGCAGCAGTAATCCTTCCAGTTCCAATCTGCAAATTCAGTGAGTTGTAAACTCCACTAACATTGATGTCACTGCTACTAACATTTCCAAAATTAGTACTAGTAGTCAAATCATCAGCAGCATTAGTATCCCCAGTATTTGTTATCAACACCCCACCTGTAGTTGCATTAACACTAATCCCAGTCCCAGCAACTGCACCAGTAACACCAGCATTACTTATCAAAATATTTCCTGAAGAAGCATTAACAGATATGCCAGTCCCAGCAGTTGCAGACAAAACGCCAGTGCTACTCAACACTCCCAACGAATAACTCAATCCTGTTCCAGCTGCAGTAGAAGATAAATTAACTCTTGGCTGCGGTCCACCAGAATTATCCACAGTAATTCCATAACCAGCTAAAACATCTGTTATATCTCCTGTCTCTGAAGTCAACACATCTATACAAGTTAGTGTATCTCCAATAATTCTAACAGCCTGATTAGCTCCACATCCATTAGGATAACTAGTCAAATTACTCCAACCTAACTCACCTATCCAACCGACATTAAGATTATATCCTGTTAGGTTGCCCCATCCTAATCCCAAATCAGAAGCAAGCTTTGCTGCAGTTACTGCATTATTAGCAATCTTACTTGTGGTCACAGCCAAATCTTTTATATCTGTAGTTGGTATACCTTGAGTTCCAGCAAAAACAATTCCTCCAGAATAATACAACCATCCTAGATCTGTGATGTTGAATACTACCGACGTAGCGTTTGTCATGTTAAGATTGACATCAATTGGTGTTATCTCTGAAAGAGGATGGGATTGTGTTTGAGCTGAAGTAGAACGAACAAGAAGCAAAGAAGCTAATGCCAAAGTTAAAACGATATAAAAAAATCCTTTCATCTGTCCTCTTCCTCCAGGTTTTTTTTGACCATATATTCTATCGTCGATGAGACGTCTTTCAAATTTTTCTTCTTAGAAAACTTCTCCAGCCTCACCCACAGCTCGCTCTCTAAAGAAACAGACCTTCCAGACTTTACCATATTATAATACTATATTTTAATACTTAAATATTTTATTATGAAATTTCACAAATAATCCTTTCTGAGAAAGACAGAACTCCACATTATGCAAAAATATATTTTCCTAGAACAAACTATTAAGAGAGGCAAAACATGAGGATTATAGCATTTATCTTTTCATTTTTACTTTTCTTCGGCTTTGCCGCACAAGCTGCCCCAGTTCTATTCAACATCACACCCGTGAACAACAGCTACACCTATGGAAAAGACACAGACATCTTCTCAACAAAAATAATCGAGTCAGGCTTGAACGTTTCTACTGTCTACCTCCACATAAGAGTGGAAGACCCAACGTCAATCTGGTCAAACATCTCCATGTCCTCAACCTGCGTCAACACTTCTGCATCTGACTGGAGATGCAACGCCACCGTGACCGGGCTGAGCGCCCTTGCAGGCGACGGAAACACCATGCTTTACTTTTTTGATGCATATGACAACAGCGGCACCTACGGCAGCAACGGAACGGCAGACGGTCCGAACAGGGCAAAGATTGACAGGAGGGGACCAACAATAAACTTCACCAACCCAGCCAATCAGAGCTATACTAGCGGCAATAGTGTCACAATCAGATTGTCTGTTGTTGACGAGCTCTCTGGCATCAACCTTTCCTCAGTGAACTATTCCTTTGACAATTCTTCCTGGTATTCCACTTCCCAGAGTTCAAACATCTTTTCTTCATTGCAAGGGTGGGACACTACAACTTACACCAACAACCAAACCGTCGCTATTTACGCAAAGGCCGTTGATTTGCTTGGCAACGCCAACTACAAATACATCAATGTCACGATAGACAACGAGGTCCCAAGGTTGCGAATAACGCTGCCAACATCAAACCAAACTCTATACGGAACTGTTGTATTCTCTTTCACCGCCGAAGACACTTATGCAGGATTGGACAACTCGACAGCTGCTTTTACTTTTGCAGGGTCTAACACCAGTTTGGCATGTACTGGTACTGACTATATCCTAAATTGTTCAAAAAATTTCATAACAAGCAGTGTTGCTGACAGCCCATACAATTTGACTTATTCTATAAAAGACAAAGCTGGAAACTTGGCACAAAACAATACCTCAATAATAATTGACAACAATCCGCCCACACTTTCCATCACGTCCCCCAGCAACAACGCAGAAGTGAACGGAGTTGTGAGTTTAACTGCCTCGGCAACAGATGCCGGAGTTGGTGTGAGTAATGTGAGTTTCAGATGGGAAAACAGCAGCACAACAGGAAATTGGTCCCTTCTTTCCTGCAGTGGAAATGTTCGAAGTGTTTCCTGCTCAGGTTCTTGGAATTCTACTGATTATTCAGATGGAATTTATACAATCAGATTCTCTGCAAATGACAGCCTATCAAGGCAAACGATTAGTGGAGTGACTGTAAGAGTTAACAGCACAGCGCAACCATCCGCAGGCAGCTCAACCACAGGCAGCTCAACCACAGACAACACATCTTCAGGCACCTCAGGTGGCGGGACAACCTCAACAACTTTAATAGGTTCACCATTAACAACTACAACCATTTCTAAATCTGCATCTGGAAATAATACAATAACTCAAATAGTAAATGAAGTCCTGGAAGAATGGCAGATTATTGTTAAAAAAAATTGGATACCGATAGTCATAGTCATTACCATAGCTGTAGCAATTGCATTAGTATACCTGCTCTGGCCGAAAAAAACCCCTGTCTATCCTGGATACAAGCCAAAGAAATCCTTTAAACAACCTTTCTAAAAAATTTTTAAATTTACAGCTTACAGCCAGTTTTAGTCTGGAACCATTCAACTGTTTTAATCCCAGGATCAATGTTTCCTCCTAATACTATGGAAGGGACCTGAGATATCCCTGCATTTATACACTGCTGTACGAACTGGTCATCGCAACTTACGAAAAGTTTTGGAGAATAGATTCTACCTAAAATGTTCAATTGATAGATTGTTGCAACTCCACCCTGAGTCGTCTGATTAGATACACCGAATATCCTAACACCTTTATCATACAGACAATTCACAAAATCTTTCTGCTTTTCCACCTGATCGATAGAACTCTCAACTAAAATTGTAGAGTCAGACATCGATAGCAGCTTGCCATCCTTTGTTATATATCCTTCTTGATAGGAAATAGTTCCTCCAGAATTTATTTTGACCAGAATCCTGTAAACCCCGCTCTGTTCATTCAAACTCAACACTTCAGCAGTGGTCCCTGGGAGAAGCAGCTCATAAAAAGTTTTTATTTTTCGCTCGGTCGCTGATCTGAAAATATAATAGTAGATGTTTGTGGCGAAATATCCAATTAACAATCCCGCAATCAAAAAAATTGTCAGGATTGCAATCTTTTTTTTCATTTATTCGCCTTTAATTATTCTTATGCTAGATTGTATATAAATAAAATATATGAAACTTGCACTCAAAAGGTCTTTGATCTACGCTGCTACAGGATTAGTGACTTTATTTTTAACATATTCTCTCCTTTTCATCTTATTCCCGCATACAAAAGCCATTAGTCCTCCTTCTGGCTCAGCAGTATTGAATAAATCCCATCTTTCCTGTCCGCAAGATTATTGCGGCGACTGGGTTTTGGGAAGTTGTATAGGAAAAAACCAAAGATACAGGGAAAGGGAGTGTTACCAGTATCCAGATGGAATCATGAAGACTGGCGAATGCGATGCAAACAAAAAAAATTATATGGAAAAAGGGTCTCAACCTGACACAAACTGCTGACAATTCTTTAAATGATACAAATAATTTAAAAAAAGCACAAATAGTTTTAGAGACAAATAGTTTTAGAGACATATGAAAGGATTCCAACTTTTATCCATCACATCTTTAGCAATTACCCTGTCATTTGTAATCTTTAGTTCAAGTGTTTCAGCCTTTGGCTGCACGGTAAGGAGTAGTTCGTGCGGTGGTGGGGAGATTTGCCTGTTTTCTCTCTACAAGATAGCAGACTCGCATCTGGGCGATTGCAGTGTCTACAACTATAAAGTTTGCTGCGATTTCATCTCCTCTTCAGTAAAACCCAGCTGTGATTCTACTGAAACAGGAATTCTTCAAATGAATAAAATCTCAAACTCACATCTTGAACTATATGGTTATTTAAATTATGCAAATAAAGTTTGTGTAAATGAGACTTTGAATTGTACTCTGAAAACATCTTGTGACAGTGAGGAAACTTGTGTGGTTTCATTCTACCGAAATTTGAATTCCCATGCAGCTGACTGCTCTTATTTCAACTACAAACTGTGCTGCAGCATTTCAAGGCAATATTCAGTAAGGGGTGTGGCACTTTATTACGACACTGGTTTGCCGATAGACAGTGGAGTTATAACAGGAATAATAAAAGAAACTGGGGAAGTTGGCTATGCTTCTATTTCACCAGATGGGTCATTTTTGTTGAAATTCAATTCCACAGCCAACGCCACCCAGAACAAGTTCACTTTGGGCCTAATCATCAACAGTTCAGACAACAAGATGGGATATGTTCAGTTGATAGCGGGTGGCGGTGAATACATGAGCAACGTGCAAACTTGTTCAGTAAAGCAATGGCAATTTACTGGAATTGCCGTTGGCACTTCAGGAGCCCCAATAAACTCTGGAAATCTGACCGTAAGTGTTGAAGGAGAGTTGCAAACATATACCAGTTCAACCACTTTCAACAACGGCATTTTAGATATAAGCTTTTCACCTTGCCTGATATCTGGAAACCTCTACACATTCGTCTTCAAAATCGTCAGTGGAGATAAATTTTCTACCCTGTCGCTAAACCAAATTGCAAAATAAGTTCTCTCAGTATCAAACTTAAATGCAGGTTATAATAAATAAATTAAAGTAAAAGTTCTATTGAATTATGGTGAATGTATGAATGAACTAGCTATATGGAGCGAAAAATATCGTCCGCTAAAACTGAGTGAAGTTATCAATCAGAAGCATGTTGTAGAGAGAGTGAAGGCTTTCATCAAAGACAAAAATATTCCTAATATGCTCTTCACAGGTCCTGCTGGAACTGGCAAGACTACTGTTGCCCTAGCAATAGCTCACGAACTTTACGGTAAGGAATGGAGGTCCAATGTTCTTGAAAAGAATGCGAGCGATGAGAGAGGAATAGATGTAATAAGGGGGGTTGTCAAAGATTTTGCAAGGACAAAGTCCATCGGTGAAATCCCTTACAAAATAATTATACTTGATGAGTCAGATGCCTTGACTCAAGAAGCTCAACAGGCCTTGAGGAGGACCATGGAAAACTTTACTTCAGTTTCACGCTTCATCCTGATCTGCAACTACAGCAGCAAGATAATCGAGCCGATTCAAAGCAGGTGTGTAGTTTTCAGGTTCAAGGCTTTGACCGAGGATGACATAAAAAAATTCATAAAAAGGATTGTGGAAGAAGAAAAGTTGAAAATAAATGAAGGTGCTTTTGTTGCAATTATTTATCTGTCTGAAGGTGATTTAAGGAAAGTTGCCAATCTACTTCAAGCTTCGGCTGCACTTGGCGAAAAAATAACTGAAGAAATTGTTTATGATGTTGCTTCCCAGGCCAAGCCAGATGATGTGAAGGAGATGCTGGGACTGGCTTTGAAAGGGAATTTTGAAGATGCAAGGAAGAGATTGCAGGACATGCTGTTGAGGCAAGGTTTGTCCGGTGAAGATATCATAAAAGAGATTCACAGGCAGATTTATTCTTTAGATGTTTCCGAGCAGGCTAAAATCCAATTGATAGAAAAGACAGGAGAATATGATTTTAGAATAAGTGAAGGCTCTTCTGATTTGATCCAACTTGAAGCTTTGCTGGCTCAATTTTTGTCCTTTTCTAAAAAATGTTAGTGGTTGAATGCCCTTTACTCAGAAATACAAGCCAAAAAACCTGAAAGAATTTGTTAACCATAAAGAAGCAGTAGATGTATTCCTGAAATGGGTAAAGGGATGGAAACCAGGGACTAAAGCCTTACTTTTTCACGGGATGCCTGGAACAGGAAAAACATCTCTACTGCATGCTTGGGCAGGTGAAAGCAATTTTGATTTTATTGAGTTGAATGCATCAGATTGGCGCTCTGCCTCACAAATCCAAGAAGTTTTGGGCCAGTCAATGAAGCAGTCTTCTCTTTTTAAAAAATCAAAAATATTCTTGATTGACGAAATAGATGGAATCGCTGGAAGGCAAGATTCGGGCGGTGTCGGGGCAATAATAAAAATTATAAAAGAGTCAAAGTTTCCAGTTGTTCTAACTGCGAATGACCCATGGAACCAAAGATTAAGGGCATTGAGAAACTATTGCACTCTGGTTGAATTCAGAAAGGTTCATGTTTTCGACATAGAGAGAAGATTGAAGGAGATATGCGAGAAGGAAAAAATAAAATGCGATAAGGAAATTTTGAGGCAGATGGCAAAAAGGTCTGAGGGTGATTTGAGATCGGCGATAAACGATCTGGAAACCATCTCCCAAGGAAAAAAAGAGATCACAGTCTCTGACATGGAATTTTTAGGATTCAGGGAAAGAGGGACAAACATCTTTGAAGTTCTAAGAAATATTTTTAAGGTCCAAACTGGCCTTGCAGCCAAGCTTGCTATAAACTCTGCAGACAAGGACCCTGAAGAAATTTTCTGGTGGATTGAAAACAATATTGCAAAGGAATATGAAAATCCTGAAGAAATTGCTAAGGCTTACGATGCATTGAGCAAAGCGGACATTTTTAGAAAAAGAATTTCCTCCAGGCAGAATTGGCAGTTCAGAGCTTACATGATTGATTTGATGACTGCAGGCGTGGCAATTGCAAAAAAGGAAGTTTACAGGAAATTCACTCGTTATCAATACCCAAGCAACATTATGCTCTTAGGCAGGACAAAAGGCAAAAGATCAGCTGCTAGTGAGGTTATCGGCAAATTATCCCAGCAGTTGCATTGCTCATCAAAAAAAATCAGAAGTGATTGCCTACCTTTCTTGAAAATTATTCTTAAAAATAAAAGCATGCGTGACAGTATAGCAACTTCATTCAACCTGACAAAAGAAGATTTTTCCTCACTAAAATGATCTAAAAACTGACAGGGTTTTGTTGATTGTCATCCTTGGGGAAGAAATTTGTATAAAGATTGATCCGGTGGTTGGGTTTCCAATGGTTAGTTTAGACGTATCGAATATGATTTGCAGGTTTTTACTAGACGCATAGTCCTCAACAAAATTTTTGTACTCCTCAATGTTGTATTGTAAATCATCAGAACTTTTACTGATATAAATTGTCTCGTTTGTTTTCTCTACAATATTGTTGAAAATGAAAGGCTCTTCAATTGAGGCAGCAGAAGAAGTGTCAATTATCGTGTAAGGTTCCATCCATCTGCTTACAAAATAAATGATACTGACAATGGCAAATGCCGAAAGAACAAAAAACTGAGCTTTTTTAGATTTTAACAAACTGGGCATGCGGGACACCATTAATAAGAATAATATTTTCTTCTGCTATAAATCCGTTACTTTTCGCGATTTCAACTATCTTTTTACCTGTTATGTTGCAGATCGTCGCCCTCTTCATCAGCTTCAAAGCAACCTTGTCATCGGTAAGCCTGTCTCCATAGAAATTTTTGCTGACCTTCACCTTCAGCTTCTTCGTCCCTATCTCCTTGTCTATCAATTCCTCATCACAAATGGCAACAACCAACTCTTCTTTTGTTAGAAAAAGTTTGCACCAAAACATTTCCATTCAAAATAATTTATATAGAAATACAGTTAAATGTTTCGCGCAGTATGTTTGGCGCCGCATGCTTCACAAACTAGAGAAGAAATTCTATCCTGCTTTTCAACTTTTGTGTCAGGTTTCCCGCACTCCTTGCAGTATATGAACTCTTTAACATAATCATCAACCTTTTTCTGCAGAGTTTCTCTTGAGAACTTTCCTTGAAAAACTAATGTGCTGCCTTGGACGGAACCAGAAGTTGCAAGCCCTTTAGACAAATATTTGGCCAAATGATTTGACTCTCTTCTCAAAACCGCAAGTATATCACCAAAATTTTTTAGAACAGTTTTGCTGCCCGAGACTTCGCAAATCACTTTGGGCACTTCAAACCTATCTTTTCTATCTATATCCTTGGGTAGCTTTTCCAATGCCCTGTCCAGCATCTCTTCATATTTCATTTTTTCACACCTTTTTCAATATTCCAGCCCTAGGTTCATACAGCACACCAGAGCCCAGCAGTTCATTTATCCCGTTTTCAATCACAGCCTCAGGTAAGTTTGAAAGCTCGAGTATCTTGCCTATCTCCACGCCACTCCCCTGGTCCAAACTATTAATTAATTCAAGTATCTTTGGCTTATAATCTACTTCTTTAGTTATATTCAAATTTTCCCTGATGACTTGAAAACTCTCTTCATCAATGCCTAATTTGCTTTTCGCATATTCAGCCACTTCTTCCTCACTTGCCTGCTCTATAAGATTTCTAATCTCACTTACACTTTTCTTCTTTTCAACCAAACCTTTTAAAATCTCCAGTCTTCTCAAGTTCTCATAATTTGGTTCCACTTCTCTAACAATCTCACCATTAACATAAACCTCGTTATTGTAATTCTTCACCTTGCCTATGGTAAGAATAATTTTTCCAGGCTCTGCATTTTTCAGTAGTTCAACCTCTCCCTTGAAAGCCTTCACTCTCACAGCCTCTGTCCCGTCATCAATTGTCACGCTGCAATAATTTCCATCTTCACTCATGAACTTGTCAATCACCGTCCCAATCAAATTCACTCTAGAAATTTTTTCACCAAACCGAGTAATCACATAACTCGGCTTCATCTCTTCTTTGCTACCAGGAAAAAATTTCCCATTAACAACATCAGCAATTCTCACCTTTTTTGCAGTCAATCTTTTTATTTCTTCCATGTCTTACACCTTTTGCAACATGCCTGCACGCGGCTCGAACAGGGTCCCATTACTCTTAAGCTCATTCAATATCTTTTCTATGCTGAACTGATCAATCCCCTGATCTCTCGCTCTTTTAACTATTTCGTCTTTTGGCACATTTTTTCCTAAAGAAACGGTCAACTCTTCAATTATGTCAAGAACAATTCTTATCCTGCTTCTCTGAGCAGAGCTGATGTGGCCCTCAACCCTGTCAATATCTATTTTACCAGTCTCTGGCTCAAAGCCAAACTGCCTTAGAGAAGCTTTCATGAGATTGATTGCTCTTATCGCATGTTCCTTCACCACTTCATCCCTCAATTGGACTTTTGCCGCTGCCTCTGCCAATCGAATCAATGCCTCGTACTGCCTTAGAGTAATTGGAACAGGGGCTTCTTCTGAAGCGACTCTTTCTCTCAAACCAACAAAAAATTCTTTTATTAATTCCCCCGCTTCTCTTAACAATTTCGGATGACAGTTCTTTCTTGCATAAGCAATATATTTTTTTAAAAGGTCTGATGGGATTGCTGGGATTATCTCCTCTTCCCCATAATGCCTGGCTTTCAATATATGGTCTGCAACCTTTCTATCTATTTCAGCACCTGGTCTGTCCCTCAGGGCAAACTTCAAGTCAAACCTAGAGAGCAAAGTCTCTGGTACGTCAATCTGTTCCCTTATCGGCATGTAAGGGTCAAACCTGCCAAGTTTTGGATTTCCACCGCCCAGTATAGCTGTCTGAGCTGGTAGAGTGGCTACAATGTTTGCTTTAGCTATTGAAATTGTGTTTTGTTCCATTGCCTCGTGCAGAGCAACTTGATCAGTTTTTTCAATCTTCTCAAACTCGTCTATAGCAAGCAAGCTTCTGTTACACATGACAAGAGCTCCAGCCTCAAGAACCCAGCCACCTAAAAATTCTTCATCTTTGACTACAGTTGCAGTTAGGCCAGCGCCTGTCACTCCCTTTCCACTTACATATTTCCCACGAGGGATCAAACCAGAAACAACTTTCATCAAAACTGACTTGGCTGTCGATGGATCACCAACCAACAAAATGTGAATATCACCTCTAACTCTTGACTTATCCTTCTGAATGTGGACTTCACCACCAAACAACTGCAAAGCAATAGCCTCCTTTATTTCATCCATTCCATACAGACTGGGGCCAATAGATGCAACCAGTTTATTGTAAATTTCTGGATCAGCTGCAAACTCAAACATCTTCTTCTGATCTTCAGATGTGATGTCAAGCTCTTCCCATTCAACTTCTACATTTTCAACCGAGTTTGCATCCACGTAAATGTCCAGTTGCCTTGAGTTGGTCCCTTTAATTCTTTTTTGCAGTTGCTTCAGTACGCCAACAACTTTTATTCTATTTCCAGGATCAGTTTTGGTTTGCATTCTCGGTGAAGTCAAATCTTCCTTAAAAAATATTCTCATGTCACTAGGTCTTTCACCACTAGTTATCTCTGGGGCCTCTTCTATCATGACCCATCTTGCATCGTAAAGCTTTTGGTCAATCTGTTTGAAAGCTTTTCTACTCCCACAATCACATTCTATGGGTGTCCTGATAAATCTTTCAGTCTGAATTATTGTTATTTTGTTACCACAATCAACACATTGAAATACAACTTCTGACATCTCTGGCCTGACTTCACTTGCCCTTTTCACAATTCCGTCTACAGATATCAGTTTTCCTATGTGTTCTGCCCTTATAATTCTGATTCTTATCTCTTTATTTTCTGGCAGGTTTACGAATCGAAGTTTAAGTTTTGGCTCGCCTGGCAAATCGATTTGCTTTGTCGCATCTTCTGTTAAAGGCAAAACTTCTTCCGGGTTTTCCGTTAAATAATCTGCCAAATCAGGATCAAACTTGTCAAGAAGGCTAAAGTCAACCGTAATAGATTTCCTACTTTCACTCATTGCGGAGACAAGCTCGTTATAGTAGAACTCCCTCAAAAATTCAGTGAACTTATCAATTACTTCTTCCTTTTCCATTGTCACACTTGACATTACTTCTATAGAATTTAGTTGTTTTAAACCTTTCTAATAATTTTAAAGTTTCGAAAAAAAGTTTGAGTTCGATATTTTTGCTATCAGATATGAAAAAATAGAAAACTATTTAAACAGTTTAAGAGTATAGAATATAGGCGAGCTGGCTAGGTAGCTTCGGTCTGCTATCAAAAGCAGATTGAGGAAGTTCCCTCCATCCTGAAAGAGCCGAAAGGCAGGCTGAGAAGCCTTGTACCAAAATCAGAAACGTAACTGATTGGCTTGTATGATGATGCTTGACTGAAGTTGAGCCAAAACAGATGAAACGTGTTTGGTATGCTTGGTTGGGATGCAAGTCAAAAACGCTTAGACAAATGCTACATAAACATAAGAGGGGCTAAAGCTAGCACGCCTTTTTATTTTTATGCTGTCAAATATTGAGTAGATTGGTATGGTCAAACAGAAAGACAAAGTTTATATGCCAATGGGCACTGGTGGATTGCTGAGGTTTTCTGAAGAAGAGAAAGTGGTAATTAAGATAAAGCCAAAGCAGGTAATTGCAATAATTACTGGGCTAGTTGTTTTTGAGATCTTGCTGAAGCTTTTTTTTGCTTAAATTTTTTAATTCAATTCATCATTAATGAATATATGACAAAGATATTTCTCGGACCAGCTGGAAACTGCATTTCTGCTGAGGATAGAAGCACCATCAGTTCTCTCAAGCATTTGGTACAGCTAAAATTAAATGCCCAAGAAATAGAGTTCGTCAGAAATGTCTATTTGAATTCAAAAGGTGCAAAAGAGGTCGGAAACCTTGCAGAAGAATTGAAAATTAGATTATCTATTCATGCCCCGTATTTTATCAATCTTAGCTCCATGGACAAAAAAGTCATAGAAGCATCCAAGAAAAGAATCTGGGATTCTGTTGTTAGAGCCGATGAAATGAAAGCAGAAATAGTTGTTTTTCATCCTGGCTACTATTCTGGGTTTCCTCCTGAGAAGGCTTTCGAATTAGTGAAAGAAGCATGTGAAGATTTAGTTGATAGAATGAAATCTCAAGGAATAAAAAATGTTTTGCTTGGATTGGAAACAACAGGAAAAGTCAGCCAGTTTGGAACCTTGGAAGAAAATATTGAGATTTCAAAACATGTTGATATTTGTGTGCCTGCTTTAGATCCGGCACACTTATTTGCAAGAAATGGTGGTAAAATTGATTACTCAGAAATTTTTGAAAAAATAAAACCATTAAAATTAAACCACATACACATGCATTTTTCTGGGATAAGGTGGAGGCCAGTTAGAGCAACTGGTACTGGTAACGAATGGTATCATATGGAGATAAAAACCAACCAACCCCCATTTGAACCTCTTGCAAGAGAAATTTTGAAAAGAAGATTGGATGTGACAATAATCTGCGAATCGCCTATGTTAGAGCAGGACAGCTTGGTTATGAAAAAAGTTTTTGAAAAATTAGGATATTCTTTTCAGATGTAAGATGTAGAAAAGCATTTAAAGCTTAATATTAAACAATTATAAAAAGTGAATGAGGGGTCTTCATTGGCAAAAGAACAAAATGACGAAAAATTGGGATTGGGAAATAGAATGGATGCTACTTATAATCCTGCTAATAATTCTTCACAATATACTTCTTTCAGTCCTGTTGAAATAGAATATTTAATGCAGAGGAAGGAGAGATCATTAGGAAATAGAGCGATAGTAGATTGGATGCAAACAGGTCAAAATCTTATTTTTGTGTGTGATGATGATAGCACAGTTCGCATGAGCAGAACAACAGCAGAAAGGTACATAGAAGAAGAGAGAAGAAGGCTTCTTTCTTATACGTCAAGGCTTTTGAAGCGAGTTGACATATTCTTTATTCCAGCAGAAGAACTATCAAAAATAGATCATGCAGTTGAAGGAGATGATCAGTATTTGCCAAATCCAGAATTGGCATATGAATTAGTTCATAGGCATGGACAAGCTATAGATTTATTAGACATTTATAGAGATGCCGAACATTTAGATCCGCTTTTGGATTTACAGGAAGCTGTTTCCGAATTAAGCCCGATTCCAAATAATTGTACCTTACTTATACCAACAGCATTGAGTAAACTTGCTTACCAAAGAACTATTGAAAAGCATACGGAAAAATTGGAAAGAACCAAAGATAGATGGTCCAAGGAATGGATGTCCCATTGGACGCCGCCAAAAAGTAAATTTGTTGTGCCTACAGATTATAAACAATTAGTTGAGTCTCTGAAAGGCGCAAAAACTCAAGTGATTAGTGATCTTTCAACTATATTTGAAACTGGAAGGAATTTGGTTAGTCAGGAATTCCCTCGACATAGAGAACTACGAATTAAAGAAATGTACATCCTAAGTCCTTTAGAAACTGGTGTGAAATTTACATCGCCTAAAAATGGGAATGAAGAATAATTAATTAAGCATATCGTCTTCTATCAGGCATGGGTTTAGGAGCCTGAGCCAAAATTCTAGGTCTTCCCAAACTTTCAAGAACTATATTATAGAATTCAAGTTCATCACCAAAAGCTACATAGCCTAAAAGCTGATATTCGACCGTTTGCCCACAGTATCTACCAGTTGTTTTTTGGTTTATATAAAGATCTACCTGTGCTAAAAGTATTTTTCGAAGCTCTTTGTCTTCGAATATCGTATTATGCAATAGTGTGGCATTTGGATGGCCAGACAGAAGCTCTAATGGATTACGCGGTTTGAATCCATCTCTAATCATTTGTAACATCATAGGATAGTTTGTTATAGCTATTTTAGTTTTATACCTGCTATCAAAAGCTAGTTGCACCTTTACTAATTCTTCCACAGCATCATCAAATCTTGCTCTTACAGTTTCAATTGCTCCACTATTCATGTTAAGCAAGAGTAACTTTGGTTCATAAACTTCTCGTAAAGTGGATAACAATTGTGAAACTTCAATGGGTTGAGTATCATATTCGCCCTTACCAAAAACTGTTCTTGCAATGGGATCTCTACTTAAATCTTCTCCAATCGTTCCTTCCCGTTGCCCAGCTTTATCGGCTTCCAAACTACCTATATAACGAGTTAACATCCGTACACTGTCATCTATCAACTTATGCGTTCTTTCTTTTTCCGTAATCTGAGAAGGAGCAACAGTCGGCAACGTACCTCGCTTACGAGGTTGCAAATAGGCAAATGCTTGCGCACCCTTTATCTGGGCAACAGCAATAGGACCATAACAAAGATCTTCAAAAGGAGATATTACTCTGCCAAGATGAACAGTCATTTCACTTGCATTGAATTCTGAAACTCTTTGATTCAATATATCTTTTATCATACCTATATGTTGTTCTCTTTGCTCTCTGATTTCAGGAGGAAGGCCGATATCACGGTTTAATTCGCTATCCAACTGTTCTCTAATGCCTTTTAGCACATGATTATATCTACCGAAAGCTTCGGCCTCAGAAACATCAGGATCTGCAAGCTTACGCGTAACTTTTATCCTTCGCCTGTGGGCCTCTTCAATAGCATCAGCGGTATCAATTGACCAATCTGCCAGTTCTAATTTTCGCATTTCTTGCATAAAATCAATTTATCCTTAAACTTAATAAGTTTCATTAAAAATAATTTAATCATCAGATTTGATACTTTACATTAAAAAATGTACAAATCAGTATTTAAGCTTTTCTCTACTTCAAACCCTATACCATCGGTTGCAGTCAAAGAAAAGATAAAATGTAGTTAAGTACGAGGCTTAGAACGTTAATGCAAATCTCCGAAGAGACGAGCAATGTAGCCGAAGTTACTGAACCCAAACTTCCCCCTTAACTACAATAAAAATTTCGTAAAAACATCTTATAAATTTTTCTATACTTTTTAATAGATTTTTCACAGTAAAGTTAATTCAGCACTTTAACCTATATAACTCAAGTTGCTGGAATCAAAGTCTTCAACTATAGTTATGGTCCTGTCAATTTCTGGATTTATGGACAACCTTGGGAACACGTATGTCATCCCATATCTTGAAATTAGGGTTGAAGGATGCCCCCCGCCAAGATAATTTTTTGAAATTATATATGACAAAGTCCCAACATCTTCCTCACTCATGAATCCTAATGTGTGCAAGTATTCATGCAACAGCACATGAAACAAATACGCATTGACAAGCTTCTTGTCGTACCGCATGATTGCATTTAGAAGCTTTCTATTAATCATTATTACATTCGATGGCACAGCGTGAAATGCTCCGATGTGCAGGGGTAGGTCTGTCAAGCCGAGCATCAATCCATTTCTCCTTTTCCCCAGGGATTTATCCACGCACCGTCTCACTATTTCAAGCACTCCCGAAAAATCATTGCACTTGTCTAAATCCTCAGCAAGATTCATTTTTTCTCCACCGCCATTTTAGATTAGATGAACACTAACCTATAATGTCAAGCTCACTTAAATACTTTTCTGATGCTTTCAGAATTATTTCTTCTTCTTTTTAGTCCCGCAATGCCCGCAGCTCACTCTATCACCATATGCCTTTTTCTCTTCAATACAAAAATATATTATGAAAAAGTTCGAGTTTGTCGACATATCTGTGGCTGATGTTGCATTCCTTGCTTACGGCAAAGACTTGAATGAACTTTTTTCTAATGCTGCCCTAGCTATGTTCGAGGTGATGATTAACACGAATCAAGTCAAACCAAAAATTGAGAAAAAGATAAATGTTAAGGGAAATGATCTGCAGTCTCTGATGTTCAACTGGCTGAACAAACTTTTAGTTTTTGTTGACTCGGAAAACTTGGTTTTCTCTAAATTCAAAACAAAGGTCGATGGAAAGAATTTTATTCTCCGAGCGACATGCAAAGGGGAGAAAATAGATTCTAAAAGGCACGAGACAAGGACTGCTGTCAAAGCATGCACCTACCATGAGATGAAAATTGAAAAAAATAAGATTTGGAAATCCCAAGTAATTCTTGACATTTAGCGTGATAGTGTGAAAAAGAAATGCCCAAATTGCGGGAATAAAAGCTTAGAAAAGATTCTAAACGAATGGATCTGCCATGAATGCGAGTACCACACCCGCAAAATGAAAAAAACAAAGGGCAGCTTCAGATAGTTTCATTTGCTGAAAATGTGTCATTGAATCTTTTTTCAACAGCTAGCCAGTCAATTTTTCTGAAAAACGCTTCTATGTAATCTGCACGTTTTAATCCGTAATCCAGCATGAACGCATGCTCGAACACATCCATTACCAATATCGGAATCGTTCCAGCCAGATGACCTACATCGTGTTCATTGATCCATACATCGAAGATGTGTTTTGTTTTAGGATCAAACGAAAGAACTGTCCAACCAATTCCCCTCATCGCCCCTGTAGCTTTGAAATCCTTTTCCCAATTTTCAAAGGTTCCAAAATCTTCTGCAATCTTTTTGAAAAGACTAGAACTTTTTTCTAGCTGAAGAGAAACCTTTGACATGTTTCCGAAATAAAATTCATGGAGTATCATGCCGTTGAACTCCCAGCCAAACCTGCGCTTAAGTTCTGCAAACTCTGGCGTCCCGGTTTTTCCATCTTTTAAGAAATTGCTCAATGCTTCAGCCAGTTTGTTCGAGTTTGTCACATATCCCTGATACAAGGTAAAGTGATTTTTCAGCAGTTGGTCACTGAACCCTTCAGTTCCAATCAAATTCTCAAAGTTTTTTGTTTCGAATAACATTTTTTCCTCCTATTTAATTAATTCCATGGGTTGCCCACAACACACTAAAGCCCCACCGCCGACTTTCATCACTTTAACTTCATTACCGCAAATGACACATCTATACCTTTCACCAACTTTCCCGACACCCATTTTTCCACCTCCAACTTTTAATCAGTAATTTTCGCTAAGCAATTCGTAGAAGCTTTGCGGATGCTTGCAAGCCGGGCAAATTTTTGGCGCTTCTGTCCCTTCATGCACATATCCACAGTTTCTGCATTTCCATCTGACAACTTTGTCTTTTTTGAACACCTTGCTGCTTTTCACATTCTCCAAAACTTTTCTATACCTCTTCTCATGATTCTCCTCGACTTCTGCAATTTGCTTGAAAGAATCTGCAACCTCATTAAATCCTTCTTTTCTCGCTGCTTTTTCAAACCCAGGATACAAAGTCCCCCATTCCATTTTTTCACCCTCAGCAGCAGCAAGAAGATTTTCAGCAGTTGTCCCTATTTTTCCAGCAGGATAACTTGCTTCTATGGTAGCATCTCCTCCTTCCAAGTGCTTGAAGAAAACTTTAGCATGTTCTTTTTCATTGTCAGCAGTTTCTTCGAAAATTCCTGCAATCTGTTCAAATCCTTCCTTTCTAGATGCACTCGCAAAATATGTATATCTGTTTCTTGCCTGGCTCTCTCCAGCAAATGCCTTTAAAAGATTTTTTTCAGTTTCGCTTCCTTTCAACTTTTTCATAACTCAACCCCCATTTTTAACAATTATTCAACCCTTGATGACTCCCATCGGCGTTAATCTCACCACGCGCTTACCAATTCCCGCTTCATCACTCACTCTCGCCACCTCGTCTATTTCCTTATAAACTTCTGGGGCTTCTTCTGCAATAACTTTCCATGAAGCAGCTTTAACCAAAATTCCTCTTTTCTCTAGGTCAGCTTTTACCTGCTCTCCTCTCAAATGCCTTAGAGCCCATGACCTTGATTGAGTCCTTCCTGCCCCATGTGCAGTGGAATAGAAAGTTTCTTTTGCAGTTTCAGTTCCTGCAAGCAAGTAGCTGGCAGTTCCCATGGAACCCGGTAAAATAATAGCCTGACCAACCTTCTGATGGTCCTTTGGAATTTCAGGATGTCCTGGAGGGAAAGCACGTGTCGCTCCCTTCCTGTGAACATAAGCTTTTTTCTTCTCCCCGTCTATCTCATGATTTTCAACTTTTCCTATATTATGAGCAACATCATAAACAACTTCCAATCCAACATCCTCCAGTTTCATCCCTAAGACTTTTACAAAACTTTCTCTGATCCAGTGCATGATCATCGACCTGTTGGCCCACGCATAGTTCGCGGCTGCGACCATTGCTGAAAAATAATCCGCACATTCTTTTGTTCCAGCAGGGGCATAAACTAATTCTCTGTCCGGAAGTTTTCTAATCTCATCTCTAAACTTGGATTCAAGAATTCTCAAATAATCTGTACACACTTGGTGGCCGAATCCTCTAGAACCAGTGTGAATCATCACTGCTATCTGACCTGGTTTTTCAATTCCAAAAACTTTTGCCACCTCTGGTAAATAGATTTTATCAACAACTTGAATTTCTAAAAAATGGTTGCCTGCTCCTAATGTTCCAAGCTGAGGTGCCCCTCTTTTCTTTGCTTCATTAGAAATTTTGCTTGGATCAGCTCCCTTCATGCAACCATTTTCTTCCAAATGTTCCAAATCTTTTTCAGTCCCATATCCTTTTCTAGCAGCCCATTTGGCACCATTAACCAAAACCTCGTCTAACTCTGAAAAACTTAACTTGATTTTTCCAACTTCACCAATACCAGAAGGAACATTCTTGAAAATTGATTCAAGCAAATCTTTTAATTTTGGTCTTATTTGTTCTACTGTTAAATTTGTTCTGAGCAAACGAACTCCACAGTTGATGTCAAAACCTATTCCACCAGGCGACAATCCACCATTCTCAAAATCTAGGGCAGCCACTCCACCAATTGGAAATCCATACCCGAAGTGCATGTCACTAAGTGCAATACTGTGCTTGTATATTCCTGGTAGAAAAGCTACATTAGCTATTTGTTCTACAGCCCCATCTTCCACTTCTTTCATCAATTTGTCTGACAAAAACAACCAAGCAGGCACTTTCATCCCTACCTTTACTTCTTTTGGCAATTCCCATAGATAAGGTTTTATCTTTTTCAATTTTTCTTTCAAGGTTATTCTAATCACCTCTATATAATTCAAGCACGTACAGAACTCGTCTGCACGCACCCATTTCTGCTTGATTTACAGTAGGCACGCGCTAAAGATTAAATTGAATTAGGAGATATTTAAAAGTTAGTAAATCATTTGCTCTTCATTTTCAGTGCTTTTTTAATCTCAGGTTCATTAAAGCCAACGATTATTTTCCCATCAATTTCAATTACAGGGACACCAGTCTGCCCAGACCTTTCTATCATTTCTTGTGCTGCTTCAGTGTCATCAGAAACGTCTATGTTTTGAAAGTCAATCTTATTTTTCTTTAAAAATTCCTTAGCCATCCCGCAGTACGGGCAAGCCTCCGTTGTATAGATTTTGATTTTCATTCTATCCCCTTAATTAATATCAGCTTCTTAAATTTATTTTACCACAATAAATATTTATTTCATCAATAATAGTGTATATTTATAGTGAATATTAATTATCACCATTAATATCGAAAAACATTTATAAACCATCAAAAAACCAAATCACTATTAAGAGTGTATATCAATATTCACCATTAAAGACGACAATTTATGATGATTTAATGAAAGGCAACGATAAAGAGATGAAAGAAAAGATCGTTAAAATCTTAAGAGAACACCCCGAGGGCTTGACAATAGAAGACTTGTCACAGTTGATTAAAGCTCACAGACAGACTGTCACTAAGTATATTTTTGAGCTTTCAGGCAGCGGCACGGTCTTGAGAAGATGGGTAGGACCAGCCAGCCTGAATTATTTGAAAAAATATCTGGAGAAATAAAAAGGAGTGATTTAATGCCGATTAGCACTGCACCTTACAGAAGAAAATATGCTCACACAAAATCAAGAGGTAGAGAAGGAACGGTAACGTGTGGGATCTGCGGTAGGTCAGTCCCTAGATGGAAAACCTTCATCACGAGAAGAGGTTTCAGGATTACCGACCCGCTAATACTACAGCAAGTGGACAGAAGATACATTCACATGACACAGCAGATTCAGCGATTGTGTCCTAGCTGCGCGCGCTTCCGTGGAATCTCCCAACCTGGTAAGAGTGTGAGAAAGAAACACATGGGGTTTTGAAATATGCTTGAAAAGGTAAAGGGTTTGAAAGGGCTGCTCTACAGAAAAGTGGTTGAAGCCACTGAAAATAAAGAAGAAGTAGCTTTGCCAGGATTCTCGATAAAGAGAACAAGTAGACTAGTGGAGTTTCCTGACGTCAAAGATGTGACAAAGGTCAATATAACTTATCCTCTGATGGAACCTTTTACCTACATCAACATAAAATGGAACCCTGAATCAAAGGAGATTCAATACGTAGTCCTTGAGCCGAAACTTTCGGGCGAGGAAAAGGAAACTCTGAAGAAAATTTCTGAGGGCTTGATTGAACTGGTGGAAGTTGAACTAACAGCCATAAAAGATCCTTCAAAAGCGATTGGTTATTTGGAAAAAAACATTTCGAAGGTTATCAAAGAATACAACATAAAACTGACTCAAAATCAGTACGTAAAAATAATGTATTACATCTACAGAAATTTCATCGGCTTCAACGAGATTGAAGCTTTTCTACAAGACCCCAACATCGAGGACATAAGTTGCGATGGCGTTGACACGCCAATGTACATCATACACAGAAAGTATGGTTCACTGAAAACCAATGTTAGCTTTGAGGATTTGGATGACTTGAGGGAATTTATCATAAAGATTGCTGAGAGATGCGGAAGATATGTTAGCTATGCTGAGCCAATTCTTGCAGGGACAATGCCAGATGGCTCACGTGTTTCAGCAACCTTGGCTGGAGATGTTGCCACACGAGGTCCTACATTCACCTTGAGAAAATTCGGTGAGAAGCCATTCTCACCTATAGAACAGATAGAGATAGGAACAACAAGCTCTGAAGCTTTGGCCTACTACTGGTACTTGCTTGAGCATGGCTCTTCCATGCTGATAGTAGGTGGAGTGGCTACTGGTAAAACTTCTTTCCTAAACAGTTTGTGCATGTTCATCCCGCCTGAGGCAAAAATAGTTTCTATAGAAGACACTCGTGAACTCAGGATTCCTCACGAGCACTGGATACCTGGATTGGCTAGGGTTGGTTTTGGAATACCAATGCCCACCGGAGAGAAATATGGTGAGGTTACTCTTTTCGATTTGTTGAGAGAAAGTTTTAGGCAGAACCCAGATTATGTAATAGTTGGAGAGGTCAGAGGTAAAGAAACTTATGTAATGTTCCAAGGAATGAGTTCAGGTCACCCTTGTATTTCAACCTTCCACGCAGGATCAATTGACAGCGTGATTAAGAGGTTGACAACTCCACCCATTGAACTTTCGCCGACCCTGCTCGAAAGTTTGAATGTGATAACCATAATGGTTCATGCAAGAGAGAAGTCAAAGTCTGCAAGAAGAATAAAGGAAATAGTTGAGGTGGAGTCGGTTGATCCCAAGACTGAAGAGATCAAGACAAATGTCGTTTTTAGGTGGAATCCAGTTACAGATGCACTGGAAAAGGTAGGCGAAAGCACAATTATGAAAAGGTTGGTTGCTTCAAGAGGCGGGACATTTGAAGAGGCTAAGCTTGAAGTTGAGAGAAGGAAGAAGGTTTTGGATTGGTTCCAAGCAAAGGGAATAAAAGATTTTATTGAGGTCACTGGGTTGATAAATCTGTATTACAAGGAACCGAAAAAGCTACTTGACATGATGGGAGAGAAGATGCCTGTGGAAGTTAAAGTTCCTGTAAAAACTGAGAAAAAACCAGAATCACACAAATCAAGGATTTCAATACTCGACCTTCTCGGATTTAAATTCATAAGTGAAAAATGATGTTCAATTACAAAGGTTTGGCAACTTCCATGTTTGGGTGGGTGGTAGACAAATATCCAAGCATATTCGTTAGAGTAAAGGATAGCCTGCCAAAGGCGAACATCCGAATAACTTTCAAATCTTACATAAGCATGGCGTTTTTGAGTTCTATGATTGCTTATCTTGGAAGTTTGATTGCAATGCTTGTAGCTTTGAATATTGTAAAGATCTCAATGATGATGAGAATCATGTACATAATTTTTGCCCCTTTAACAATTGCAATCGCATGCTTCGTCTTCATCAGTTTCTTCCCATATCAAAAGGCTATGAGCAGGAAAAGAAGCATAGAGACCAATTTGCCATTTGTCATGACGCATATGGGTGCGGTAGCAGAGTCTGGAATTCCTCCTTATTTGATTTTCAGGCTTATCAGCCAATTCAAGGAATATGGAGAAGTGTCAAAAGAGATGGAAAAAATTGTAAGGAGTGTGGACACTTTTGGAGTTGATCCACTGACTGCTGTCAAGGAAGTTGCAGAAAGAACACCTTCTGACAGCCTCAAACAAGTGCTACTTGGTTTCGTGACAACCACAGAATCAGGGGGAAATATAAAAAATTTTCTGAAGAGTGCGGGCGCCCAAGCCCTTTTCGAATGGAGGATGAAAAGGGAGAAGTTCCTGCAGCAGCTCGAGACTTACGCAGAATTCTACACTGGTTTACTGATAGCTGCCCCTCTGTTTATGATCGCCTTGTTTGCAGTGATGAACATGATTCAACCTACCATGGGCGGTTATGGGATACTTGACTTGATGAAACTCAGTATCTATGTGATAGTGCCGGTTTTGAATGGCGGTTTCCTGCTGTTCCTGAGAGGTGTTGAGGTTGAGATGTAAACCATTCAATCTACAAATCGATAAGGGTTGGTAAGATGAAACCAATTCGCCTCAAAAAAATATATCTTTTATTGATTTTGAGTAGCACCTTAACTGGCATCATGCTACTAATCAATTTCCTCTATCTGAGGTCAATACCCGCTCTCTTTTCTTCCATCAGCATCATCGCAATGTTCCTTTTCATGCTGCCAATAGTCATGGTAAAATATATGGAATACAGGAGTGTGAAGATGATAGAAGAGATGTTCCCTATTTTCCTTAGAGATTTCGTCGAGTCCATCCGCGGTGGAATGACAGTTCCTACTGCTCTGAAATCTGTTTCAAAAAATGATTACAAGACTCTTTCCCATTTTATAAAAAAGATGGCTGCTCAGATGGATTGGGGAATACCAGCGGACAAGGTTTTTTTAAAATTCTCGAAAGAATCAAAGTCAGAACTAATCGGAAGGATAATTTCCTCAGTAGTAGAGAGCCACAGGTTCGGCGGTAACCTTTCAGACACATTCGAAGCCCTGAGCAACACCAGCTTGGAAGTAGAGAAGCTGAGGGCAGAGAGAAGGCTTTTCCTAAACTCACAGATGATGACTGGCTATATAGTTTTCTTTGTTTTCTTGAGCGTCATAATAGGTTTGGAGAGATTCCTGATTCCAAGCCTGGCCCAGGTCAATCCAGGCGGTGTTGGAATGGGCACCTTAGTGGCACCGCAGGAAAACCTGGTTGCCGAATACAAAACAGTTTTTAGAAATTTGATTCTCATTCAAGGTTTGTTTGCTGGCTTGGCTGTAGGAAAGATGGCTGAAGGATCTACAATCAGTGGTTTGAAGCACAGCATGTTCATGATGTTTGTTGGTATACTAGTTTACATGGTAGCTTCAACAATTTAAAAAAATTAGCTTGACACGTCGCCGCTACCTACTTGATCATAGACAGAAGAGCAGTTTGTATAAATTCTTATTGTATCGTAATTGCTGGTCGTGGTTATGTTAAAGGTAGTTGTCTCCCTGGGCGATAGGGAAGCATTGGCAGTGGCGCAACTCACCGTAGTCGTTCCTGTGGAGCAGAGTTTTACATTTTGAATGGTCTTGTTCGTAAAAATGATCTGGATGCTCAACCCGCCCAAACTGACCGTTCTTGTATTGTCTACATTCCCGCTCAGGTAGCCGCCAGAATATCTCAGAGAGTTTAGTGAAATACCACCGTATGAACATGTCAGTTCAATATCGGACTGCGATTTGATAGTTTGCGTGGATGTGGTGGTGAATGAAGTCAGCCACCCGCTTAATATTCCGGCGACAGCAACTGTGAAAGCTATCAATAGAACTGTCGCAATAATAGCAGAGATTCCTTTTCTCATGTCTAGCCTCTTGAGCATGAACTAGATTTTGATATTTCAGAGCATTGAGTTCTGACGGTCAAAGTTGAAAAATCATCTATATTATCAATTGCAAATGACTTGAACTGATTGGCTGTTAGTGTGTCGTTCAGATGAATCGGGGAAGACACAGTTGAGTTTGGATAAAAAATGAAGATGTTCAATTCCTTTAGTGCCACATCCCTTGTATTTTCCAAAATCATTGTCAATTTTCTAGTGCTTGCATTGTAGTTGCAAGAATAGATCTTGAAACCAGCATAATTGCACTCACTGGTTACGCTCTGGTTCTCAAAAGTTTCAGTCTGTTTGCTAACAAAACTAGATGCCCAGTATGCCAGTATCCCAGCTATTGACATCGTGGCTGCTATCAATAGAACTGATGCAACGAGCGGAGAAATTCCTTTTTTCATGTTATCTTCAATTCTAATTTTATTTTTGGGTAATAAATATATTACTTAAAGTAAGTTTTATTGCTGGAACTTCAATATTAATTTAATGAGAAAAAAAGGTCAAGCCAACCTCATCCAGTACGTGCTGACTATACTGTTTAGTGTTCTTGTGCTGGTCAGTGTCAGTTCTCTTTTCTATTCATTCTACATGAACTCCATCAAGGCCGATATCAGAGAGTCTCTCAATCAGCTCACAGTCCAGACTTCAGATGCGATAATCACGATTTACAATGATGCTAAGAATACCAATTATTCGCCCAGCAACTACACCAGCACAATGATAAAAGAGGTCGATATGAACTATCCTTCCTCGGTTTCAAACAGAAATTATGAGATATCATTGGTGACCTCAAACCAGCTCTGGGTATACGTCAAAACTGTTACCATCGGTGGAAAAAACGTGACAGTAATACCTAAAACTTCTGGTACGAAGGTTGTTGCAAGAACCACTCAAGATCCAAAGATTACTGTTGAGTATGATGTGCCAAATGTTGACGTGGGTGTGATGGGAACTTGTAGGAATGGAGTAAATCCAACACTGAAATACTACCGATACAACATCAATGGTGTCAATTATGATTTAATTGTTTTGAGTGAGGCTGGGATCCTGGCTAGAATCACTGGAGTGAAGTAGATGGCTGATGTAGATTTTGCAGTCGCGGTCGGTACGTTCTTCGCATTCATCTCAGTCCTTATCATTTATCTGACCAGCTACATGAGCAGTTACATTGGATTGACTTCTACTTCAGAGCTCAGGACAGTCGCCTATGATTATTTCAATGGGTTGTTTACAGGAAAAGGCATACCATCCAATTGGGAGCAATATACTTTCACCCCGGTCAAGGTGGGGCTGACTAATGATCTTTACAGGATTCCTATTGTTGTGACTGAAACCAACGGTACATTTAGAAATAACATAACGATAAACGTGTCGGTTAGCTTTGATCCATCCTGCCAGAACAAGACTTGGAACAGCAGTGTCAGGATTTACAATGAAAGCAATTACCAGTTTACTAGTACTCTTTACAACCAGAGTTTTTGTGTCTCCCAGTATCTGAACAGTTCTGATATTGCTTTTAATTTGTCTCTTGGTCCGAGAGAGGCAAAAAAGTTTTTCATATACTACTCGCCCGATCAGCAAATAATATCCTCAAACTATACTATTGGATTTCCTGTGAATGCAACAAACTACACTGTAGTAGTCTATCCTGAGGAAAAATTCACTGCAATTTCTGTTTCGAAGATGAAGTCACTTAGGAATCGGGCTTATTATGAGGTGGCAAGGACATTGGGTTTAATTTACCAGTTCAACGTGGAGGTAAGCTCGTGAAAGGATTGTTGAAAAGCCTTGAATCAATAATTTCAATTCTGACAATTTTTGTATTTTTTGTCGTATTTTTTGGATCGAATGAGACTTTGCCCGAGTTCGAGACTATCAATTGGCAGATGAAAGGATTCTATGCGCTTAGAACTTTGGATCAGGGCAATGAGCTGAGGCAGTATGTTTTGGCTAACAATACCAACGTAATAGAAAATGAGCTGCTGCCGCTTGTTCCTCCAGAGATAAACATCAAGGTTGTTGTTTGCCAGACTTTTTGCGAGAAGCCTGACGTGCAGTCAGAAAAGATCATCTCAATCAATTATCTGATTGCCGGTGATGTGAATGATTATCGGCCGAGGCAGGTTGTACTTTACATGTGGTAGTATGAAAGGACAGATGTTTTTGATTTTGAGCATAGTGATTATTGTTATTCTTGTCATGCTGAAGTCTGGGCTGAATCTGACGAAGATTATGGAAAACAAGCAGTATATGGAATCTGGGCTTGAGAGAATGGAGTTCCAGAATATTAAAGGCGAGATGGAAAAGACCATTCAAGTTTGCTATAATCAGGGCAACATGTCGGATTGCCTGGACGATTTCTTCAAGTTTTCCAAGAATTCCTTAAAGGCCAGGGCGGTAGATTTGAGTGGCTATCTGGTAAAGTCTGCTTATTCGTATCCGGAAACCAGTCCCCAGCTGAATGTGAGCGTTTTTAATGGCCTTGGAGCTGAGATGAACACGTTGAATCTTACATTGAACAGTTCCAGCCAGATGTTCAAGTCAATCCAAGATGTTTCTTCCATATCTACAACTTTTTCTATTAACCCAAACTCAGACTATGTTCTTACAGTTTTTTACAACACGTCTTACGAGAACAAGACTGATACGGTTGCAATTCCTGTGTCGAGTGGAAAGGGCAAGCTCATCACTTTCTTTGATCTTAAGATGGTCAGCAACAGGGTTGAGTACAGGGACAAATTCACAAAAACTATCAATTTACCTTAGTTACCACTCCAAGTGGTAAGAATTCTTAATATGCTTTTCTTATTCTTTTATTTTTTAGGTCTGAATGAATGTAAGAAAAAGAGTAAGAAGGTATGGGTTGAAAAGTCAGAGGTTGATTTCTCAAGTGAGAGCTGTAAAACTTCTAAAGTCTTTTGGGTATGTATTGAATGAACAGAACAAGAACTGTTTGTATTTGACAAAGGAATCAATGAAGCACTGGCTGACAAAGGCTGCAATATTTAAAATCCTTAGGGACAGAGGAAGAGCAGTAGGAACTGAGATTGAAGTTAATGGGGGAATAGTTGATGTAATAGATGTTGATAATTTTATTGTTTATGAGATTGAAAAGAATCTGACAGAGAAGAAAAAGAAAGAAGAGGTCAATCGATTGAAGGAAGCAAAAGATGTTTTTATAATTGACTTGAAAGAGATGCCTAATGATTTTGAGAAAGCTGAGATATATTTGAGAGAAAAGTTGGTATGAAAGGTTTAAATATTAGTTGACATACAATATCAATTGATGATAAAGGTAAACATAAATGAGAAAGAAGCATTGGTTTTTAACTTTCAATCAAGCTCGGGTAGATGTAGCTCTAATAATAGAAAGAGGTAAAGTTGTGGCGTTCAGCTTAAATTTATCAATTGAAGGAGATGGGGAAAAGCGCGATGTTGTAAGGTGGGATACTGCTCATGGATATTTGCATAAGCATGAGTTTTGGAGAACAACAAAAACTATTAAAGAAAAATACTTTGAAAAAATATCTTTGGACAAAATGTTTGTAGAAGTTTATAATGATTTGTTAAAAAATTGGGAGAAATATGTCAAAAAGTTTAAAGGAAGTGTTAAGGATGAAGCAAAAACATAAGAAAATAATGAAAATGTTTGGGAAGATGGTAGAAGAAGCTATAAAAAACCCAGAATCGATGCCAGACAAACTTGTTGTCATTTCTTTGTCAGAAGAAGAAAAAAGTAGAGTACTGACACATGAGAGGATAAGGTTGATAAGAACGATAAAAAATGAAAATCCAAAAAATGTTAAAAGCCTGGCAAAATTGGTGAACAGAAGAGTTGATGCTGTTTCCAGAGACTTGAAAGTTTTAAGTTTTTATGGATTTCTTGAGTTGTTGCAGGTTGGTAAACAGAAGATGCCTAGGATTAAAAAAGATATATTGATGATACCTTTAACAACCTAGCATTTTAATATTATTATCTTATTAAAAATAGATAATATTATTATATGCAAAAGAGTGAAAATGTAGTAAAAGAGCTTATGGAAAAGAGAGGATATGATGTAATATTAAATGATTTTTCCAAAGAGCCTGGCATACCAGATTTTAAATGTGTAAATTTTGAAACGGGAGAAAAGTTTTATTTGGAGGTTAAATTACAAAATCAGCAGTTTAATTTAAATCAAATTAGAAAAATAAAAGAGCTATTATCGAAAAACCAGTTGGTTCGAATAGCAACTGTTTATGAAAATAAAATTGATTTTAGTAAGTTAAAATCTGATTTTTCCTTTCAAAAAATTGAAACGATAAAATATGAGCCAGAGAAAACAAAAAAATATTATATCCAAACTTGTAAGGTCTGTAAATATCGGTGGGAATCAAGAGTGTCAAACCCAAAAGCTTGTCCAAAGTGTAAGAGATATGATTGGAAAGAAAAAATAAAAATACTGGCAATAGTTATATTTTCACTTCTTTTCATACCTAGTTTAGTTCAAGCAGCTAGTTGGACTACTTTAACTCAATCAGATTTCAATTTAGGAACTTATTTCAACACAACTTACAACACCACAGGTAGTTTTGTCATGCTGAATAATACTACTACTGTTGTTTACAGTCCGTTCGGTAATTATACTTCTAAAGTTTTTGATGCTAGTACTGCTGTTCAATGGAATAATATTTCTTGGGTAGAAGGGATTCCTTACGGAGAGCAATTACCCAACAACACTTACGATGAAATTGCTGCAGGAATAATGGGTGGAGCTAACATGACTGGTAATGTTTTACTGCTGCATTTGAACTCTGTTAATTCTACCAACCGTACTTTAGATACTTCTGGAAATGGAAATGATGGTAGACTTTATAATTATGGTTGCAGTCCCGCCACTTGCAACATAACTTCTGGTTTATTTGGTAATAGTTTGAAGTTTGATGGAAGTAATGATTATGTTGATGTTGCTGTAAATAATCCTTCTATAAACATGACTAGTAACATAACAGTAGCTCTATGGTTTAAACTGAATCAATTGCCGTCTGAAAAAGGTGAAATTCAAAGTTTAATTTACAGAATTACCACTGATGCTCCTTGGGAAAATCTTATGTTGTATGCTGAATGGAGTGAAGGATATAATATGGTAACATGTGAATTGAAGAATTCAACAAGTAATGCAAAATACCCAAATGTGTATAGAAACTTAACCATAGAAACATGGTATTTTGCTGCTTGCATGTATAACGGAACACACGGTACTGTTTATGTAAATAATCAAAAAGGTACTGATGCTTTGTTGGGTGGGAATCTTTACCCTGCTGATAATGTATGGAGAATAGGTGCAAACTCTGCAACTTCCGCAAGAACCAATGGTACAATAGATGAAGTAATAATCTTCAATCGTACATTAACAAGAGCAGAACTTTTAAATCTTTACAAAAGAGGAGCATTAAGATTAAACATAACAACAAGAAGCTGCGACGATTCTGCTTGCTCAGGTGAAATCTGGAATCAAACCCACACGAATGCTACATCATCTAATATTATGGAGCAGAACAACAGATATTTCCAATATAAAGCTAATTTTGAAGCTGATAGTACTTCCTATACACCAGAACTTTATAATGTAACAATAAATTACACTCCAATTCCTTTTACTATCAGCACAAATGCAACAACAGCAAAACGTGGAGATTTTATAAACATAACAATAAGTTCTGCTTTAACTCCTACAGCAAACATGACAAAGCCAAACGGATCTGTGATTTGGTTAACCACTCCAGTATCTAAGGGCAACAATATTTACGAAACCAACTATACATTTGCTGACACTGATCCTTCTGGAAGCTACAGGATAGGTATAAACTCCAGCACCGACTCGAACACAACAAATATCACAATGAACTCTGGAATTTCAGTAACACTGGAATCAGATAAAATGTCTGCAACTCGAAAGATTTCCACTCGCTCTTCAAACTACATCCTTGTTTACGGGACAACAAACTATGATGAAGATGGTTCAGCTTGCTCAGGCTGCACGGTTTCTTTCACTTACGATAATAATTTAGCAGGAAGCAACACAACCAATTCAGTCGGCAGCTACAATTTTACTTTTAGCGTTCCATCTGACGGCAACTACAGCTTTAGAGCTCAAGCAACAGACAGCTTCAATAACACTGGCAGCAATGTGACGATAATGTCAATAAAAACACGGCCGGAATATGTTAAATTTAGGTTGAGCTATGCTCTTGGAACTACCAAAGAAAATGATGTTTACAAAATTGGAACTGCTGGCAACGTTTCAGGCTTGATTGATGGTGCTGATCTGTCAATTCTTCAGTATTCATCAAATCTAACTCACGGTTATGTCTGTGCCTATGACAATACAGAATATTCGAATGGCCTTTCAATCAGTTTGATCCACTCCTATAAAAGCAGCTACCTTGACTACGTAAATTTCTCTGCATCATCTTCAAACACCAACTACACCCTTGAGCTGAGAAATAAAATCGACGGCAGCAACCTGATTCTTGCCTACACGAAAGGCACATGCGACAACATAGACAATAAAATGTATTTGGTAGAAAAGCAAAGCCTCCCGAGCACTTCCTTCTCGACTTTCAGCTACGGGGGTCCTTCCCAATATCCTTACGAGATAAGGACAGATTATGACAGGATACAGATCAATGGAAGTGACAGGTGGGCAACTGGCAGTTTCAAACTCTGCATTCAGAAGACTGGAGTCAGTTCTGCCAACAAGCCAATCGTGGATGTGGGAACATGCTAAAAAGAAAAGCTGTCAGCACTTTGATAACGACTGCATTTATCGTATTGCTGACAATAATGGCAATGGCCTTGACTCTTACAATCGGGATGCCAGCAATAAACAAAGCCAAGGAGGCATCTGTGATAAACGAAGCACTGCAGAACATGAAGGTGATAGACAATACAATCCGAGAGGTTGCATCTGAAGGGTCTGGCAGCTTGAGATCTCCACAGATAAAAGTTTCTGGAGGAGAATACAGAGTAAATCAAAAAGCCAACAGTCTTGATTTCACTTATACAATCAAGTATGGCCTCTTCCAGCCTGGGACGTTTGTAAAAGATGGAAACCTGCTTCTGATGTCAGGTGTAAATGCAAAAGCTTCCACTTACGATTTGGATAATGACGGGTCGAGTGAGCTTGTCCTTGAGAATGAGATTCTTAGGGTTGGTTTGTTGAGCAATGGAACGTCTTCAAGCCAGGTCCAAATAAACACCAGTGGCATTATCAAACTGCTTAACATAAAAGAGAGCGGGGCTAATGTAACTCTGACTGACAGCTCAGTTATTCTTGATGATTTTGCAGACAGCAGCAGTGGAACTGGCTACACAGAACTGGTAATCCCAGGTGATCACCTCTCAAAAGCAGAAGCAGTCGTCCACATGAGCACTGCAACCATGACTTACGACATTGTCTACACTCTACAATCCGGAGCTGACTTCTTAATAATAAAAATACAGAACGCCTACTACAATTGATTCAATGATAATAAAAAGAAGGTTTCGAGGTGTAAGGCAAAACCTGAAAAGGTTCAGGGTTTACTGGAGCAGAAGGATTTACGAAAAGGGGCGGAAGACCTGGAAGAAAGATAGAAGGACGAAATACAAGCCAAGACCTAAAATCAAAGAATGATTATGTCTAGCAAGAAATATGCGCACAGGGGATTGAAAAACCCTTTAGTCAAGCAGATTCTGCCAAGGTATGTGGAGGTTGCCAAAGGCCAAAGCTGGGCAAACTTTCAGATAGTCAAAAGAATTCTTGTGGATTTTGACAAAAGCCTGACAACAGCCCAGCTGTGGAAAGAGCACGAGAAACTGATGAAAAATTTTTATGAGACCAAGGCAGTGGTTGATAAAAATAAGTTGAGGATTGAGGATTTGGAGATTCCAAGGTTTTCTTTGCTTGACTTGAAAATGCTTTTGGTGAAGGAAATAATGAAGAGCTGCAACCTGTGCGAAAGAAAATGCGAGGTTAACAGGATTGAGAACCAGTTGGGGGTTTGTAAAGTTGGAAACCGGTGCCTGATTTCTTCTGAATTCATGCACATGGGTGAAGAATTTTTTATCAGCCCTTCCCACACGATATTTTTCAGCGGTTGTTCTTTCAATTGTCAGTATTGCCAAAATTTTACAATAAGCCAATGGTATGAGGATGGAATTCCAATTTCTTCTAGAGTATTGGCAAAAGCTATAGGTGTTAGAAGAAAGGAAGGCAGCTTGAATGTTAATTTTGTTGGTGGAGAGCCCACTCCACAGCTTCTGTGGGTTTTGGAAACTTTAAAATATTGTGAAACAAATCTGCCAGTTTTGTGGAACAGCAACATGTACATGTCGCAAAAAACAATGAAAGTCCTAGACGGGGTGGTTGACATGTATCTATCTGACTTCAAGTATGGGAATGATCAATGTGCTCTGAGGTTATCAAAAGTTAAAAATTTCTTTGAAGTTTGCTCTAGGAACCACCTATTGGCAGCCAAGCAGGCCGAATTAACCATCCGGCATTTAATCATACCAAATCATGTTGATTGCTGCACGAAACCAATCTTGGAATGGATTGCAAAAAATCTTCAGTCAAATTCTCTAGTGAATATCATGGATCAATTCAAACCAGATTTTCACGCCAAGGAATGTCCTGAGATAGGCAGGAGAATCACGGAAGAAGAGCTCAAGCAGGCAATTGGCTATGCTAAAAAATTAAAATTGAATTTCATAACTTAACTTTTAAAAAGATTTAACATCATATCACCAAATATTTTAAGATGAAAATAAAGCAGAGATCTTTATTCCTGAGTTACAAAGCACTAACAATAATTTTATTGCTAGTTACAATTTGCCTGACAGCTTACATTCTGTTTCCTCAGCAAATCAATCAAAATATAGCATATTTGGTCTTCCCCGATCTTTCAACAAAAGGATATACTGAGGTTGCATTGTCAGTCGACGTCGATACAGGAACCATCAAACTAGGTGGCAATTGCTATCAATTATCAGCAACCGTTGAAAGGAGTCAGGCAGAATCCATCCAGAACGGGATAGACGGTGTGGTGGGGCCAAGGCCAAACATCCACGACCTGTTCAATGACATGCTAAAGGTTTTGGATATAAAAATTTTGATGATTAAGGTCACCGAACTTGTAGATGATGCATACCATTCCAGTATGATAGCAAGGCATGACAATACTATCTTGAACCTTGAAGCAAGGCCGAGCGATGCCATTGCAATAGCCACAAGAACCGACTACCTTGTTCCGATATATGTGAATGAGACTCTTTTAAAAACGATGGGAGAAAAAATCTGCTAGTTATTTCTTCAAAGCTCGGCAGAAATTTTCCTTGAAATCCTTTGCTTGGTCAGCTATTCTTATTGCAGCTTTCTCTAGGGCAGTCCTAGGGCTGCCTCTGTTCACTTTTAAAAACACTTTTGGCTGAGAAAGATAAGGATGCTCTTTTATATTTGCTGCTTCACTAATGCTGCTGTCATTCCACAGTTCAGTCCTTAAAAGATTTGTAAATCCCACACTCTCGTTAGGAATCTCCAAAACCAGCTTTTTTTCATCTTCACTCACAACTTTTATTTCCATTGCTTCACCTTATCTTATCATTTGCATTTTTGGCTTAAATATCTTCAGCATTCAACATAGGTAGTTTATATTTAGGCAAATCATCAATCCCTATCCTAGGGCAACCGAAGTTTATTAAAAAGTCCAATTTCAATCCCTCCATCTTTTCTGGAGCAATTTCGTCAAAGGCCAAAACATAAACTTCTTTTCTATCTTTCTCTAGTTTGATTTTTAGGTCAAAGAAATTTGATTTGAACTGGCCTTGCTTCCAGCTGACCAACAAGCCAACTCTCTTTGCATCTTTCAATTTATCTTTATTCCATGCAATAATCTTTTGGGTCTTTCTTTTGAACTCATCCAAACTTCTAATCTCTCTTTTTTCTAAATCTAAAGCAAAAACCGGCCTTTCTGTTATCAGGACAATCCCGGCTGCATAGAATTCTCCTGCTGATATACAGAGGAAACAGTCAACCTTGTCCTCAATCTTTTTGGCTGCATCTAAATTGCAGCCGAGAACTTGACCGGGATATTGCAAAGACTTGTAGGCAAATGCTTCCTTCCCATTTTTCTCAAGGAAATATTTTATATCCGGTATCATTTTAACAAACTGAATGCTTGTTACCAGACCAATTTTTTTATAATCTTTTAATTTATCAAGTTCTTTTTCTAGTGTGTGAATTGCATCTTCTTCAATGAAGTATTCCCAGTAGACCACTGGGAACTTTGTATCAAGAAATCTTTCATGACCTATATGAAGTATTACATCGCATCCAAGGGTTTTAGCATCATCCTCTCTCACGTCACAAGCACCAAAACACCTTTCCAAACAGGTTACTACTTCAAGCCCATTCCTTTCCAACTCTTTAACAATGTCTTGAATTCTTAGCGTCAGCCCTTCTGGGAACTGGACAAAAACCCTTTTTGCCTTCATTTTTTTTAATTTCTCTATCGCTTCTTTCACCAAATCACTATTTCAATTTCTATAAAAAATGGGATGATAACTATCTATTTGATTTTTTTCTTTTTCTTCAACTTTTCTCTGCATTTCTTGCAGAGCATCAAAAACTTTACCTTGAACAGTTTTCCAACAGCTTTAACCGACTTGCCACACCAGTCGCATATTTTCTTCATAATTTAAATTTAATTTGCTTATTTAAAACCCTCAACAAAATATTAACTTATGGAAAAAGTTTCTAAAGACGTGAAAGAAAAAGGGACTCTGCTTTTCAGAGAGGGTAAAATCAAAAAAGAGATTGAGACAGACAAAAGGATTCATTTCAAGGTTCAAGGAGAGACAGAGGAGCATTCTGTGATATTCGATAAGACCAAAGGAGAAATAATATGCGATTGCAAGTGGAGCTCCTTAAAAAAAGGGTTGTGCAGCCATGTATATTGTGTAAAATTATTTTTAGGAGAATGCAAGGAATAAAACAACTAAATGTTGTATAGGAATATCCAAACAACAATCCATATCAAGAAAAATGTCAGAAAACTGTTGTAAAAGATCCATCGTTTCTTTTTATCCTTAACAAATCTCATGAAAGGGGCTTGGGCTATTAAATAAAACACAAGAGGAGTTAGCAATGCAAGGGTCAAGCTGTTAAGGCTCTTTATGAGATAATTGGAAATGAATCCAAGCAATATCCCAAGAGCTAAAAAAACAAAAAGAATTGTTCTTTCAATTCTCACTTTCTCCCTCTTTACAGTTTTCTTTTTTGATAAAGAAATCCTTTATTCTTCTCTGCCAAGATTTCTCTTGAAGCATCTGAGTTGTGACCCATGACCTTCTGACATATGGCGGCAGTTGCTTCCTCTCTTTGATCAGTTTTTCAATAAATTGTATTGTGCGTGCATCATGACTATAGCCAACCCCAAAATCTATCCCCTCCTTCCTTTTGATCTCGTCAATAGCCTTATCCCTCTCTACTTTTGCAACGATGGAAGCAGCTCCGACAATAGGATAAGTTTCATCTGAATAGTTTTCAACCACCAGCTCAGCATTTTTATTTTGCAAGTACTTCAGGATTATTTGCTTGAATCTCTCTGAATTGGACTCAAGAGAGTCCACATGAGTCCTGTCAGCACCGCACATGTCAATTATCTCAGCCATCTTCATTGCTTCGATTTTGTCAAGATTTATTCCTTGAGCCCTATAACTGTCGATTTTGCATGCAGGCACTCTCAAAACAACCATTGTCTTGGCCAATTCCTCTATCTTCGGGGCAAGGAATTCCCTTCTTTTCGGCGAAAGTTTTTTAGAATCCTTCACGCCGATTTTAATAATTTTTTTCTCATCCTTTTTATCTATCACAACTCCAGCAATCACCATCGGTCCGATTACTGCTCCCCTTCCGGCTTCATCAATCCCGCAGACTAAAATTTTTTCATCACCCTTTTTGATAACTTCCATTTCCCTATTTATATCTTCCAATGGTTTATACCCATTCTAAAAATTAGCACATCTTCAGCAAAATCCCAAATTGAATGTGATGCAATCCCCAACGAAAAAATTCCAAAGGTAAAATATTGCGGGTAAAAAACAAGAACAGAACAAATCAAAAATGTTGGCATGACCACGAGATTGTGTAGAAAATATTTTCTTGGCATCCCCCTTTCTTTCACACCCCTAAGGTAAAAATAGCTTTTGATGCCTTTTTTGAATAAAAGCGGAAGGTGGTCCAAATCTACCAAAGCAACTCCAACAAGGAGGGCAATGAGGTTGAATGCATTAAGCTGGAAAGCAAAATAAAACGCAATGACCATCAAAAGATGAACAGCAATGTGGAATAAAGCATATTTATTCAGCATATAATAAATTATGGAACTTGAGCAAATAAGAAAACATGTTCTCTCTGGCAAACCTATAGAAGAGATAATTGAAAAATTCAACTGGCAGGAATTTGAGCAGTTGGTTGCAAAGATACATGAAAACAACAATTTTCTTGTGAAGCAAAATTTCAGATTCAAGACAGGCAGAAGGTATGAGATTGATGTTATTGCAGTAAAAAATAATTTTGTTTTGTGTGTTGATTGCAAGGAGTGGTCCAGGGGAAGATACAAAAAATCTGGGCTTGTTGGTGCTGTAAAAAAGCAGGAAGAAAGGGTAAATCAATTGGAAAGGTTTCTGAAAGCAAATCTTCTAGCCAGGAAATCCCTCAAGCTGGGTTCAAACTATCAAATCCACCCAGCAATTGTTACTTGGTTGCAAGAAGATCTGATTAAAGAGAGCAACACTTTTGTGATACCTGTTTGGAAGTTGAACTCCTTCTTGATCGATATATACAGTTATGTGTAAAAATTGAAATTAAATTTATGGAGATGCTTAAAGAAGAAAGAATTTTCCCAGTTGCAACTTTTTCTTTAGCAGTTATAATTCTAGTAACTTTTTTATTTACAGTGGATGAGATAGTATCCCCGATATCAAAAAATACAGATAAAAATTTTTGTGAAATAACTTGTCCGGCAACCTGTAAAAACTATTTTGGCTATCAGGTTTGTGCCGAAGCAGACTATAATAATTGTAAATGCTTTATTCCGAAGCTTAGACTTTATGAAAACTTATTTGGTTTCAAAATTTTAAATTTTCCGCAATTAATTGACACATCATCACTCATTCAATTCTTATCTTACTTAGTTCATTTCTTCGTTACGCTCGTCACATACACATTCATTCATGCTGACTTCCTGCATCTGATAGGAAATATGGCTATGCTGATCATCGTTGGCCTGGCCATAGAAGAAAAACTGGGAAGAGTGTTTTTCCTTTCTACCTATATTTTTTCTGGATGCATTGCTGCTATTTTTGACATAATTGGCAGAGTTAGTTTGGGAATCTCCTTTAACATTCCTTTCATCGGATCTTCTGGAGCAGTATTTGGCTTGATGGCAGTTGCTGGCTTGGTAAGGCCAATGGAAAAAGTCCCTACTGTGCTGGTTCTGCTGACTTTCTTACCGCTTGTTTATTTGATACCTAACTTGGATGTGTTTTCTGATCCTGTCACACTGATAGTAATTTTAATTTTTTCAATTGTTTTGCTAGTTGTTGCTATTCCAACCTTCCCTTCGTACATTCCTTTGGTCGTTGCGGTAATAATTTACCTTTCGAGCTGGTTGATTAGCTTTTTGATAAAATATCCCTTGACAGTTTCAAACATTGGCCATCTTGGTGGAATGGTGGGGGGAATTGTTTACTTCTTCCTATTTGCAAAAGAAAAAACTGTTTAAATGCCTTTCGAAAAGGATAAAATACCTATTTAAACCTTTACCGATTAAATATTACAGTAGGTGATATGATGATCGATTTCAAGGTCAAGATTGAAAATATTGTTGCTTCTGCGGGCTTGAATGTAGAAGTTCCTTTAGAGAAAATTGTTTCAAAACTTGAAGGGATGGAGTACGAGCCTGAGCAATTCCCAGGTCTTGTTTATAGAATAGCTAAGCCTAAGGCTGCTGCTTTGATTTTTGGCTCTGGAAAGATTGTTTGCACTGGTGCGAGAAGTTTGGAAGATGTCCATACAGTTTTCAAAAAAGTCGTTAGCATGATTCGGAGTATCGGAACGAAAGTTCCTAGAGGTTACAAGGTGCAGGTTGAGAACATTGTTGCTTCAGCCAGGCTTGATGCAGGCCTTAATCTTAACACCATAGCTTTCAATCTAGAGAATTCTGAGTACGAGCCTGAACAGTTTCCGGGTTTGGTTTACAGAATGACCGATCCAAAAGTTGCATTTTTGCTGTTTGGCTCTGGAAAGATTGTTTGCACAGGAGCTCGTAACATAGAAGATGTGAACATTGCAATAAAAAAGGTTTCAAAAAAATTGAGACAGGTAAAAGCTTTAGTAAAAGAGAAAAAGTAGTCAAAGAATTTATTAGTTCAAATCCCGCCTCCCGCACTAGGTCCTGACTTCAATTCACAAGGTAATTTATTTAAACAAAAAATGAATCTGTTTTATGGAAAAACTAACAAAAATCTCAATTTATTCGATTATATTAGGAATTGTTTTGACTTTGGTTACCTTTCTAAAAGGAATGGGATTGGTAGGAGGAGGACCAATAGGATTTCCTTTTCCTTGGCTTCATTATACTGTGCTTCCATCGTTCACAGGATATACAGCTGATTGGATTGGACTAATTTTGGACATTTTGATTTGGTCAGCTATTTCATTTGTGGTATTGTTTATTTTGTTTAGAAGAAGAAAGTAATTCGAAACGATATTTTAACACTTATTAAAATATTCTCGCTCTGTAGTCCAGCCCGGTAGCACACCTCCCGCACAGAACAAAAAATTACTCTTTATCACCAAAATCTTCGACTTTAAAGTTGAATTCAGAATCAGATTTTATTACACCCCGCTCTTTCAAAATTTCTCTTGCCAAAAGCCAGAACAAAATTGCTAGAGCTTTCTTGCCTTTGTTGTTCGCAGGAATCACCAGATCAATATCTCTAGTCTCATTGAAAGTGTCGCACACAGCAACTATTGGTACTCTTGCTTTAACAGCCTCTTTCAATGCCTGATAATCGATCAAAGGATCAGTTATCACAATCACATCGGCCTCAAAATATTTTTTGTATTGCGGATTTGTCAAAGTACCTGGCATGAATCTTCCTATGATAACCTCAGCACCTACAACCTCGCCAAACTTTTTCACAGCATCATGAGCTACAGCTTTCCTGCCAACTACCATTATTTTTTTGCATCTTGCAAGAAATTTTGACGCTGTCCTTATCCTCTCATCAACTTTACTTAGATTTAGAACAGCCAATCCATCATCCCTTATCTTGTAAATGAATTCTTTCATGTCAGCAACCCTCTGCTTCATGCCTATATGAATTCCTGAGGCAAGGTAGTCCTGTCGAGAAATCAAAAGTTTGGCCGGCATTTTCTAACCTATGTAACTCAGCTTTTCTTTTTCTGTTTTTTCTGACATCGGCCTCATCAACTGGCCCAAAGCCTTTCTCTGAACATCTTCAACTTTCTTGATGAACTCTTCCATCTCTTTAACCTTCTTCTCTATCTTGCTGATGTCAATCTTCACATTCAAAATTTTTATCAGGATCTTCAACAGCTCTTCAGCGCTCTTCGGGTCTGGAATTATCGGGAATCCCACCGTCTCACCCAACAAGCAAACACCTTTTATATCCCTGGTTCTGCCCAAACCCAAAAGCAAACCAGATGCCCCGACAATCGTCCCAACTTTTGCGCCAGCTTCAAAATCTATTCCATACTTTTTATATTTTTCTACCAAATCTGGATCGCTGACAGCACCTATAATTTTTGGCTTCTCTATCGACTCTCCCACACTCAAACCAGCCAGTGTCAACATTTCTTTAACTCCTAGCTTGCTGACAAAATCCAGAATGCTTTCAGCAATTTCATAATGTCCTTCTGGGTCTATGCTCTGTGAATCTCCAATCAAAATTATCAAATCTCTCTGGCCACTCTGTTTTGCCTTCCAATAGTAGAACTCATTTTTCAGAACATGAACTGCTGAACTTTGATGCAGCATCACAAAAGGCATGAAATGAGAGGAATAGAGTTCAGCAAATTTCTTAGCTTTCAACTCTTCAACTAAATAACCAGCCGCAATCCTACCAACATTGCCTACACCTGGCAATCCCTCTATGAACAGAGGGTTCTTCAGTTTTGGTTTTTCCAATTCAACTATTTTTGTAGTCATTCAATCACATATTAAATTTGTTATTACTCGTGAATATATTTAAAGGTAATTTCTCATCCTTCCCGAATGAATTTTCTTCTATATTTACCATATTTGTCTTGAGGAGAGAAACTTGGCGGCAAAGGACTAACAGTTTTTTCATTGCATTTGGGGCAAAATTCCTTAAAAGTATAAGTCTTACAGTCAGCACATTTCCTCATTTTCATTTGATCAGCTTGTAGTTTCCTTCTCCATCAAAACCTTTTACCTGTTTGGTTGCAGCTTCCAAGCTCTCGACCAATTTCTTTTCTGTTACCTTTGGATCCTTCCCGGAAATCTCAACTCTATACTTTGGTGCGGAAATATATTTCACAGTAATTCCATTTTTCTGCAATTCAGAAAGTATTTCCTTTATTTTTTCTATTCCATCCGGTGCAAAACTTTTCAGCTCGACATCAGCCTTTATCAAAACTTTCTTTTCTTGAAAACTGGATTCTGCAACCTTTGAAATGGCAACAGCCCACTTCTCAGGAACATCTTGCTTAATCAGGTGTTCACTGCCTTTCCTCGCCTCCTCAAAAGCAACAAACAGCTCACCGAACTTTTCTTGAAGAAGAAAGCCAACTTCCTCGTAAGCCTGATCAAGATTTTTTCCAAACTCCTTTGCTATCTGCTCAAGCATTTTTTCTGCTCTCTGTTCTCTTCTGAAAACGTTCATCTTTTCCTTTTCATCCTGCTTGCTCACCCTCTTCAGGCTCAAGTTCACGAAATTTTTCTGATAGTCTATCTTCACAACTTTTGCAACATACTGTTTATTGACTTTGACAAATTCCCTGATGTCATGGATCCACTTACCGCTGACCTCAGAAACATGGATCATCCCTTCTATCTCAGGGTATTCCTCAAGGTCGCACCAAGCAGCATAGGGAGTAATTCTTTTAACCATGCATACAAGCAATTCTCCCCATTCAGGCAATCCCTTTCTTATCGGCAAATTTTCACCTGTATTAGATTAGAATGATTAAATTAAAAAGTTTTAAAAATTAGATTCAACCTAACACGATAAGGACTGCACCCACTGCCATTAATGCTGTGCCGATTGCAATTTTCTGTGTGATTTTCTCTCCGAGAATCAGGGCAGCAAAAATTATCACGAAAACTATACTTAATCTATCTATTGGGGCGACGCGGGAAGCTTTGCCAAGCTTCAGTGCAATGAAATAGAATATCCATGACATTGCTCCTGCTATGCCGCTGAGGAAAATGTAGAACAGAGCTTTCTGATTAGAAATTATTTTTGGTACTTGACTGATTTTGCCTGTTAATAAAATAACTGCAAACAAGACTGCAAACATTATTCCTGCTCTTATCATCGTAGCAGTATTAGTGTCTATTCCTTCAAGGCCAATCTTACCGAATATTGCAACTAAAGCAGCTGTTAAAGCTGAAAGAATTGCAAATATCAACCAACTGATTTCCATAATAACAATCTACAATTTTTGAAATAAAAAGTGCAGGGGGTGAGATTCGAACTCACGAAGGCACTATTGTGGTTTTGAATAGCCACAGAGTTTCCTACCAAGTTGTCCTAAGCTTCACACTCATTTGAGTCCTGCGCCTTTGACCAGACTTGGCTACCCCTGCGAGTGCTCCCGGCGGGATTTGAACCCGTGTTTCTTGTCAACTTCTTTTGATCTCAAGCTCGAATAGCCGGATTTTTAAATCCCGAAGCTCGAATCCTTGGCCGGACTAGACGACGGGAGCATCTAAAGATAATTTCTTTTATGAAAAGAAGTAGATTTAAAACTATTTGATATAGTGGGCCCGGAGAGATTCGAATTTCAAATCCAATTGGGAGATATTATTTACAGCTGTATTTCATGCGCGAGGTGGGATTTGAACCCACTGAAACTTTTACAAAAGTTTCGTCAAAACTTTCTGACTGAAAATTCTTCGAATTTGCCATATGGTTGCTCCTATTTATTAATAATTATTTTTTCTATTTCATCTTCTGTTGGAATCTTGCCCTCAATTTTTACTACTCCATCAACAACAATCGCAGGAGTCATCATCACACCATATTCTATTATCTTGTTCATATCATACACATGACCAACTTCTGCTTTAATTCCAAGTTTTTTGACAACTTTTTTGACTATTTCTTCTGCTGTTTTACACTTCGGACAACCTGAGCCCAATATTTCTATTTTCATTCAATCACCTCACAAAATAGCATTAAATATGTACCCAATAATCATAACTCCAAAAAGTGTGATGCCAAGGAACATTGCCAAAAGCTGCCAACGCATGACTTTTTTCAAAATCAGTAGTTCGGGAAGTGAGACCGTCACGACAGAAGCCATAAATGCTATAACAGTTCCGAAAGGCACTCCTTTGCTAACTAGGGCTTCAATAATTGGAATGACACCGATTGAATTTGCATAAAGTGGCGCCCCAAGCAAGACCGCAACTGGAATTGTCCACCATGCTTTTGAAGACAGATACTTTTCGACTAAACTTGCAGGGACAAATCCGTGAATTACGGCTCCGATGCCAACACCCAAAACAACATACGGAAAAA
>Ga0315289_10001048_pt1 | contig 43199 bp, 56 predicted proteins | sample YL17G11_40_MG_FD_203452 | JGI IMG/M metagenome (GOLD analysis project Ga0315289, IMG submission 203452) | Sediment microbial communities from Yellowstone Lake, YNP, Wyoming, USA - YL17G11_40 | ecosystem: Environmental > Aquatic > Freshwater > Lake > Sediment | place: USA: Wyoming | collected... | reverse complement strand
CACTACACTACACTACCTATGCTATACTACACTACACTACACTATGCTATACTACTGTGTTGGTATGCATATGGGGTGCAGAGCTATTGCCGGCTATCGTGCAGGGCTTGACTCATTCCCAAAAAAATGCTATGTAGGAAATAAAGGCGCATATTGTCCGTTTCCTTATTAATAGACCCCCCTATGCCGTATTTATTTATTAGTGATTATACTAATTACCCTTCCCCAATATATGATATTTTTTTCAATCCTAAACTTTCTTGACAGAATATACAAAGCATTGTTTGGTATTAAAGTAAAAGGGGAAGAAGCAACATATACTTATATTAAAACTTCCCTGTCTGTCTGGGACACGAACGAAACACATCTGTTGAGTTCGCAGAAGAAACAGGCAGAAGAGGCTCTACAAGAAAATGGATAACGTAACTTGTTTAGGTCTTATGGCGATTGCCCCAATAGTGATACTGGGTTCTTTCGCATTGTGGGACTTCTTATTCAATAGAACAAATGGCAGGTAGAAAGAAACTAAGTCTGAAGCAAAAGAAGTGGGCGCAGGAGTTTGTCGTAAATAATGGGAACGCTACTCAAGCAGCAGTCGCCGCGTATCCGGATTCAAAGAGCCGTGGTATGGCAGCCGTCCTCGGATTTAAAAATGCGCATAATCCGGAAGTTATACAGGAAGTTGAGAAACTGATGGAAGAACAGAATATAACGGATGCGTATATGATGCGCAGATTAAAAGAAGGACTGGATGCGAATGTTGTTGCTTCCCACAAAGGCGAAGTTGTCCTGACGAAGATTCCGGATCTGATGGCCCGTTTCAAATACTGGGAAGCCGGGGCAAAAATCAAAAACTACTTTCCCGCTCAACAGACAGAATCAAGAAATTTGAATATTGACGTGCAATTAGAAAATATGCCAAAGGCCGAATTCGTACAAATGCTCAAAGAGTATTTAAAAGAAGTTAATCAAGATCTACAAAATGTCGATGTTAATAAAAAACCTATCGCTGGTGAATAAAGATGAGAGGAAGAAATACCTCAGAGATTTCGAGGGGGAACTCAAAAAACAACTCACTTGGACAGACTTCCTCCTCCGGCATTTGGAGAGGGTCAAACTCACAGCAGGAGAACAGAAGTTGCTCGAAATCCAGAAGGGCGTTGACGCCCAGACGGGCCAGAAAGAGTGGCTCGAAGGGCAGTTGATGACCATAGTTGATGATATAAAAGATCTGGAGGAAGATTCAAAGAATAAGAAAACAAAATGAATTCGATCCTCGCCTCTGCTCTATTCCGAAAACAAAGAAGGGACAAGGCAAGAGGTAGTCTCGAATTTTTTGCTGGCTACTACCTACCGCATATCCTAGAAGATGCTACCCCGTATTTCCACAAGGAGATTTATAATCTCCTCGGAACAGAAAATAGACTGTGTATTGCAGCTCCCCGTGGTTTTGCGAAGTCAACCATCACCCAGTTGATCTACGGACTGCACTGTTTGCTATATCAAGAGAACGCGGACATACTGACGATTTCTCAGAGTTCCTCTCTCGCAGAAGACTGGGTCAGGAAAATAAAATTCGAACTTGAGTCTAATGACCGAATCAAATCCGACTTTGGTGCTATACTGCAGTGGGGAGATAAAGACTCAAAGAGATGGACGGCCAATCATCTAATAATCCAGAAGGGGGAAAGGACATACTCTCAGATTCGGGCAAGAGGTAGGGGATGCCAAGTCCGTGGTTTGCGTCCGAGTATAGTTATCTGTGATGATCTGGAAGACGAAGAGATGGTTCGTTCGGAAGACCAGCGCAAATTCTTAAAAGAGTGGTTCTTGGGAGCGTTACTGAATGTCTTGAAACCAGATCAACAACTGATTGTTATAGGCACAATGCTCCATCCTTTAGCTCTACTGGGAGAGATTATTAATAAGAAAGAGCAATTCGGAGGATGGACTACCAGAAAGTATGTGGCTCTGACAGATGGCAAGAGTTTGTGGGAGGCACGTTATTCAGCCAAGGCGTTGCTACAGAGGAAACTGGAGATAGGCACATATGCCTTTGAATCTGAATTTCAGAATAATCCCATATCGTCTGATATATGTCTATGGAGACCGGACTGGGTTCTCAGATATGAAACCTTGCCGGAGATTAAGATTAAGTTTGCAGCTCTAGACCCCGCAGCATCAATTAAAGAGAGAGCAGATTATTCATCAATGACCTGTATGGGAGTCGGTACTGATGAAAAGATATATGAGATTGAAACATTAAAAGGGCGCTGGGGAACGTGGGATTTAATTGATAGAATAATCAAGTTCTACCTTAAACATAAACCCATTCGTTTCGGAATAGAGGAAATTGCCTTCCAGTCAATTATACGCCAAGTCTTATTAAGAGAAGCTAGAAACCAAGGTGTTGTTATTCCCGTAGAACCAATTACTCTCGGAAAGTACACCGGTAAAGAAAAGCAGAGAAGGTCGCCAAAAGACAAATACACCCGTGCTTTGTCTGTTATTCATTACTGGGAACAAGGTTTGGTCTACCTAAAGACCCCCGATCTGATTGACGAGTTATCTTTGTTCCCGACAGGAAGCCACGATGATTCTGTTGATTCCTGTGTCTGGTGTATGATGATGATTAAAAAATATGCACCATTGAGGGTGATGATAGAAAGTCCGAAACTACCACAGGAGATCCGGGGCTTTGAAGTTAAAGACAATACGATGCCCTGTTTAGCATCCATTGAGGAATTGTTTGCCGATCGGGGAACTGATTGGCGGATAGGACAATGAAAAAGAAAACAAAGGTCATAGGCAAATTTAACGGAAAAGTTAAGATGCAATGTCCTAATTGCGAGGAGAGTTTAATTGTCTTTCGCGGGTCAAACAGATGGTGTACTTGGTTTCGCGGAGAGTGTTTTACCTGCGGATACGAGTTTAAATTGAAAGATTTTGAATTCGACTTAGTGCAACCCGATTCTCCTTTCTTCGGATTGATTTATAAATATGATCCGGATAAACTGACGGCTGAGAAGAAAAAAGAATATGAGAAAATGGAACAAAGGAAAAAGGGAGAATTGGAGAAGAAATATTGGTTGGAACGATTCGATCCAACTCAAAAACATATAAGATCTGGGGCTGCCGAAAGGCGGACAATAGAAAGGGAGGTTTTAAGGGGGGATTAACTATTTAAAGGTTGGACAAAATATCCAAAACTAAGATTTAATGTTGATAATGGTATTTCTCTTTGTAAGGATTGTCATAATTTAACTAAAATAAAAAAATGAGTGCAGAATTTATACACGAGGATTTTCCAAAAGCATATAAAGCTCCGACTATGGATACTCCGGATGCCAATTTGATTTCCATAGCTTCGGCTTGGTTTCAAGAAAGTAAAAGGTATCATACTGAGCTTGAAAGAATCTGGAAACAGAATGAAGATTATTATAAAGGCAAACAGACCTTTATGGAACGAGTACCTGCCGATATGTCCAATACTGTTCAGAACCAGATATTTATGGGAATTGAAACTATAGTTCCCATTATAACTGCCAATCCTCCGCAGTTTATTGCAGAACCTCCGGAAGAATCCGATACTTCGGTTGAATATGCCGATGCACTTCAGAAAGTTCTTGGGATACACTACGAGACAAAAGATGTCAGGACTAACGGGGAAATGCTTGTCAGGCATATGCTTATTTATAGGTATGGTTGCTGGAAGGTTTATTGGGACGAAAGGGAAGACGATGTAGGTTTAAAAACTATCAGACCCCAGAGATTATATTTCCCGAAGGTTGCGACAGAATTACCATATATAATGGAACAGATGGATATTACTTCCGAGGAATTTAAAGAGATATGGGGAGAAGAAAAATTTAAAGAGTTTCTTACTCACGGAGGTCAGGAGTTTGACCCCAATCTACTGGAGAAAGTTGCAGGCATCTGGACTATCTGGGAAGTGTGGACGAAAGATATGGTCTTCTGGAAGTACGGTTCAATAATAATTGACAAGCAGGAAAACCCGCATTACGATTTTAATAATAAGAAAAAGAATCATTTTATGTATCCGAAGATTCCGTATATTATAGCTTCCGTTTTTAGACTCGGAAATTCGGTAGTCGGGGAAACAGACTTAATACAACAAACAATTCCCATTCAGGATACAATCAATGTTTCTGCCCGTTTAGTAATAAATAATGCAAATAAAACTGGAAATGCCCAATGGTTTGTAGACAATCAGATCGGTTTGTCCGAAGAGGAGGTCAGGACGAAAATCACCAATGCTCCGGGACTCTTAATATATGGGTCAGGAGTGGCCAACCCCAACCTTTTGAGGCGCGATCCTCCGCCTCCTCTTCCGGCATATATCCAAGAATTAAAGTTAATGGCAGAAAACGCCTTTGATAATATCTTTGGGACGCACTCAACTACACGGGGAGAAAGACAGTCGCAGGAAACTCTTGGTGGAAGATTATTACTCAAACAGGCAGACCTTGGCAGAATTGACCTTATCGTACGGGAATTTGAAAGATGTGTTGCGGAACTTGGAAACTGGTTCACCCAGTTGATGAAATTAAATTATGCATCCAAGAGAACCTTCAGGGCTTATGGAGAAACCGGTATTACCTTCGTCAAACTGATGAAAGATATGATTGAGGAGGGTATCAAGGTTATTATAAAATCTGGAACTACTCTTCCTACAGATGAACTTTCAAAGAGAAGAGAAGCTGTGGAATTATGGGGAATGGGAGCTTTAGATCCCGTAACTCTATTTGAGAGACTCAAATTTTCCAATCCGGAAGAGGCAGCCCAGAGACTACAAGCTTGGAGAATGAATCAATTAAAAATGGAGGCCCAAATACAGGGTACAGTTGGTCAGCAACCAACGGGAGGACAAGGTCGGCAGACACAACCACTACCTTCCCCACAGAGGGAGGTAGGTAAAATGGAGGGTAAAATAACAAAATGATTTACTCATTACCTAAAAGATTTAAATTATTACAGGCTAAACAGGAATCATTAAAGGCGGGAGCAAAGGCAAAATATACGTCTAGTTTTGGTGGGATGACAAAAGCATTTCTTGGAGAATTGCCATCAGCTACAAAACAAGTCTTTAGTGCACCATTTAAGGCAGCCAAAGTTACTGGTGGAGTGATAGGTGCAGCTTTAAGTAAGAATGTCAATTTTGATAATTCAGATAAAAACGAACTTAGGTTTAGAGCTGAGAATTTAAGAAAAATAAGAGATGCATCTCAGAAGTACCAAGAAAGCCATCCGGGTTTTAAAGTACCGAGAGAGATGCGATAAAACAATGCCGGCACAATTTGAAGCGTGCGTAAAATCAGGAGGAAGGGTTCGCACTATTAAACCCAAGAAAGGGACTTATATTCACGTTTGTTATAAGGGTGGAAAATCGTATTCTGGGGAGGTTCACCATAATCCAAAGAAGAAATAATGTCAAATGTAAGGCAACAACTGGAGGATTGGTTGCGTAAGATAGATGTATCTGGAACTGTTCTAGATGTGGGAGGTGCGGGACGACTGGTAACCGACAGGACGAAGAGCTGGCAGGTTTCCGATTATAAGGTTCTGGATATTCAGAACGATGCTGATTATATCAGGGATATAAATTATCCGGTAAATGATGTCCCACAATTTGGAACTATCTTCTGTCTTGAGGTAATGGAATATATCTGGAATCCGGTACAGACCTTGAGGAATATGAGGAAATGGCTTAAAGATGACGGACTTTTATACATTTCTTTCCATTTCTTATTTCCGCATCATTCACCAAAAGACAAAGATTATTTAAGATATACATCAAAGGGAATCAGGAAACTGATGGAAGAAACAGGATTCCGTATTTTAGAGATAACTCCCCGTATGGCCAAAGATTTACAGCACCTAAAACAGTGGTGCGATGAGGAAAGCAAGGTTGTGAACTATGGGGGAGAAATAGGATATTTGATAAAAGTAAAAAAGAAATGAAAGATATCAAGGTGATGTTTTCAAGCCAAAGATTGGATTGGAAAACTCCTAAATATCTTTACGAGGAATTAAACAAGGAATTTAATTTTGATTTTGATCCCTGTCCTCCCAATCCGCCTTTCAATGGTTTGGAAATTGAATGGGGTAAAAGAAACTTTGTTAATCCTCCTTATGGTAGAGAAATCGGAAAATGGATTAAAAAGGGATTTGAAGAATGGTTAAAAGGTAAATTGGTGGTGTTTCTTATCCCTTCAAGGACAGATACAATCTGGTGGCACGATTATGTAATGAAAGCAAAAGAAGTCAGATTTATTAGAGGAAGATTAAAATTTAATGATCAGAAAAATTCAGCACCATTTCCAAGTTGTATAGCAATTTTTTAAAAATGATAAAGGTCGTTTAAATAATAAGAGTAAATCCAAACCCGAAACGGGCATCAATGCTCGTATCGGACGGTATCAAAATGGAAAACGAACAACAAGACCAAACCTCCGAAGAGACCCCATCAAAGGAAACCTCCGAAGAGACGGCACCAGTGGAGGAAACGATTACAATTCCCAAAGCAAAATGGCAGGCTTCCCAAGAGGAAGGAATCCGTCTAGCTAAAGAATTGGAATCAAGGGAGAAAGCGAAAGAGGCAGAAATTCCTGAAGAGGAAAAGAAATTGCGGGAAGTGATATCTAGGTATGAGAAGGAACGGGAGTCTTCCGCGATGAAATTATTGCGGGAAGAAGCAAGGAAGCTCGATGAGCTAGAACAAATCCACGGATCCTTTAAACGTGATGAGTTCAAAAAATTCCTTGACGATTATCCCACCTTCGATATTGAAGGTAATATAGACTATCACAAGGCTTATCAACTCTATGAAAGAGTCCAGTCTGCACCCGCAATTCCAAAGAAAAAAACACCTTCTTCTGCAAGGACTGGAGATGTTCCACGTAAAGAAACCTACAATGTGCAGGATAAAAATATGTGGGATATTCTTAATGATGCAAAAAAGGAAATTCAGGACTAACCTCTAGGAAAGGTCGGAATTAAGATTTCGGAGGTAATAAAATGGCATTTAGTGCGTTTGTAACGACAATCACGCAGGATAAGTTCGTACCGAAAGTCGTTGACAATATTTTGAGAGGGAACGTACTTTGTATGAGGTTCTTGGGGCAAAACTCAAGACCTTGGGGTTCAGGACACGTCTTGAATGTCCCAATCAAGTACCAATCATCTACTTCTGGAGGTTCATATGCCGGTTTTGACACACTGTCAACAACCCAGATGAATACCAGAGTGTTAGCCCAATTTAGTCCAACGCAGAACTACTTTTCAGTTGTTATTTCGGGAATACAACAGGCCGTCAATAAAGGCGATGCTGCTGTCCTCGATTTATTAGCAACAGAAATGTCATCTGTAGCAGACGATATGGCTAATGGATTAGGTACTCAATTATACTCAGACGGTTCAGGAAATAGCTCAAAAGACATTACTGGATTAGACGCAGCCGTTGATGATGGTAATACTACAGCATCTTGGGGCGGATTGAACGGGTCTACAACCTACACCACGTGGGTTTCGACTCTGACATCCAACACGGGTGCAATTAGTGTAGCCAATCTAGCTAGCGCTTACAATTCAGCAAAAGTCGGGAGTGATATTCCAACCTTGATTATAATGACAAAGGCTATCTGGAACACTTACGAAGGTCTCTTACAAGCAACCATTAACTATCATACGCAGGTACAAGGATACCCGAAGATGACCGCTTTCGGCATTAACAGAAATGGCGGAACGGGTCAGACAGGAGATATAGGGTTTGATACTCTATTCTTTAGGGGAGTTCCTATAGTTGCGGATGAAAAGTGTACAGCAGGTAGAGTTTATCTGTTGAACGAAAAGCACTTATGGTTTGCTCGTTTAGATCATCCTAAGTATCCAGCAGGCGGAAACCAATTCGGTTTCGCTTGGACAGGTTTGAAAGAACCTACCAATCAGGACGCTTCGGTCGGACAATTCTTGCTCTATGGACAACTAGTCGGCGATTCTCGCCGAACACACGCCTATATGACTGGTAAATCCTAATACTATGGCAACTTTATCTGGAAGATCACAAATCTTCGCTGGAGATACATCTTTAATAGATACTACCGCCCAACACAAATTAGGCACACGAGCCTTTGATGTGGATGGAAATGAGTATATCTATTTAGCAGGTGTAGCCTCTGTTGCTGCAGGTACTTGGGTTAGTTTCGATGAAGCTTTAGCAACCACTCGTTTAACCACCAACTGTGTTGGTAGAGTGGCTATTGCTATGGCTGCTATCGTTGCCAGTTCATACGGTTGGTTTCAGATATACGGCAAAAATGAAATAGCCGTTGTAGCTGATATCGAGGCGGATGTAGCCCTATTCACCACTGGTACTGCAGGAACAGCAGATGATGCTGATACTGCTAACGAGATGATTATAGGTGCATTTTCGCGAAGTGTGGACGCTGCAGGTATTGCAACAGTGGAACTTAATTATCCATTTGTTTGCAACGTAGCAATAGACTAGCGTTGATTCCAAACTTGATCTCCCTTTCGCTTGTGGCTGGAGGAGAAGGGGAGATAGGTTTGCAATTAAAAATAAAAGGTCGGAGGATTTAAATAATAAAAAAGAATATGAATTTCTACGAATTAAAAGCGGTCTATAATCCTCTAAGTGAGGATGTAATAATTACTTGTTCATCTCCTGCAGATAATGAGGGAGAAGAATATGTAATTGAAGCAAAAGGAATAATTCTATTGCCAGCAACAATCGCCAAAGCTGCTGCCTTGAGTGTTGCAAGGGAGGTCTTGCAAAAGCACGGCAAGGAATTTGACGATCCTAGCAGACAGGAATTAGAGGAGGAAATTTTATCTCATCAGTTTGAGATTATAGATTCAACGAGGGGGGTTGGGACAATTAAGGAGGAAGTCCCAATAAAAAAAGGAGGAAAGAAATAAATAAAGGTCGATTTATCTTGCTCAGGCTTCAATCGAAGTCTGAGTTGGGAAACATAGAGAGGCCAATTCCTCCTAGGCTAAACTAGGTTTCCCTATTGAGATTTTGATTGGAATTTTAATTCTTAATGAGAAATAAATTAGGTCAGTTCAAAAAGGGATGTAAGTGGACTTCTGAAGTGAGAGAAAAAATTTTACAAATTCGGAAACGAAAAGGAATAATATTACCAAGCAGGAAGGGGATAAAATGGTCAGAAAAATGGAAGAGAGAAAACGGTAAAAAAATAAGAAATTTTTATTTAAGAAAGGGGTATAAAAGCAGAACGGGATGTAGAGCGTATATTCTTGAGCGAGATAATTATATTTGTCAGGTTTGTAAATTTAGAGAACCAGACATAATGGATGTCGACCATATAAAACCAGTAAGTCTTTTTCCTGAATTACAATATGACCTTGATAATTTAACGACCCTATGTCCTAATTGTCATCGTAGAAAAACTTTAGAAGACCAAAGAGAGGTTTTACGAATAAGAGGTCATTGGAAAAAAAATAAATTAAAGGTCGAAAGATAACACAAAGATTGGAGGAATAACAATGGATTTTTTACCTACAGCCTATATCGCAATGATTAGCGGGACAGTAGCTGTTAATTCAACAACTGCTACTGCTGTCCGAGTAGGATCCGATAACCTTAGGGGACGGAAATGGTTGGTTATACAATCAGCTGTTGCCGGCACAACTAAGGTTTTTATCGGTTCTGAATCTGCAGAGGGAACAACTATTACCGCGGCCATACTAGCCAAGGCTGGAATAAAGATTGGTGATGGACAGGTTCTGTGGTTACCAGTAGGAGATAGAATAACGGTTTATGCCATTTCAAGCACTGGGGGGGCGAAGCGCTTGAGGGTGACAGAAATCTCTTAAAACTATGCCAAATTTAGGATTATCATATCTAGGAACGTTGCTGACATTCTCAACAACCAGTTCTACGTCTACCTCAACGTCTACGTCTACTTCAAGCTCAACCACTACTTCTACTTCTACTAGCACTACTTCTACTTCTACCAGTACTTCAACTTCTACTTCTAGTACAACTACCAGTACGACAACTTCTACTTCTACTACCACAAGTACAACATCATCAACTTCAACCACTACAAGTACGACATCATCAACAAGTACTTCTACTACTTCTTCTAGCACTTCTACCAGCACTACAACTTCTACTAGTACTTCTACTTCAAGTTCTACTTCTACCACCACAACTACAACAAACCTTACATCTTCTACAACTAGCAGTACAACTACATCTACAAGTAGTTCAACCAGTACATCTACCACTAGTACAACTTCCGCTACGAGTACATCTTCTACATCTACTACTACATCTACCACATCTAGCACTACTACATCTACTACTACATCCAGTACCACATCTACTTCAACATCAACTAGTTCCAGTACGTCTACTAGTTCATCCACTACAACAACTGAGGCAAGACCGTAAAATAAACTTCTATGGAGGTAACGAAGAAAAAGAAAATTGGGGTTCTAACTACGTTCTATACGTGGAGTAGAGCCTATAGTCTAACATCTGTCGTTGAGAACCAACTCTTAGCTTTGGTTAAACACGGCTACGATACGGTTCTCTTTGTCCACGATAACTTCGATGGAGATGACAGCGTCCCGGAAGGAGTCGAGATTAGGAAAGTAATCCCTCGATTCCTTCTTGTAGACTATATGCACAACCAACCCCTAAGTAAAGACTTCAGGGAACAGGTTGAGGGAACCAAGAAGGCACTCGAAGAACATATGCAGGATATAGATGTTGCCTTAACCCACGACTGGATATTCCAAGGATGGTTCTTAAATTACAATGTCGGGATGAGGGAATCGAACCTAAAATGCAAATGGCTTCATTGGGTTCACTCGGCTCCCTCCCTAAGACCAGCAAACCTACAGAGTCCATACGACTGCCGGTACAAGACAATGCCACATTCTAAGTTGATCTATATGAACGACTATGATGCATTGAGACTGGCAGAGATGTATTCTGGTGTGTTAGATGACGTAAGAGTAGTCTATAATCCCTTAGACATCAGGAGTTTCTATGACCTGCATCCTCTAGTAACGAAACTGATAGACAAATACAGTCTGTTAGATGCTGATATTATAGATGTATATCCCATCTCATCAACTAGGTTTGACGGGAAGAAGCCAGACAAAGTAATAAAGGTTTTGGCAAAACTAAAAGAACAGGGTAAATCAGTCAGGTTTATATGTCCCAATGCTCACGCCAACGCACAGAACGAAAAAGATGCAATAGCAAAACTTATCAATTACGGAAAAGAACAAGGACTGACAGAACGGGAAATGATATTTACATCCTTAGAGGATGCGCCTACATACGAACAGGGCGTTCCAAGGGAAGTAGTCAGAGACCTGTTCCGTTTATCTAACCTGTTCATATTCCCGACAATATCAGAGAACTGTCCGTTAATATTATTGGAGGCAGCTCTTTCAAAATGTTTATTGGTTTTGAATGAGAGTTTCCAACCGTTAAGAGATTTCTTCGGCAAGAACGCCCTATACTTCAAGTTCGGTTCACTACTGGAAAATGTTAATTACGATGACGAAGAGAAATGGTATCACGATGTCGCCTTCGTAATTCTGAGCGAGATAAATAAAAATAAACCACTAAACGCATTTACTCATTTGATGCAAAAGTTCAATTACGATTGGGTCTTTAAGAACCAACTTGAACCTTTACTTTATGAGGATTTTTAATATGGCAGATCCATCAATTTTAGAAGAAGGTTATACTGAACACGATGAGAGAGATTATCACGAGGAGGCTCAATGGCTTCGTAATATGGATATGTTTCGAAGAACGAAGTCGGCAGTACTTTATCCATCCACGAGGAGTATGTATGAATATATTAGGGATAGTGTTATCGATGTTGTTAAGGCACATCCCCAGTATCCAAAGTTTATCTGGAAGCCGAAGATTATAGATATTGGTTGCGGAAGCGGGATTGGAACTAATATACTGTCTCAAGAAGCAGACTTCGCTTGGGGGATAGATATAGCAGAACCATCCGTACGTTTTGCTCAAGAGATGTTCACTCGCCACAAGAATAATATCTATTATGGCCCGCAACTTACCTTTGATGTAGTTGATATTAAGACTGATACAAGAGAGATAATGGCGTTTGACATAGTAGTCTGTATAGAGGTTATAGAACATATCGCAGACTATAATCTAGTTCTTAACTTCATTAAGAAGTTATGTAAGAAGGACAAGTCAGGAAACTATCTTGAGCCACCCAATTCAACTATCTGTTATATCTCCAGTCCTAACAGAAACCAACTCGTTTCTAACGGAAAGTCTCAAAAGAGACCTGCCAATAGAAGACACGTTAGAGAGTGGTCTCCCCAAGAGATGTATGCTCTTTTGACCAAGCATTTTAAATATGTCTTATTCAGAGACCAAGACGGAAGACCGCAAGAACTAAATACCCTAGAACCGCATATGTTATTTCAATGTGAAGTACCACTTTTATGAGTACTCAACACACACCGCCATTAGTTTCCGTAGTAATACCCGCGCGTAATGAGTTTCCGCAGATCGCCTTTACAATACAATCAATTATAAACGATCTGGAAACCTTTTTAAAACCTAATGAGTTTGAGATTATCATATGCGCTAATTGTTGTAATGACTGGTATGGGCAACCTAAAGATAAGAGAGCTGGTGGAGGAACGGTAGACTACCTGATGCCAAGGGGAATCTACTGGAATAGGATGTTACGGGTAATATATGACCCGATAGCTGGAAACCACTCTACCAGAAACAAGGGAGCACTACTGGCACGGGGAAAATACCTGTTTTTCTCAGATGGGCATATGTCTTATAAGAGAGGATATTTCCAGAGAATGATACGCGCCATAGATGAAACCGGAGGACTAGTTCACGGAACGATAGGATGGTTAGGAGCATATCCTCCCGGTATTTCGATGGGATACCAATACACGATTAAATTGGGAGAGGAAATAAAAGGTACTTGGAATAATTACAGACTTACAGAGGATGATTATTTCTATGTTCCAATGCAAGGACATTGTTGTTTGGGAGTCCTGAGAGAACAATTCCTTAAGTTTGACGGATACCCGGCATACACCAGATGTTATGGAGGAGGTGAATTCTATATTGATATGAAATGGTGGATGTTTGGATCAACCGTATGTGTAGACCCGCAGGCAATAGGTTATCACTTATGCGCGCCTAGGGGATATTCCTATAATCACGATGATTATGTATTCAATGTTTTAGCGATAGGAACCGCACTCGGAATGGAAGGGTGGACAGAAAGGGCATATTTGAATTGGTTGAGGAGAGGGAATCTAGCTACGATGGAACGTTTAATGACTGAAGCAAAAAGAGTAACCAAAGAGGATAGGAAATACATTTCCAAGAAGGCTGTTAAGAGTGTAGACGATATTCTATTGGAAAGACCTTGGGATGTATTGAACGATGCCAAACACGGAAAACACAACGGGTCAATGTTAATCTTCCACGACACTTGGCTTCACCTAATCAAAGGAACTCCAGCAGAAGAACTTTATAATAAATCAGAGTTGCAAAAGAAGTTAGCAACCTTTATAGAAGAACGCTTACCTGAGTTTATTTATAAACGAGGGTGGCATCCTAAAGAGGAAATGAAAGATGAAAGAATCATCCAAACTTAAAATTTTAATAACAGGAGTAAATGGTTTCGCTGCTTCCCATTTGGCTAGATATTTAGTTAATGAAGGAAACGAGGTTCACGGAACTATCAGAGTTCCGGGGAGAAATGATTTATATACTATCCGAGATATAGAATCTAAATTGACTTTACGCCTGATAGAACTGACAGATTTTATTTCAGTAGAGAAAGTTTTAAATGAAGTTCAACCAGACGAGATTTATCATTTGGCAGCCCAGACTTTTGTAAAAGCGTCTTGGGATTCTCCATTGGAAACATATAATACCAATGTATGTGGAACGGTTAATTTATTTGAGGCAGCCAAAAGGTTACCAAAAATACCCCACATATTGGTTACTTCTACTTCAGAGGTTTATGGGGAGATAGAGGGAGCACAAACAGAAGAGACTGTTCCCGCACCAAATACACATTATGGGATTTCCAAATACGCCCAAGATTTAATTAGCAGGTTCTATGCTAAATCTTTTAATATGCCCGTAGTAATTACCAGAGCAGCAAATATTACTGGTTCTGGTAGGGGCGACCAGTTTGTTGATTCTTCTTTTGCTAGACAGATAACCGAAATGGAAAAAGGGTTGAGAGAACCTATTATTAGACACGGTAATTTGGAAAGTTCTAGAGATTTCATAGATGCAAAAGATACGGTTCGCGGATACGTTATGTCTTTAAGAAGTGAGAAATGGGGTGAAGTATTTTGTCTAGGTAGTGGAAAATTAACCAAGATAAAGGATCTCCTTAATATTATGATAAGTCTTTCTACTATTAAAACTATTAAGACAGAAGTTGACCCCAAGAGACTGCGACCGGTAGATACACCTTTCTCTTTTGTTGATGCCAAGAAAGCAAACAAAGTTCTTGGTTGGTATCCCAAAGTTCCTTTAAAAGAATCGTTGAAAGACCTATTGGACTTTTGGCGAGAAAGATTATGATTTCCCTAGCCACTACCATTATAAACGAAAAAGTTAGAGAAAATATCAAAAATTGTTTAGACGAGGGTAGATTAGCTAACGGAAGGTTTGTTAAAGAATTTGAGGATAAGGTAACCAGATATGTCGGGATGAAACACGCCATATCTACCTGTAATGGAAGTATGGCAAACATAGTCGCATTGGCTGCTTTATATGAAAAATATCCTACCAAGAGGGAAGTTATAGTTCCCGCACTAACCTTCATAGCACATCCCCAAGCGATAGTGATTAATGGATTGAAACCAATATTTGTGGATATTGATAGAAATTTCCAGATAGATACCGAATTGGTAGAAGAAAAGATTAACGAAGATACCTTAGCCATAATGCCGGCTCATCTACTGGGAAAGAAGTGTGGCATTGATGCTCTGATAGAATTGGGCGTAGGGATTATTGAGGATTGCTGTGAGGCATTTGGAATAACCCCACGAGGAGACTTCGGAACTTATTCTTTCTATCCTTCACATACTATTAGTACCGGAGAGGGAGGAATGATAGTGACTAATGATGACGAACTGGCGGAACTCGCAAAACAGATAAGGAATCACGGCAGGAAGGGAAATACAATTCTAGATAAATTCCATTTTGATATATTCGGTTTTAACGGAAAGATGAGTAATCTCATAGCAGCAGTGGGAGATGCAGTAATTGATGAGGCTGATCGGGTAATTAAAAAGAGGATAGAAAATGTTGCAAAGTTAAATGCGATTACTGGAAATAAATGGGAGGCTGAATCACCACATTGTTATCCCGTGATGTATGGGTCAGAAAAGGAAAGGGATGAGAAACTAATTGAACTTGAAAGTGAGGGCATTGAAGCCCGCAAGTTATTCAGTTCTCTTCCTACCCAAGAAAAAGTCTACTCACATTTAGGGTATAAATTAGGAGACTTCCCGATAGCAGAAGAAGTTGGGAGAAGCGGATTATTTGTGCCAATTCACCAAGATTTAAATGATAAAGACATTCGAAAAATTGGTAGTTGTCTCGGGAGGTTATGATCCCCTACACGTTGGACATATCCGGCACTTTAAGGCAGCTAAAGAACTAGGAGATAAATTGGTTGTAATTTTAAATTCAGACAGATTTTTAAAAGAGAAAAAAGGATATGTATTTATGCCGTATCTAGAGAGAAAAGAAATTCTTGAAAGCTTAAAATGTATAGATTCTGTTGTGGAATGTATAGATACAGACGAAACAATAGCTGAAACTCTAACTTTTTTAAAGCCAGACATACTTGCCAAGGGGGGAGACAGGGATATATCTAATTTGCCACAAAAAGAATTAGATGCCTGTAAATTATTTAATATTAAGATAGTAACAAAGGTCGGAGGAGAAAAATTGCAATCATCTTCAAAACTAGTAGACAATGCCAGAAAAATCACCTATTAAATTGCATCTCGGTTGCGGGTATAGAATATTGGAAGGATATATAAATGTAGATATAGAACATCCGAAAGCGGATATTATAGCCGATTTCAGAACCCTTAATTACCCGAAACAATCCGTAGATGAAATTCGTTCCCACTTTATCTTTGAACACTTTGGCAGGAAACAAGCCAAGAGACTTTTAAAACAGTGGAGGCAGTGGTTGAAAATAGGAGGGTTATTGATAATAGAAGTTCCAGACTTCGAGGGGATATGCAATAACTTTTATAAAGACCCGTACTGGATGACCAGACACGCTTTCGGTTCTCAGGAGGCTGAACACGCCTATCATAGAGACGGATGGTATGAGGCAAAGTTCAGAGATATATTACCCAGAATAGGATACAATATTATTTCAATAGAAAAGAGGATAGGAAGGAAGGGTGTATTGCCTAATTTACTGGTTAAGGCATTAAGGAAATGACTATAACTTCAAATACGATTGTCCGCAACGGAATGCCTTATATCATTAAAGTATTGGAACAGGTTGCACCTTACACGGACAGGATGATAGTAACTCTTTCTATGAAGTCAGATGACGGCACAAGAGAGGCACTATATGACTTTATGAGGAGAAATGCCAAAGTAATTCTTTCACAAGAAAAGGTGGAAAAACTGGCAGACCTAACAGATATTAGAAACGAACAGATACGACTATCTGATACTGAGTGGGTTATGCATCTTGACGATGATGACTACTGGCCAAGAGAACAATTAGAATTATGCCTTAAAGAACTTGATAGAGATCCGAATATACTGGCTTATTCCGTATCTCCTTGTCAGTTATTAGATAGCGAATACTACGATAATTCAGAATACTGGAATAGGAAATCTTATTCTAAGTTCCAAAGAAGAGATGGATTAAGGGTAGAGAAACCTTATCCAAGTGATGTCCCGACAGACAAAAATGGTAGACCCCTATACTGGAAAACTAATCCGCAGGTTAAAAAATTACCTTATTTTTTCTATCACCTTTCTGCTGTGAAAGGATATAGTTTCAGGAAAGATATTGAGTTTGCAAAGTATATCCCGAAGTGTGAACCCGTTAAGACAAAGTTAGATAAACCCGTGAACTTTCTATGTTAAAAAAACTTGAGGAACTTATAATAGAGGCAGTAAAACCATATCAAGGATTGCCAATAACCTTATCGGGAGGGGTAGACAGTAGTTTATTGGCAGCACTTATAAAACCCAAGTTCGCTATATCTGTCAGATTGCCCGGAGGAGAGAAATATAACGAAACCAGATATTCCAAGATTGTAGCAAAATACCTCAGAATACCGCATATTGTGGTTAAACTGATTGAATCTAATTTTGATGAAGATATGAAATTGGCGGTTAAGGCAATAGGACGACCTATCCCCCACTTCAACATTTTTCCTTTATTCTCTATGTACCGCGCCCTAAAAGAGTTCGGAGTAAAAGAGGTGGTGCTAGGGGATGGGCCAGATGAAACTATGTGCGGGTACGCGCGAGATATGATTATAACTCACCTGTATCGCATCTTTGACTTTGAGACTTTTAAACCATATAAACCATTGATAGAAAAGATACTGCCACCACTAGAAGAAACTTTAGCGAACGCTACCGGACAAGATCCAAGGGATATTAAAAAGGTGATTCGGGGAAAGGAAGTATATCAGGCAGTAGGTGCGGTGAATATTAAATTGATGCGGAAAGATATGGATGATATGTCAAATAATATAGCTAAGTATTTCGGTATTACCAATAGGAGACCCTATCAGGACAATAAGGAACTGGATAAGTTTATGTATGGACTAAAAGAGAATGAGAAGATTCACAACATCGATTGCGGTAAATACCTATTGAGGCAGGTTGCCGAGAAGTATCTACCACACTCTATAGCGTGGAGAAAGTTCAAAGTTGGCGGGCCAGTCTATCCTGTTAATAAAAAAAGAAAGTGGATGAAGAAGGGTGAATGGGATAAAGAAGCATATCTGGAATATCAAAAGACATTACTACAATGAATAAAGAATCTACAGAGTGGAGATATAGAATATTCAGGAGTGTTAAGGAAGAGGATGTTATTGTAGATGCGGGTGCGTGTATTGGAAAAATATCTGCAGTATTTGCTGATATTGCTAAGAAAGGAATGGTTGTTGCGGTTGAACCAGTCTACGAGAACTATCTTGTTATTTTGGGATCTATCCTCCAAAACCAATATAAAAATATCGTTCCCGTATTCGCCGGTTTCAGTAATAAGGGAGGAATTTCAAAGATATACGTGGGCAATTATTGTGAATCATATTCTTCTTGGTGGATGAAATCATTTGAAGATGGGCCAACCATAGTAAGACCAATGCTCGCAATTACCTATGACGATTTAATTGGTATGCTAAATATAAATAGGGTAGACTTTCTAAAGGTGGATGTTAATGGTGCGGAACTGGCATTATTCGAAGGAATGACAAACGTTCTTCCAAAGAGGATATTTCTTGAAGATAGTACAAAAATGAAACCGATGACCGGATTTCACGACAACGTGGAGTTCCACAATAGCCTTCTGGATAATCTAAAAGCAAAAGGATATAAAATAACAGAAGAATTTAAATATTGGTATTTATTTGAAAGATAATGGAAGATATAATCTCAATAATATTCATACATCACGCCAGAAATAAAAGCCGTTCTGAACTGGGAATGCAGTGTTTCAAGAATCTGTATGAAACGGTTAAGCACTTACCCGTGGAAATGATAGTGATTGATAATGGAGGGAGTCTGGAGGATTCTACGTTCTTTTTAAAAGAAGCGGAGGAAAATCGGATTACTTATTATATCAGAAACTCCAGCAATCTCTGGTTCGGACACGCAAGGAATCAGGGTTTGGCAATATCACAGGGAAAGTATATTTGTATTACCGATAATGATATAACATTTCAAAATGGTTGGTTGGAGAAGTGTATAGATATTTTAAAAGCAACTATCGGACAGAAACATTTAGTTACCCCCTTGAGAACCGATACCCAACATAGATACCCGAAATACGAGAGAGACCCTGTGGAGGTTAATGGTATTACGTATGAAACAAATGCTATGGCAGGTTCTTCCTGTTGGGTAATGAGAAAAGAAGACGCTGATGCAATAGGTCTTTTTGAAGAAGATGTTAAGGCGGGAACAATATGGTCAAGACAGATTTCCCGACGTGGATATTCGGTAATTGTTTTCCCCGCTCCACCATATGCGGGAAACCTTGGAACGAAAGATAGTTGTTATTCTGGCTATGAGGGGAAAAAGGGTAAGCAACCTGATATTATAAAAAAACTAATTAACGGAAAAGAGATATGCCTAAACTGTCAACTTTAATAACCTGCTATAATCAGCACCCAGTTTCTATAGTCCACATAAGAGAGTGTATGAACTCAACAAGAATCCCAGACGAGATAGTAGTTGTAAATGATAGTGGGACACCTGACCTACTTGATATGATTAAGGCGTTACCTAGGAAGTGTCCTATCCACTATGCACGGGTTAATGAGAATATTGAGTGGAATTACACGGGAGCTAGAAACTTAGCTTTCTGGATTTCAACCGGAGACTTCGTTTGTATAGAAGATAATGACCAGATACCCTTCCCAGATTTCTACGAGAAAGCATTAGCACGTTTTGAAGAGAGACCGGAAGTAGGAAGAATCTGTGCAGAGAAAAGAGACCTAATGCCTCTGGAAGATGTCTTGAATAAGCCGAGGGAAGAATGGGTTAGCATAAAAGAGAGGGTTTATCACAAGGATACTAATATGGTTAGGCGTTCTGTTTATATCAAGCTGAAAGGATGTGATGAACGCTTTGCCGGAAGATATGCTTGGGCTTGTTCTGACTGGAGAAGAAGATTACTGCGAGCTGAGATTGTAAGTGACAACGTAAGTAAGTTCTATGCCGTCTACAAGGGAGACACTTTAGACCTTGTAAGAAGAAAGAGTTATATGAATTATAATTTAGCACGGGAATCTGACGGGCATATCCAAAGTCCAAAAGGAGTACTTAACTTTAGTTATATTTATGAATACCTCAATCCAAATACGTGATGATGATGTTTTACAAAATACCCTCTGGACAAAGCAGGGGAGAAAGTATCTGGAACCCTATAGAGAAGGTGGGAAGACTGCATTTGAACTATTCTTAGAGGCAGATAAACCCTTTAAGAAATATAACTATCCCTGTATTCTGGCGATACTATCTGAGGGGATAGATGTTTATCCTGAATGGGTTGAATATATTAAAAAGAATCAGCATCGGTACATTATAGAACTACACGGATCTAGGCATTATTTTTACTGCGACCTGACGGAGGAACGCGGAGAAAGAGAACTAAGGTTGGCGCGAGACAAGATAGAGAAAACCTTTGGCGTTAAAGTATCTACTTGGTATGTAACCTTTGGCAGGAAGAAAGCTCCAGAGTGGGGACAGAGAGTATGTGACAGGATGGGTATCAAGTATGACATACCCAACACCAAGAGAGACGGAGACCTATGGCTTAAAAGTTATTATTATAAAGAGAAACAAACTTCACCGTTTAATCACATTAACTTTCACTTTTGGCACCCTTCCCAAAGGAAGGAGATAGCTGAAGTGTTAAAAATACTATGCGAAGAATCGGAATCGTAGGCGTAGGTTACGTAGGTAAGGGAATGGTTAATTTCTTCAAAGACCATTATAAGATAGTCCAATACGATCCGGCACTAGGAGATAGGTCGGACACAAAAGAAGAGGTCAATCAATGCGACCTAGCAGTTGTCTGTGTCCCAACCCCAATGCTTAAGGATGGAACGTGTGATGTTTCAATAGTAGAAGACTGCGTGAAATGGATTAAAGTGCCAATATGGATTCGTTCCACAGTATCACCGGGCACTACTGCCCGTTTAATAAAGAAGTACAATAAGAGAATCGTTTTCTCTCCAGAGTATCTGGGAGAGAGCAAGTACTACACTGCTTGGGATTTTCACAATGACGAGAAGAAATGCCCTTGGTTTATTCTCGGGGGAACAGAAGAAGATTGCACCTATGTTTTAGATATTATTGTGCCGATTGCTGGCCCAACCAAACATTATCGCCAGATGTCGGCAATAGATGCTGAAGTCGCAAAGTATATGGAAAACGTGTATTTTGCGATGAAGGTTACATTTGCCAACGAGATGAGGCGAGCCTGCGATGCCTTCGGGGCTAACTATTGGGAAGCACGAGACGGTTGGGCACTTGACCCACGCGTTGACAAAATGCACACAGCAGTATTTCCTTCGGCTGCAGGATTCTCTGGAAAATGCCTACCGAAAGATTTAATGGGTTTTATTAAAAGCTGCGAGAAAGCGGGATATAATCCGAAGTTTTTAAAACAAATATGGAATTCTAATTTAGAATTTCGAGATGGCAAAATATAAAATTCTTATTTCCGGAGGTGGAGGATTCATAGGTTCTCACCTTGCAGAACGACTTATCACTCTCGGTCATAGAGTGCTAGTTGTAGATGATTTCAGTACGGGTAAAATGGGGAATCTACTTGTAGGATCATATGTTGCAACTGACGATATTATAGATTATAAATTTAAAGAACCGGTAGACTATGTATTTCATCTGGCAGCACTAGCATCAGTTCCGGCCTCAGTCAAAGACCCGGAGAAATCCAGAAGGATAAATGTTCTGGGGACTGATAGAATTTTACACGAATCCTTATTGGCTAAAGTTAGGAAGGTGATATTTTCTTCTTCCTGTGCGATATATGGAGATGCCCAAAATGCTACAGAAGAGACACCACCTAAACCTGAAAGTCCGTACGCTCAACACAAACTAGAAGCAGAGCATTTAATGGAAAGATATGACAAGACATTGGGCTTACACACGTTATGCCTTCGTTTCTTTAATGTTTATGGCACTCGTTCTGATCCGGATAGTCCTTATTCTCTTGTGATTTCAAAGTTTATTAAATTGAAGAAGGAGGGAAAGAAACTACCCATTTATGGAGATGGTACACAGACGCGAGATTTTGTGTACGTGGATGATATAGTTTCAGCTTGTATTAAGGCGATGGAAAGTAAAGTGCATAATGAGATTATCAATGTATGTACACAAAAGAGTACATCTGTAAATGAGATAGCAGATATAATAGGTGGAGAAAAAACATACCTGCCCAAGAGAAAAGGAGATGCAGAACACATATCGGGTATCAATCAGAAAGCTCAAAGTTTATTGGACTGGCAACCAAAGGTTAATATAAAAGAAGGAATCCGGAATTTATTATAAAAATAAGATGATTTAGGGCTAAAGCCCAGCTCTTTTAAAACGGGCTTTAATGCCCGCTAATATGGTTAAAATACCAATCAATATATCAAACGAAATAGACGAGAAATACTCAATAGTGAATAATGCTTTTAAGTTAAATAAAATAATATGGCAATAGCATACGATTCAGCGGGAGCAGGAGCGGGAACGGAAACCAATCTTGCTTCATTAGATGTAGTATGCCCTGCAACAATAACTGCGGGTGATATTCTTATTGCTCATGTTATTTATACTGGCACAGCCACAGGCCCATCAACGCCCGCTAACTGGACGGCTTTATATGGCCCAGCAAATGTAGGTTCTACTGCCGCAACAGCAAGGCATTGGGTATTCGGGAAAATCGCAATCGGAGATGAAGACGGAACTACTATCGGATTTGGAACAGCAGGCGGAACTGAAGGCCGAGCAGGGCGTATTTATAGATTTACAGGCCGTGTTTCTGGCACGATTGCTCAATGCGTTCCCTCTGCCAGTTTTTCAACTACTGCTCACGATACCGACCCTCAAGGTCCGACAGTAACAACAACCCTACCAGGTGCTTTAGCGGTCGCTTGTATGTGCCAAGACGATAATAATACCGAGGAAGCTATCGCAGGAATGACTGGCGGCACTTGGGGAGGGCACGTTGAATACTCAAATAACACTTGGGGGCCGCAGGGAATTGTACTTTACTTAAACACCGCTACTCCTACTGCCAACCCAGGAACTATTACGGGTGGAGCTATGGTTGCCGCCAATGATGAAGCAGGAACGATTGGATTTGAAATAAGACATTCATCAGCAACCCCCCCGACAACAACCATTGATACCCCCGACAATAACGCCACAGGAGTAAGCATAACCCCTGATTTACTTTTTACAGGAACAGACGACAGTTCAGATGAAGTGGAATATGAGGTACAAATTGATACAACTACTGATTTTAGTAGTGGTGTGGCATTTTCAGATGTAAGTAGCATGACATATGCAAGTAAAACTTTAGATACAGGAGGTCAGGACGAATTTCCTTATCATTTCGCACTTAGCGATGACGGAACGAAATTGTATATTATGGGAAATGCGAATGATACTGTTTATCAGTATACATTAACAACTGCTTGGGATTTGTCTACAGCAAGTTATGCTTCTAAAAGTTTTACTGTAACTCAAGATACAGAACCTTTTGGAATTGCTTTTAAATCTAATGGACTCAAGATGTTTGTCCTCGGACAAACGAATGATACTGTTTACCAATATACGCTTGGTACTGCTTGGGATGTTAGTACTGCTAGTTATGACACAGCTTCTTATAGTGTTGCAACTCAAACTACAACTCCTTTTGGTCTTACTTTCAAATCAGATGGTACTAAAATGTATGTATCTGGATCTGTTAATATTGTTTACCAGTATTCATTATCTACTGCTTGGAGTGTGGCAAGCGGTGTTACCTATGACAATAAAAGTTATACAGGTACTCAAGATACTTACATAAATATTGTTCTCTTTAATTCAGACGGAACAAAGATGTATATTCCTGGAAGAGCAAATAGAAAGTTTTACCAGTATTCTCTTTCAACTGCTTGGGGTGTTGATACTGCTACTTACGATTCAATATTCTTGAACTTATCAAGTCAGGGTACAAGTACTTATGGTGCTTATTTTAAACCAGATGGTACTAAGCTTTATATAAGTATGGTAAATCAAGGAAATATCTATCAGTATAATGGCCCAGCTGTCCTTGATAAACTTTCCTCTACCGAATCTCCCTCTTATTTCTCAGGTACAGGCTCTCCTTCTCCTTTTCCTTCAGGAAATCAGATAACTTATTCAGTTCAGGCGGCGGCAGGTTTAGTAAATAATACAGATTACTATTGGAGAGTAAGAGCCAAAGACGCTTTAGGAACGAATACTTGGGGTGCGTGGAGTTTAGGGGACGCCTCAGAGGGATATAATAAGTTTACGACTGTGGAGAGTGGGCCAACAACTTCTTCATCTTCTACTACTTCTACTTCAACAACTACCTCCTCTACATCAACCAGTACTTCCACTTCGACTTCTACTTCTACTTCAACCACCTCTTCAAGTACTTCCACTTCTACTACAAGTAGTACATCTACAAGTACTTCCACTTCTACTTCCACTTCTTCTACATCCACGAGTACATCTACAAGCACAAGCACATCAACAACTACAAGTCATACTTCTACCAGTTCATCTAGCACGAGTACCTCAACAAGTACTTCTACTTCGACTACATCAAGTTCTACTTCCACATCTACGAGCACTAGTACAAGCACTAGCACATCTACTACTAGTTCTTCTACTAGTTCTTCTACTTCTACAAGTACATCTACAAGTACTAGTACAAGTACAACTTCCACCAGCACCTCAACGTCTACATCTAGTTCTACGAGCACTTCCACTTCCACTACAACGAGTCATACATCTACGAGTTCAAGTAGTACAAGCACTTCTACCAGTACCTCAACTAGCACTACTAGTAGTTCAACCTCAACCTCAACTTCTACTAGCACCTCTACGTCAACCACATCGGCTACCTCCACTTCATCTACTAGTACTTCAACTTCGAGTAGTTCTACTAGCACGTCTACTTCTTCCTCCTCAACCTCGACTAGTACTTCTACAACCACGAGTGCAACTTCTACTAGTTCTTCAACAACTTCTACAAGTACAACAACAAGTACATCTACAAGTTCATCTTCTTCTAGTAGTACCAGTACATCTACGACTACCTCTCCATTAGTTGCGGTGTGGGATTATGAACAGAACTTTAATACTTTAAATAATGCAGATCTAGCAGGACAGGATTCGTGGGTTGACCGGTTAAGTAACGGGAATATGACGGTTGGAACATATACTCCAACCTTTGAAGGAACAAAGTGTGTTAGGGTTGTTTCTGGTTCAGCAACAACTTACAAACGAGTACTAGACGGATATGCTGAGGGTATTGTTTATATAGCAATTAAAAAAAATGATAAGTCTGGCGCGAGTGATGCTGGTATATCTATATATGGAAGTGAGGCTTGTGCATATATTAGTATCAGACTAGATAGTGATGGTAATGCTTACTTATGGGATAATGATACTTATAAGGATATTACAATCGGTACTTGGCAAGTTGGTGAGTGGCATTTAATAGGAATTGACTTTGATGTTCCTGATGATCACTACAGGTGTAATATTGATGGTGGAACGTGGACGAATTATTATGGATTAGGTTCTGAAGTTGGAGAAACCATTACTGAGCTTATTCTTTATACAACTGCTTTCACTACAGATTATACTTATTTTGACTATATTGATACTAGTTATCTTACTCCTCCCACAACAACTAGTACTTCATCTAGCACTTCAACTTCAACTACCACTAGTCAAACTTCTACAACATCCAGTAGTTCCAGTTCTACCAGTACTTCTACCTCTACCTCAACCACATCTTCCACGAGTACATCTACAACTACCAGTTCAACATCTACCTCTACATCTACTTCAACGAGTACTTCAACCACGACTTCAGCTACCTCTACGAGTTCAACCTCAACTAGTACGTCTACCTCTACTTCGACTTCAACAACATCTTCTAGTACATCTTCCAGCACATCTACAAGTACTTCTACGAGTACTTCCACCTCAACTACGAGTTCCAGTACGAGTAGTTCTACTAGTACTTCTACGTCTACGTCTACGAGTACTACCTCAGTTACTTCTACTTCAAGTACATCTACCTCAACAAGTACGACCTCAAGTTCTTCTACATCCACCAGTACTACTACTTCAGCAACTAGTACTTCTTCTACGTCTACCAGTACATCAACAAGTACGACTACAGGGCCAGAACCTCCTAGCTCTAGTACCACAAGCGCCACATCATCTTCTTCTACATCAACTTCAACCTCTACCACCACTAGTACTTCAACGTCAACTAGTACATCTTCGACATCTACATCAACTTCGACATCAACATCTACATCTACTAGCACATCAACAACATCTTCTAGCACGTCAACATCTACGTCTACTTCCACTTCTACCAGTACCTCTACGACCTCAAGCAGTACGTCAACGTCAACTAGTACTTCTACGTCCACCTCAACCACAAGTACTTCTAGCAGTACCTCCACCTCAACATCTACTACCACTTCGGCAACTTCGTCTAGTAGTACTTCTACGTCAACGTCCACCACTACGTCAGCAACCTCATCGAGTAGTACATCTACATCTACTAGTACCACTTCTTCTTCTACTACCAGCACTTCAACTACAACTTCTACTTCTACCTCGTCTTCAACTAGTACATCTACTTCAACTTGTACCTCACCGCCACCCGGCCCAGCTTATTTAGTAGAACCACACCTAGACGTAGCAGATTTCCATCCTTTTATGGATATTAAGAAAACATTTAAACCACATATGAATGGTAAATCAAAGAAAGCAGAGATGGATATTAGCCAGACATTTAAACCTAAAATGAATGGGCATATACGAAAAACCCATTTAGAGATAAATATTAAATCATAATGGAGAAAACAATATGTTACTACGTGCAGATAATAGGATCTTAATACAAGATCAGCCAACAACATATCTAACGGCATCTTTGGCTGCCACAGGAACGACATTGACCGTCAAAGACAATTCGGGTTTTACCGCGAATGATTTTGTGTTGCTTGGAAAGATAGGAGAAGGTAGGGCAGAGATTAAAAGAATCAGTGGTGCGGTAACTGCAGGGACTTCTATGACCATTGTTGCGGCAACTTACGCGCACGATGAAGATACCCCAGTAACTAAACTTGATTACGATCAGGTTGCCTTTTGGCATGCTGCCACAACTACTGCTCCTGCAACAACTGATGCCCAACTATCTGGTAGTCCTTTTAACGTAGACCCAACCGAGATTTATACGTATCTTGAGGATACTACAAATACTACAGGTTACGGGTTTCTTCGCTTCAAAGATAGTAATGCCGGCACTTTCTCTGCTGTATCCGATGCTATCCCTTATACGGGATATACGGCAAAGATGCTAAGAAGTATCAGGAACAAAGTTCGCCGTTTACTCAATGAAACAGATGAGTTAAACTCCCCTTTTACTAATGAGGAAATTAATGATGAGATAAATATAGCCCAGAAAGAGGTGGCTCACGACAGGATGTGGAGTTTCTACGAGAAAACCAAGAGTTTTTCTTCTGTGGCAAACCAATACGAATATACATTAGCTTCTGATTCTTTCACTCTCTTCTCAGCTTCTTTTGACACTCAACCTTTAGCAGTGATAGGGGTTAATAGATGGAATAATTTAAGATGGGACACTTTCACAACTGGTGACCCTACCCATATTTGTATGTGGAGAAACAAGGCAAGGGTTTATCCTTACCCGGAAGATTCGGCTGATGCAACTACTCTCAATGGTGCTTTAACTGCTGCGGCTACCACAGTTACCGTAGCTTCTACTTCCGACTTTGATGAACAAGGCCGTCTTATAGTTGATTCAGAAGTTATTTCCTATACCGGTTTAACGTCTACCACTTTTACGGGTTGTACCCGGGGAGATGAAGGGACTACTGCTGCCACCCATTTAACCGCAGCTGCTGTAACTAAGAGAGATTTTATCTACTTATTCCAAGAAGAACCAGTAGACTTAGATGACGAAACAGATGAGACCGACATTACTGAACCATCTATTTTGGCCTATAAGGCTGCGTCTGAACTTGCCCTTAGAAAGAATGAAGACGTATTGCACGACAGATTACTTACAAAATCTGATAGAGCATTGGCTCAATTAAGAAAGGTTGATGAACCTAAAATTAAGAGTGAGTTTGGCAGGGTTACAAACTACGAATCCAATGTGTCGGACTTGGGAGTGTACCGAGATCCCAACGATTACCCGACAGGATTAGTATAAAAAGAGCATTGATGCCCACTAATATATGAAAATAGACAAGTATAATTTATCGGGAGGGATGAATCAAAAGACTTCCCCTCTATTTATAGCTGACAATGAGTGCGAATTAGTCCAGAATTACCATATGGATAACTTAGGTTCTCTGACAAAGAGAGCAGGGATTGCCAACCTGATAGGACAGACGGTTAATGATAAGGCGATAACTGGCCTCTATTTCTTTGCTGATAATATAGGAACAGACTATACTAATCTCTTAGTTAGGGTCAGCACTTTTATAAAAAAGATTACAACTAATGCTTGGGCTAATTCTCTGGCGACTGGCTTAACAGATGGAGCACAGGGATATTTTGCCACCTTTATAGATTATGTTTTCCATACGGACGGAGGGAACTCCGCAATGGCTTCTTCTGCTGACCTATCTACTTGGGGAACAACTAATTGCCTTGCTACTTTAAAACCAAAATATGTTTGCCAATGGGAAGATAGGGTCTATGCTTTAAATGACGCTTCTTCTACCGCGTACCCTTCCCGTATCTATTGGTCTCCTTTACCCTCTGGAACGCCCTTAGCTATAACTTGGGCTCCAACTACAGATTATGCTGATATTAACCCTGATGATAATGATGAGATAACTTGGGGAGAACCGTTCGGTACGAAAATGCTTATCTTCAAAACAAAAGCAATTTATAATTGGACTTTCGGACAAGTTGAACCTGATAAACTAATTGAGGTTGGGACACCTGAAGGAAGAACTGTTAAGCAAACACAGGGTATTTGTTTCTTTGCTAATGAGTATGGAGTCTATGCTTATACCGGCTATGGAAAACCTTTAAAAATATCAAAGAAAGTGCAGGGGTTTATAGATGCCGTAACTTCTTGGACTTCCACTCGCGCAGAAGTTGATGATGACCATTACTGTTTGTATATTGGGGATGTAACCGTAGGTGGTGTGGCTTATTCAAAAGTAATGCTAGTTTATACTCTCTCTATTAAGGGTTGGCATTTTGAAACTTATCCTTTTGCAATTACGGCTATGGCGCGCTTTCGAAGATTAACAACTGGCACTACGGAGATTTATGATACTATCTACTTAGGGGATGATGATGGTTATGTATATCGCAAAGGAACGGGAACTGCTGATTATAACGGAACTACAATTGCTAACATTAATGGTAGAATTATAACAAAAGAATATCCTCTGTTTGATTTTCCAAAGACTTCCCAATTACAGAACCTATGGTTTCTTGCCCAGAAAGGAACTGGAGCAAGGGTTAATTATCGGATAGACAGAGGAGACTGGAAACCTTGGAAGGATTTGAAGCAACGCATTACGGAAGGAGCATTAAGCGGCAGGGCAAAGACAATACAATTCTCTATAACTGATAACTCCCAAACTCAATCGCAAATAGAAGGGTTCTCGGTTGAAGTAAAAGGGGAACAAGAAACAAGGAGGGTAATATCTAAATGAGTGATATAAAAACATACGACCAAGAGGGTTATGATGATTATCTTAACGCAGATGATTCTCTTTTGAATTCAAGGGGAGAAGTAAATCCAACCGCAGAAGCGATACAAGGTGGTGTTAATACCCAACCGGTAACGGTTGACCAGATACCCGAGAGAAGCATCCCTGCTTCAAAGATGGAATGGAACTTGCGAGGATGGACGCACACAATGGTTTTCTCTGCGTCAGATCAGGACACTGTAGCTTGGGCTTTGGGTACTTTAACATTAAATGATGGAACCGCTTTCGCGATAGGTGCTGGAGATACGGGCAATATGGCTGCCCTAACATATATTTATTTTGATGTTAATAAATCAAAAGTTGCTTTACAGGTAACTACTACAGCTACTACGGCTATGGGCGTTGGAAAGATTATTATAGGGGTAGCGCAGAATAATGCTGCTGCCGGCAAGGACGCTACCTATCAGGTGTTTGGTGGTGCAGGAGGAGTCGGTACATATATCAGTGGTGCAGATATGATAGCAGCCAATATTATTACGGCTAACGAGATGAATGTGAACTCGTTATCCGCCATTACTACTACTACAGGAACTTTAATAGTAGATTCTGCAGGTTATTTAAGAGGAGGACAAACAGCTTATAATACAGGAGCAGGATTCTTTCTCGGATATTCAACTAGTGCTTATAAATTTTCAATAGGTGATGGAACATTAGATAATAGTGTTACTTGGGATGGAACAGATTTATATATTAAAGGTTCGTTATTTGCGCAACAAGATATATTCGGAGATGGTTCTGATAGTGATGTAACTATTAGTGTAGATACAAATTTAACAGTAGATAAATTTTATAATAATTTAACAATAAATTCAGGAAAGACACTTAATCCTTCAGGATTCAGAATATTTGTAAAAGGAACTCTAACAAATAACGGAACTATAGCGAGGAATGGAATTGCAGGTTCAGGGACAACAGGTGGAGATGTCTTAGCATCAGGTTCTCTTTATGGGGCATTAGTAGGGGCAAATGGAGGTGCAGGAGGTGAACATTGGGGAAATTATACTGGTCAGATAGGTTTTACTGGAGCTTCACTTGCTAAAGGATTAGGAAGTAATGGAAGTTCAGGTGGTGCAGGAGGAGCTGGCGCTTATGCTGCAGGAGGAGCTGGTGCAGGCGGAACTGTTACTGGCACAGTTTATAATTATCCGAGAAATTCTGTAGCTGCTTATATGCTTTATGACGGTCTCCCAGCAGGCGATATAATAAAATCAAATGCTGCAGCTGGTGGAGGTGGAGGAGGTGGACACGGCAATGGAGGTGGACACGGAGGAAACGGAGGAGGTGCAGGTTCAGGAGGTGGAATAGTAGAAATCTTTGCCAGAACTCTGGTAAATAATGGTTCAATAGAAGCAAAAGGAGGTGCAGGAGCTGATGGAACAGTTGGGGAGAATTATTCTTCATTAGGAAATCACGGAGGGTCAGGTGGAGGTGGAGGCGGTGGCGGTGGAAATGGGGGAATCATTATTCTTATTTACGCTTCTAAAACAGGAGCTGGGACTACCGATATTACTGCAGGAGCTAAAGGGATTGGAGGAATTGGAGGTCAGGATTATTACGGAGATTACGGAGCAACAGGAAGCGATGGAGTCATTGGTACTGTTGGCAAATTAATTGAATTAAATGTATGACATACATATTTAGAGTTAGTTTTAATTTACATACATCAGGACATTTGTATATTCCAGGATTAGATAAAGTAATATTTGAAATTGATAATGAATTAACTTTAATACAACAAGAGCAATTAAAAACAAAAATATCCCAATGGTTTACAAATAAACTGGGATTAATAACAGAAATTAACTTGGAACAAATTATAAAATAAATTAAATAACAATATGGCATTAACAGCGGCTCAACAAGCATTAGTTTCACAAGCAATATCCCAATCAGTCGCGAGAGGAGGGATTACTTCAAGCCAGGCGGCATTAGCAGGACAAGCGTTGTCAGGTTCAGTTGCGGCTTCAGCTGCAGCTCCAGCGGCAGCAGCTCCGGCAGCAGTATCAGCTGCACCTTCTTCGGGTTTAGGTTCTGCAGCATATACCCAGCAACTTATAACTCAAGGCAATACTCTCGGAGCAGCAGCCTCGCAGCAGACAGGTATTCCTTATACTCCTGTTTCAGTTGGAACTCCAGCAACTTCAGCTATAGGGGCAGGACAGACCTATCTTACAGCACATCCGGGGATGACAGAATTACAGGTTAAAGACTTGTACCGAACGCAGGGTTTAGATACAAAACTAAGAGAATGGAGGGGAACGGCAGAACAATGGAAAGCGATGTCCACTTTTGAAGAGATAGCCGCAGGAGTTGCGAAAGCGACACAACAGACAGCACAAATTGCTCCTCAAGTTCAGACCTTACAAATGGCAAAGGATGCGGGTATGCCCGTTACTGGTACAACTTCTGTTGAATCAGCAGCTACTTATCTAAGAGAGCAAGGCATAACTCCTCCAAAACTTATTACTGATGAAACCAAAGAGATACCTACCATTGAGGATACAACAACAAAACTTACCCCCGATACCGAGAATGTCCAGATGGATTCTACTGATATTACGGATATTATAAATGAGATTACCTCCGGAGAATTTACAACTCCGGGTCTGGAATTATCAGAAGAAGCGGCAGCAGCAGGCAAGGCAGATATTGAAAGAAATGCAGCAGAAGCTCTAAAGACTTTGCAACAGAACCTAGCAAAGAGGGGAATGACTTTCTCCGGCATCAGGACAGAAGCAGAAAAAGGTCTGGCAGCAGAATCCCTATCAAAGATGTCAGGAATAAGCCGTGCTCTAGCTGGAGCAATTATTAACGCTGCCACACAGGAACAGAAGAGAAGAGAATCAGCAATCGCTGCCCAACAAAAAGCCCAAAGCGAAGCATTAAAAGCAATGGGATATGTGGTGAATCCTTACACTGGCAAGATGGAGAAGACAATGGAAAGAGAGAAGATGGAACAGCCGGACTACCAAACAGTCAGTTCTGGTGGAAATATATTTGAATATGATAAAGGTACTGGTGCTCTACGCCTTATGTATGAAGCACCGCAGGAAGAGAAAGATGCTGATATTAAGTTCTTTGAAGATGCTTATGGCAATATTACAAAGGTGGTTTCTGATCCAGTATCTGGAGCTGAATTCTACAGAGAAAATCTAGGAGCTATAGGAAAAGGATTTAAGGATACAGAAGGTAAGATTACCTCTGCAGATAGAATGGATCTAGTTGACACATTTATCCAAGGTAGGACAGGAGATGACGGTTTAATATCTGCTGGGACATATGTGGAATCATTAAGAACGTGGATAGCTAATGAGGGAAATGAAAGTGAATTTAAAGCTGCTTATCCGCCGGAAGCGTTTATGGGTTCTTGGGAAATAGCAAAACTGCCGGCTAATCTAAAGGTTAAGACTCCGGATGTAAGTGATACCGAACAATACCGCAAAGACTTTAATAAGAAAGCAGCTGAAGTAAATGCAGGAAAGAATAAAAAACAAGCTATCAAAGAACTGCAGGCAAAATACCCTGACAGGTATGACGAGATTAAAGAAGCAATGGAAGCTATCTTTTAATTAAAACTAATAGGATTAAAAAACTATGGCTAATTTCGACAAAGCGCTCGAACTTAATTATGCGCCTGAAATTACCGGCTACGGAGATACCGGTCTTATTGATATTGAGTTCAAGCCACAAAAAACAACAGGAGAAAAAATAAAAGGGGTTGGCAAATCCATCTTTGAATCCATTATTGAAGCTCCGAAAGGGGTAGCGATGGCTGGCTTTCGTTTAACTCCAGCTTATAGAGAAGCTGTCCGGTCGGAAGAAACGATGTTGGCTACCGAAAAGCGTTTGCGTGCTTCTCTTGATAAGATGCCCGTTAGTGATCCCTTGCGTATTCAATATGAAAACTTTGATAAAGAGGAAGTACCGACAATTTCAGTTGTTATGCCTCCTCGTAATGCTCGTCAAGTTGCCGGTGATATAGCAGAAACTGTTTTATTGGCAGCACCGATACCTATTATCAGGGGTTTAAAAGGATTGCCTTGGTTAGCGAAAGCTGCTCGAGGTATTCTTATCGGAGGAGCATTTGGCGGAGCGACTGCTATGCGCCAAGACGAGTGGGATTGGAATAATGCCGTAACCTCTGTCGGACTTGGGGCAGTAATAGGGGCAGGAGCTGAATTTGCTATCCCTGCGGTGGGAAAAGGCGCGGGTTTTATATTAAAAAGAGTAGGAAAGAAAGTTGCACAAGCTGGACAAAGATTAGGCGAGACGTCGATCGGAAAAACTATGATTAGTGTAAGGTCTCGTTTGGAAACCCACTATGGTCAGGAGGGCAAGGATATTATAAATAAATTCTTATTAGCAGATGAAGAGAAACTTTTACGAACCGGTCAGGTTTTAAATACGCTTGAAGATACCGGCTTTTATAAATTAACAAAAAGAGAAAGCGATAATGTTGTTGACTTACTAGAGGGACGGGCAAAGACTGCTGTTACTAACGAAGCAAAAACATCTTTTGACTTTATTGATAAATTAAGAAAGGGATTTGCACAAGAAGCTTCGGAAACTAAATTACAGATTCGTCTGGCAAAAGGACAAAAAGTCCCTTTTACCCCCAAGGAAAATTATTATCCCCGTGATGTATTTCAGCCTGCGGTTCTAAAGAAAGGAGCTATTAGGCAAGAAATACTTGAAGGGTCTGTTCGTATAGGCCGTTTTAAAGATACAGAAGAAGCGGGAAAAGTTCTTGATGGTTGGATTCAAATAGTTGAATTAAATGGAAGGAAAACAGCAACTAATACTTTCGTAGACAATATGATTAAGACGGGACAAGCAAAGACAAAAGATGAAGCGTGGGGAAAAGTCATAAGGTATTTTAAGAGATCCCTTTTCTCAAAGTTCGGACATTTAGAATATGCCCGTGAGTTTGATTTTCCTTTCTATGACACTAATCCTCAGAGAGCTATAACTAAATGGGTTCTTGGTTCTATAGATAGACTGGAAACGGTTAAAACTTTTGGAATAAGTGGAGAAGAAATAGCTACACGGATAGGCACTATAAGAAGAAAGATGGGAGAAGATACGGCAAAAGAGGTAGGCGAGTTGGTGAATATCTTGACTAAAGAAGCACAACATACTACCGGCTTTGGGCGTGCCTCTCTAATTATCCGTACTCTCCAAACTCCTAAACTTGCCTTTACTCAAATTATTAACCTAGGACAGAATGTTAATACCTTATTGGCTACCGACCTTCCTTCTTTCGCAAAAGGAATATCATCCGTCTTTACAAAAATGGGTAGGTCTACCGCTGTTAAATCAGGAGCTACTATAGATAGTGTAATCCAACAGACCATTGAATTGGGAGTTGGAGGTGAACAGCGCTTCGCTCGTTTATTCCTTAAATATAGCGGTTTTCAATTAACAGAAAGAGTTAATAGAATCGTGGCTTCTAATGCCGGTATCGCATATACCCAAAAGAGTTTTAAGATGTTATTAAAGAAACCGGATAGCCGAGTGTTAAAGCAAAGGCTTACAGAAGTGGGCATTAATGCCGAAGAAGCTATGAGTAGGGGTTATCTGACGGAATTAGAACTATTAAGGGCAGGACAGAAAGTATCCAACTTTACCCAATTTAGATATAGACCGGCAGATTTCCCAGCTTTCTACAACTCTGACTTTGGAAGATTGGCTTTCCAATTTAAAAGTTTTGCCTATAACCAGACCCTATTCCTTAAGAACCAAATATCCCGTGATATAGCTACCGGAGATCCGACTAAGATGTTTCGTACTCTAATGGTTCTAGGTTTAATATTTCCAATGACGGGAGAAATTACCCGCGATATCCGTAGTTTAATTACCCAAGAGAAGCGACCTACAAAATTTTTAGACAGATACTTAGAAGATATAATGTCGGTAGGTGGAGCTGGTATCTTAACTGACCTATATCAGAGTGCTAAATATGACAGGCTGGCAGAGTCTTTAATCGGGCCAGCTCTTGGTTCAGCTACTCAAGCTGTTACTGCTATAACAAAAAGCTTAGGGGAAGGCAAAATTACGCCAAGTAGGGCGCGTCAGATGCTTAGCCTAGTCGGCCCCCTAGCTACATATCCACATAAATGGTTATTCCCTTCTAAATACGAGGAAACGCAGGAAGAACAGAGTGTTCTTGAGACTCTACAAGAGAAGAAAGAAGATCTGGATTGGAAGAAGGGAGGGATGAAACTGGAACTTGAACAATGAAACCAATCATAGATACTGAATTAGAAGTAGCTGCACTTGGAATTTTGGGTGTTCTTATCTTGGAAATTGTCGCCTTACTCAAAGGAGTTGATGGAATAATGTTTGGTGCAGCGATGGTAGCAATAGGAACTATTATCGGCTGGGTATTTAAAACCTATCGTGTGAAATCAAAATAGCCCTTGACAACCCTCTTTCTTTATTGGTAAAATGGGGTAATAAGATGAAAAAGAAAGACATAAACGCAAAGTATTTTGCACAAAGAACCACAATGGTGATTCTTATTTATATTCTTAGCGCTTTTATTCTTTTATACATATTAAAAAAATGAAACAAACGGGTCATCCCTATTTTTATAAACTCTTACGGGAGATAGAAGATCTCCACAATAGGAAGAACGCGGACTATCGCACAGTTAAAGATCCTCTCGGAAACTTTAAGATGTGCGAACAAATGGGAGTTAGTCCCTTTGTGGGTTGTTGCGTCCGTATCTCTGATAAATATGCTCGCTTATCAAATTTAATGTCAAAGGGGTATGCAGAGGTTAAGGAGGAAACCGTTGAGGATACCCTTAAAGATCTGGCTGTTTATTCCTTGATAGCCATATGCTTATTAAAGGAAAAAAATGGCAAGCAAGTGGACAAAAAGGGAAGATAAAATATTAGAAGAGGATTACTCTACTAATACTAATAGGGATTTGGCATCAATGCCCGAATTGGAGAGGCATACTCTCCGGTCTATAGAACAGAGGGCACGGATGCTCAACTTACATAAAGATAGTTCTTTTATAAGCAAGACAGTATCCCGGACAAACCGGGAAAGAAAGGAGGTTGACCCGATGGATCTCGCCAAGACCAACACGCAGGAACTGTTGGAGGAACTCTCAAGGAGAGGGTTCATATCAAGCCAGAGGGAAGTCGGTATCAACCTGCGATACAAGTTCCCTCGTTCATTGAAGCCCTTCAAGCTGGGCATAGTGTCAGACACCCATTTGGGTTCTGTCCACCAGCAGAGGACGCTTCTGCACGAAGCCTACGCCATATTCAAGGCGGAAGGCATAAGGGACGTTCTCCACGCGGGAGACCTTGTTGAGGGAAACGGACACCTCTACAGGGGACAGCAGTTCGAGATGTTCGTTCACGGGGCAGACGCTATGGTGGAATACGCCGTAGAGAACTACCCCAAAGTGGAAGGAATCACCACTCACATCATCGGTGGTTCACACGACTATTCCTTCTATAAGTCAGAGGGATATGATGTTCTGGCCGCCATAGCAGACAGGCGGAAGGACATAAAGCATCTCGGCATATCGGGAGCGTGGCTGACCTTTGGCCGGATACTCGTGTATTTGATGCACGGAGACCAAGGCAACGCATACGCCCGATCCTACCGGATGCAGAAGATTATCGAGCAGTTCCCTGCCGGGGAAAAGCCCAACCTCTTGCTGTTAGGACACTATCACGTGTCCTGTGAACTGCCGTCTTACCGCAGCGTGGCTGGTTTCCAGCTTCCCTGCTTCCAGACGCAGACGCAGTATATGAGGGCGAAAGGACTCTCACCCGACATCGGCTTCTTGATACTCACTATCTTCCCTGACGTGAAGGGGATAGCCCACTTCCAGCCCGACTGGCGGTTCTTCTACGTCCCGGTAAAAGGAGACTTCTGATGGAGAGCATATGGTTGCTACCGGCAAGAGGATGTACCGAGGTTATAGTGCTTGAACTCGAAGAGGATCTCGCCATAGAGACCACCAAGAAGATAATGCGGTTCAAGCATTTCCAGCCTGACTGCCAGATGGTCATAGCCGTGCAAAAGACCGGAGAAAGAGAGGTGGAATTCCACTTCGTAGATGCGTGGGTCAACCTTGATGGGAAGGCTATAGGGAGGAGGCCTTGAAAAAGAGACGACACCACGAGAAGGTATGGTATTGCCTTAAGAAGCGGAACTATCCGTCCCGCAAGAAGGTCAATACCTACTGCACTAAGGTCGGGTGCAAACACCTGACAGCAAAAAAGGGGGGGCGGAGGAGTAAAACCGCCCCCCCACAAAACTTATGAAAGAAAAAAAAGAAGAACCAACAGAATTAGAAAAGGCCGAATGGGAAAAAGAGGTAAAAAGGATGGAAGCTAATGACCCTTTTAATTAAATCTATACAAATGAAACCTAAATCTATACAACCACTAAAAAAAAATGATAGAAGATAACAAAATTTACTATGGCTATGGCTATGGCTCTGGCTCTGGCTATGGCTATGGCGATGGCTATGGCGATGGCTATGGCTTTGGCTCTGGCTTTGGCTCTGGCTCTGGCTTTGGCTATGGCTATGGCGATGGCTCTGGCTATGGCTCTGGCTCTGGCTATGGCTATGGCTCTGGCTCTGGCTATGGCGATGGCTTTGGCTCTGGCTTTGGCTATGGCGATGGCTATGGCTTTGGCTATGGATAACAACTAATAAAATCTCTAACCAATAAAGGTCGGATAATAATAAATAAACAATAAAAATTTTATGAAAGATTCACCAAAAATAATAAAAATAGACAATGAGGAGTATATTAAAAAAGATGATTTTACACCAGCAAAAAAAGTAAATGGGTTGGATTATGTAGTAGTCCGCACTTATTCTGCTGGAGTATTCGCTGGCTATCTTAAAAGCCGTGACGGTAAAGAGGTTAAACTTTTAAATGCCCGAAGAATATGGCAATGGTATGGTGCGGCTTCCTTGTCCCAATTAGCAATGGAAGGGACAAAAGAACCAGGTAATTGTAAGTTCGCTATGCCCGTCAACGAAATTGACTTAACCGAGGTAATAGAAATAATTTATGCTTCCGAAGAAGCACGAGGAAATATAGAAAGTGTGCCTATTTGGAAGAACTAAAAAAAAATGATAGAAGATAACAAAATTTACTATGGCTATGGCGATGGCTCTGGCGATGGCTATGGCTTTGGCTATGGCGATGGCTATGGCTTTGGCTATGGCTATGGCTCTGGCTATGGCTATGGCTATGGCGATGGCTCTGGCTTTGGCTCTAGCTATGGCTATGGCGATGGCTCTGGCAATGGCTCTGGCTATGGCTCTGGCGATGGCTATGGCTTTGGCTATGGATAACAACTAATAAAATCTCTAACCAATAAGATATGAAATTTACAAAACCATATAAATCAGCAAATAAAAACCAAATATCCTGTCCTTTCGGGGCAATAGATTTAGCCCATAAAGTGGGACATACGGGAACAGATTTTTATTCTTCTTACGGGACTTTTTTAGTAGCCCCAGAAGATGTTTTAATAGAGAATATTGTTGACGGCAAAACCATTACCACCACCTATGACGAACTGCGGAAGGGCTACGGGATTTGTATGATTTCACAGGAAAGTTCGGGCGTTATGCATTTATTCTGGCACTGCCTGCCAGTATTTCCAGTAAAAATCGGGCAGATAGTAAGACGGGGGGAAATTGTGGCACAGATGGGTAATTCAGGATTAGTCTATTCTGGCGGTGCATTTGTTCCATTAGAAGAAAGGACTAAAACAAAAAAGGGAACACATCTGCACTGGGAAGTATTCAAGGTTAATTCAAAGGGTACAAGGGATTATTTTGATTGCGTGCCTTGGATAGATTGGAACTTGCCAGTTAATTACAATATTATCACGGCAATTAGGAATATACTTTTAACAATGAAGAATATATTTAAATAAAAATATGACAAAAACACAGTGCGATAAATGTAAAAAAGAAACAGATAATTATATCCGATATGAAGGGGCGGAATTATGCAAAGATTGTGAAAAAGAATTTCGGGATAGATTAAGCAAGATTAGAATCGAAACAGACAAGAAAGAAAAAGAACTTCAAAAAGAGTTCGGATTATAACATTGCTATCCGACTATCCTGTGGAACTTCCACTCGGCGAAACAGGGCAACTACGGATTAGCTGACAGGCGATTATCCTAACCTGCCAAAAAGTCCCATTGTAGGGCACAGAGTGGCAGGGGAGGAACAAACGGCAGGATAAGTCGTCCTCCCCTGACTATGGAAATAATGATTAAAGGTCGCAGTAAATAACGATAACTTGAACTGAAGTACCCATTAAGCGATACCTTCAGTTCAAAGAGCGATAAATGACAAAATTAACTTTTCTAACATCAACTCGTTTCTGGGCATTGGTAGCCATAGCTTTAGTTAAGTTATTAGAATCTGAGGCTGTATTAACCCCCGAAGTTTCTAATTCATTGGTAGTAATCCTTGGTGGCTTCACTGTCATAAGAACAGTTGATAAATTCGTAAAGTAAAAATGGGAAAAGAATAGGCTACGCGGTTATACTCCCAGTTATTTTCCTTGTGCTCTTACTGGGTAATTCCCTGACCGCCAAAGCCCCACAACCTTCAGTTAGCGTGAATTATAATGAGTTATTCCTGAAAGCTGAATATGTACCACCTATTGGCGATTTTATGGAGCTGGCTGAAGGCAAATACCCTGAATATGTACCACCTATTGGCGATTTTATGGAGCTGGCTGAAGGCAAATACCCTGAATATGCGAAACTACTCTATTGTATGTGTAAATATGAAAGCAACTTTAATCCTTATGCGACAGGAGACCACGGCTTAGCGATTGGTTGGTTTCAGATACACATAGTTGCGCATTATATGTCATATAATTGTGCAACAGACTTGGAATGTTCTATGGCATATACTGTAAAGCAGATTAAATCGGGAAATGGTCACTTATGGAGCACATATTATAAATGTTTAAATTAATATTATGCCAAAAACAGCAACTCCGGTCTTAGATCCGGAGGAAAAAACAGAAGAGGAGGAAGATGAGGAGGAGGATGAGAGTGAGGGTTTCGATCCCTCTCCTGACGATTGGTAGTCTTTTTCTGGGCTATACCTGACCCCTAGGGAACTATATTTTTTACGGGTAGTCTTCTTATAAAAGACCCGGAACATTCTTTTTAGGCTCTATTGCCACAAATTTCCCTATACGGTTATGGGTAATCTGGATAACACAAAACCCCCGTTTTATCGAGGGTTTTTGTGTTTGGGAAAGCAGGTTTTATAACTGCATTATCTCTATCTTAATATTATTCTCCTTGCCTAATACTTTCTGCGCCTGCAATAAATAAACCCTTCTGTCATCATAGATATACCCTTTCTTGGTAATAATATCCAGTATCGGCTTGATGAAGTTGTCTAAGTCGCAGTTATTCGGCTTCTGCAGGGCAAAGGTTAGATTGACAGCAACCTGTCCGTCTATTCTCTTTTTCTTGGGCAGGCGCAGGAGCATCTCCTGCTCAAATACCTTATACGCTCCGGTCTTGAAACGGCGACCCTGCCAAATTTGATTTACGGATAAGGGTTTAATATCTACTTTTACATTTATATTCATACGCTTTACAATTTACTTTACAATTCTTTCTTATCACTTGCTGATTCCTTTTCTTTCTTCTCGGTTATTATAATCAGCTTTCCTTCTTCCGTGTTAATCGATTCAAAGTTATATCTCTCCTGATTCCAGATATTGTTATTGGCACGGAAAGGCATTATAACCTCAAATTTCTCCCTCTTGAAGACATTTTCCATATCTTCTGGTCTTGTATGGTTATTGTTATTCATAATTTCTTAAGTTCCCGATGGAACTTCCTTAATTCTCTTTGAATTATTTCCCATAACATAGGGCAGGGTCTGTATTCATAGAACAAGGGATTATTCCATTCTTTTACATACCCCACATACACGGGTTTATTAAATAGACGATGCTGGGCTTCCAGTTGCGGTCTGTGCCATTCCTTAATACTACCCGGCAATATCATAGGTGCTTTCAGTTCCAATATGCGATCTTCTAAGGAGAAATCAGCTATGGCTACAAGAACGAAATCGTCTATCTTAAGCTCTTTCTTCTCCTGATATTCATACTTAATTTCGTTGTAATCAAGAATTTTCTTAAGAGTGTCCTCCTTTTCAATGCCTCTCTGGATATGAGAACAAGATAGCAGGTTTTTCTTTGCGTCCTTAAGGAAATTCTCGGGGAGTAATTCTCCCGTCATTATTGCCCATAAATCAGAGACCCAATAACGCCCTACTTCTCTTTTATGCGCACTTTCCCGATTTACATATTTTTTTAGCAGTTCCTTGAGGTTCATTTTCTTTTTTTCCCTTAATATGGTCTATCAGCTCTTTTACGCTATCCAGACTTAACTCATTTTCTTGTTTGAAGCGTATGCTCAATATTTCACACTCTATTTCGTTTAATATGCAATATATCTTTAGTTTATATGTTATCATCTTTATTGTCGTTTTTATTTCCCTTCGCATTGGGGAAATTAAACTCGGTTGCCTGTTCTTCTACTTCCGGTGGAGCATAACTAAAGGCGTAGTCTATTGCTTTTTTGCATACCTTCAACACCTCTTCTATGATCGGGTCTTTCTCAGCTCCGCACTTTATAATATAACTATTAACGCACTTGCAGAATAATTCTCTTTTCTCCTTAAGATTCCAATTTTGATCTTTCATTTGTTTTTATTTTATTTTTTTTAATATCTTCTTCCCACTCCCTACAATCTCTACATCTCCACGAGGGCTTATTTTCTTTGCTATAATTCCAAGTCCTCATTTCTTTTATCCAATAATGCTTATGGGGTGGTTGTGGTTTAGGTTTATTCCAGAACATATTAGAATTTCTTTTCTATTTCTTCAGCTTTGTTTATTTCGACCTTTGGAATTCTATGCCTCGATTGGCAGACCTTGCATATTGCCCAGAATTCTATGATATGGGTGCACTCCTGCAGGTCTGACAGAGGCATATCTCTGACTCTTAACATCTTTTTAAACTCTGAATCAGAAGGAGCGGAACGCGCCATACCTACCAGCTCATCCACCTTCTTCCTGTCTTTTACATCACCCCCTTTTAATAGTGGAACTGCAAGGGCTAAGCGCGAGTAGTGTATGTCCTCTAATTCTGAAGTCTTGTATTTGTAGTATTGGATAAATATATGGTAGAGGTCGATATAACGCTCTGCTGTTCTCCGAGATCCGTAGAACTCCCTTGCCCACAATTCCCAAGTATAAGTGCCATCCGTATCTTTATAATAATAGAGTTTCCTATCTTTAATCTGTCCCAATAGAGAG
>Ga0315289_10001046_pt1 | contig 43203 bp, 36 predicted proteins | sample YL17G11_40_MG_FD_203452 | JGI IMG/M metagenome (GOLD analysis project Ga0315289, IMG submission 203452) | Sediment microbial communities from Yellowstone Lake, YNP, Wyoming, USA - YL17G11_40 | ecosystem: Environmental > Aquatic > Freshwater > Lake > Sediment | place: USA: Wyoming | collected... | reverse complement strand
TGCTATGAAATATGATTTTTTTTGTTTTGAGTCCAGCATCTTTTTTATTTTATGTGTCAATTTCATACGTTGCTGGCCGCGTTTTATTCCTATAAGTATGCCAAATGTTTTTGCATCTTTTGAACGCGCAATAGCACCATACCTCTGTCTTAAAATTTTGTCTTTCAATTCCTTGAGTTCTCTTTCTTTCACTATGTTTATATATGGATCAACGGCGACGACTGGTTTTTTAGTGGCTAGTAGTAAACCTAGCGGATGGAAATTGCCACTACCTATGAACAGAAATGAATCAACCTTGCTAGCTATCGATGTAGCTGCTGAAAAATTACACCCCAAAATCTGTCCTTTTAAAGCAATACGTTTATCTCCTTTACCTATGACGGGTTTAAAATTATTTTTAATTAGTATCTTTTCGGCTATATCTAGCGTATGAACATGCTGTGCTGTTGAAACCAATCCAATTTTTTTTCCTTTAAGTAACGACACTGCTTTTTCAACGGCTTTTGATACGTCTAGATCTGACTCGGCATTCAAAAACATTGTAGGAATCCGAAAATTTTTGATATTCGGTATTGGCGTATGTCCGATATGAACAACGAAGTCTACACCACTATTTTTAAGTTCGTGGTTGGCAACATCGCAGGCGCCAAAACATGTATCTGCAGAAACAAGAATAGTCGCATTGGTTTCTTTCTCAAGATAGTCAACGATAGCAAAAACACTTCTCTTCAGCCCCTCAGGAATCTGGAGAGCCACCTTATTATATCTATTTTTTTTGATGGCACTTATTGCCTTTTCAATGTCAAACTTGTAACCAGAGAGTTCCATTACGTAGCCTCGCTGATATGTGAAACTAGTGATTTGAAAAATTTCATTTTGTAATCATAGGATTCATTTGACGTATCCATCTCAATGTACTTTTCATCAGAATCAAACGGTTCGAATGTCTTTTTTTGCTGGATGTAAATTTCCCATCGTCCGTCGGAAACTGATTTTTTCTTCAAGCGTTGTTCTAATCGTTTTTTTACAACTTCATCTGGGCAGGTACACTGTATACTTACCAATTTGGCATGGTTTTTTGCTGCTATATGTTGCGCCATCTCACGGTATTTCTTTTTCTGGAATGTAGCATCCAGGACAACGTTTTCTCCTTTTTTTAATAAATTCGACGCTTTTTCCATAACTTTTTCATATGTGAAGTCAACATTCTTCGGGTCATACAGGCCAGTGTTGAGTTTGTCATGGTGACGTTCGAATTTATCGATGCCTGCTAGCTCTTTTCTTATAACATCTGTATTAATTTGATGCGCATGGTAATCAACTGCTATTTTGAGCGCAACTGTAGATTTTCCAGTCCCGGTAATCCCATTAACAAGGAACAACAACGGTTTTGTGGAATGCAAATCTAGGGAAAAGAGAGATGCATAGTACTGTGACAGGTCAAAGTATTTTTTCGCAGTTTCAACGATGCTGTTCTTTTTTGTTTGATCTATATTTGGATCACTTAGCTGGAAACCATTTACCTTTCCACGAACATATGCTCTATAAGATTTGTAAAAATTCAACACATCAAAAATACCAGCACCGTTACTTTTTTCCGCATACTTTTGAATGAGATAACTTGAAAGATAGGGATGATTTAGATAATCCAGATCCATTGCTAAAAAACCGATATCTGATGCCACATCACAAAACCTGAATCTTTTATTAAATTCAATACAGTCAAATATGTGAATTTTATCATCGGCAACGACGATGTTTCCTGAGTGGAGATCACCATGGCAATCATGGATGCGGCCTTCTTTCATCCGATGGACAAATATCTCTTTTTTACTTTCAAAAAATTTGGTGTTTGCTTCTTTAAGATACTCGTATGTATCTTTTGGAATTGTCACATCAATGACTGATTTCGTTTGTTCGAAGTTTTCATCAATATTTTGTTTGACTGCTCTTAATTCTCCATATTTTGTAATATCTTCGGAGGGCGTCTGAGAATTATAAAAATCAACAAGAATGGTACACAGACGATCGACAGTTTCTTCATCGATTTTTCCTTGCTTGAGCAGATTCGTCATTATTTGCTCTTGAGGAAATTCTTTCATTTTAAGTACATACTCGACGACTTTTCCACATCCATCCAACTCAAGGGTATCGTCTTTCTGTGTGATGGGGAGAACATCTAAATATATCTCCGGGCAAAGTCTTCTGTTTAATCTTATTTCCTCTTCGCAGAAAAATTTACGTTTATCAAGTGTTGAAAAATCAAGAAATCCAAAATTCACTGGCTTTTTTACTTTGTATGCAAAGGTTCCTGTTAAGGCCACGTAGGAGATGTGAGTTTGGAGAATTTCAACAGATTCGACGTGAGATCCATAGAACTTAGGATTTTTTAAACATTCAAAGATCTTTGATTGTTCCATAGAACACAAGGAAATCGTGTTTTTATAAAAGCTTTATTGTTTTATATGTAACTTGAAAATACTACCACAAACGCCACTTGAATTACTAGCAACAATAATGCTGCAGGAATAAACCATTTGTAGATTCGTGTCGGGTCGGTTTTTAGATAGTCACTACTAAGAACATTGCACAGGTGAATCGGTGAAATGAGGTAACCCATTAGTGCACTAATAAAGACAATGCTTGTTAACCCAAGAGTAGAGATTCCTGTAACTAAAAAAAACGGTTCGACGAGGAAATAGGATAATGCAATTGCTCCCAAATTGTATCCAGTTATAAGTCCCAATAAGAACGGAATTAGAACGATCATCACAAGAGCAGGAGCAGCAAGATTGCCAATGAGATTAGCGATCACAACATTTGCTCCAGCAACTTCAAACATTTCTCGGAAAATCATGATGCCAAAGATAGCTACAAATAGTTTCCATGTAAACGACTTTTTTAAAATATGCAGATACTCTTTTATGCTTAGTTTTGTAAGAAAATATAAGAGAATAATACTAAAACAGACGCCAATAAGAAATGATCTCGTCTGAGGGAAATCAAATAAATAAAGAGCGCCATAAAATATTAATGGTAGTAATGGTGGTAAGAGATATACCAAACCGCTATGATCTTTTGTGGAAGGTTTTTGTTGTGTTGAAGCTGTTTTTATAAACTTTTTAAGAAAGAACACACCGATAATAATTGCTGCGGCGCAGGCAGGGATCTCTACAAGCACAAGCATGGAGATATTGATGTTTGAGAATTCTTTGCTACAGATGAGAATCATCGCAACAGAGACAGGATAGATGGGAAACCAAATATGTCGAAACCAAACATTTAAAAGATTCTTTTGATTTTTATCTAAATTGTATTTATCTCCTTCTTCATCAATCATGGGTGCAGAGAGATAGGCACCACCAGGAGCCGGCATTAGCCCATATATTGCAGGTATGACTCCAAGGATGCCGCCTTTATTAAAAAATGCTCTCAAACTGTCAATCAATTTTTTGATACTGCCAGTTTCTTGCATAGATTTTGCTAAAATGTAAATCAATGTTGTGAGCAATGCAATTTCAAGTGTGTCTGTAACAATTCGATTTTCTTTGAACGAATAGATACTAGCTTCTATCATGGTTTTTGGGATTTCTATTGGTTGAATTGTTTGCAGTGAAAAGACTCCAATTATAAGTGCACCCAATATCAAAGACGCACCAAAATTAAATTGCCTTCTGATTAAAATAACAATAACAATGAACGCAATGATTACTCCGATGAAAACCCCTAGTTCATTTAGCATGACGTTTCCAAAATCTCCGTTCTGCTTAACTAATTAACTCTTTAGCGCATTTTTCTGCATCTTGGATGGTTTTTCCACAGTCCATGGTTAAAAACTTGTTATCGAGCATTACTGGTTTTCCATTAACAATAGTTGTGCAGACATCACTTCCGCGTGCAGAGTATACCAAAAGAGATATCATATCGTGGCGTGGTGTAAGGTGTGGTTTGTTCAAATCAAGCATTATGATATCAGCTTTTTTTCCTTCTTCGATTGAGCCTATTTGTTTTTCCATTCCAAGACATCTGGCCCCATTAATTGTAGCAAAATCAAATACGGTATGTGCGGGAAGCACACTTGGATCCCACCGATGCTGTTTATGAACTAAAGCGCAGAATTTCATGGTTTCAAACATATCAAGTACATTATTGCTGGCAGCTCCATCAGTACCTAAACTAACTGGAACACCCAAATCAAGCAATTCAGGAATCGGAGCAAATCCACCTGTTCCTATTTTCATATTGCTTACTGGGCAGTGAGAAACCTTTGCTCCACCTTTTTTTATATCTAGAATTTCATTTTTAGTGATCCATCCGCAATGTGCAAGGATCATTTTCTCGCACAACAATCCATATTTTTTCAGTTGTTCAACCGGTCTTACACCATATCGTTTTTGAACGTCGTATACTTCATCTCGGGTCTCTGCGCAGTGAATTTGTAAAGAAACATCGTATTTGTCTGAAAGTTCAAATGATTTCTGAAGGCTTTCGGGCCCGCAGGTATACGTGCCGTGAGGGGCAACAACGGGTTTTATTAGGTCATTTTTATCCCATTTTTTTATAAACCGTTCACATTGAGAAAACAATTCTTTATGAGTATACTCAGGTGTATCAAAATCAATCATTGCAAAACCAAGAAACCCTCTCACTCCAGCTTTTTCTGTCACCTTTCCAATAGTGTCTTCAAAAAAGTACATGTCAAGATACGTTGTCGTTCCAGAACCAATCATTTCTAGAAGGCCAAGCTGTGTACCGATTTCGATGGATTTGCTGTTTAGTTTAGCTTCTGCAGGCCAGATTCTTTCTTCCAACCATTTCTTTAAAATCATGTCATCCCCATAACCCCTAAAAAGAGTCATTGGGATGTGTGTATGGGTATTTATTAGACCAGGCAAAACCAATTTATTTTTTCCATCTATTTTATAATCTGCTTCAGTAGAAATAGGTTTTTCAGAAATTTGGACGATCTCTTGATCATCGATGTAAATATCTCCACACAGTTGTTCTCTTTTTTTGTTTTGGGTGAGAATAACAGCCTTTTTGATAAGAATACTCATGTAATCATCGTTTTTTTTCTTCTGGTTCCATCTCTGTTGCTTCGTCCCACAGATTTTTAAAGTCGCTGTTTAGTTTTTCTACGATCTCTTTTTCCACAGTCCAAAATCCAACTTCATCTTTTTTTATTGGACCTGCAAGAATGAGTACCCTGTCGTCGCCTATAATGATGTTTCCTTTTACCCCAGCGTGCTCCTTTACATCTATTCCAGCGAACATACTTTTGTCTTTATATTGATTTACAATTACTTTCGAACCCTTTGGTAGTTCTACATCATCTCCCAGGTATTCAGCCATAATGCGCGGGTTGGAGATTTCTGATATATTCCAACTTTTTGCTTCTTTAGATGTAGGTTCAACTTTCGATGTTTTCTTCATTCCGACTTCGATTGCAAGAGCAACTACAACTACGCCTAGGGCAAACCCTATCACAAGTGAGATTATTTCCATGCTATTCCATCCTCAATGGGTATATTTACTATCATAGATATATAAGTTTTGTATAGATAAATATGAGAGCAATCTTTATTTTAGGCATCGTTATATTGGCAAAGAAAAATACGGCTAGGCTTCAACATCATGGATAAAAGAACAATCATAAATAAGATAAATGATCTAAAGAAAAAAAACAACGCAATTATTTTTGCGCATAACTACCAGACACCAGATATTCAGGACATAGCTGATTTTGTAGGCGATTCATTAGATTTATCGTTAAAAGCCACAAAGACAGATGCGGAAAATATCATCTTTTGCGGCGTGGATTTCATGGCAGAAGCTGCAAAAATTCTCAATCCTGAAAAAACAGTGATACATCCCGATAAAAATGCAGAATGCCCAATGGCCGAGATGGTAGATGCTGAAAGTTTAAGTTGGCTGATAAAAGATAATCCTGATGCAGAGGTCGTAGCCTATATCAACACGACTGCTGAGGTAAAAGCATTAGTTGATATCTGTTGTACATCAGCCAATGGTGTAAAAATTGTTAAAAGCACGTCCTCTAAAAAAGTAATATTTGTTCCAGATGTAAACCTCGGACTTTACATTCAAAGATTTGTCCCTGAGAAAGAGATGATTCTCTGGCCAGGTATCTGTTCAACACATCACAATATAACCAAGGAAGAAATTTTAACATTGAAAAAAGATCATCCTAATGCCGAAGTATTAGTTCATCCTGAATGCAGATTGGAAGTAATCGATACAGCAGATAAGGCGTTTTCAACAAATGGAATGGTAAATTACGTAAAACAATCCAAAGCAAAGGAGTTTATCATTGGTACAGAGAAAGATATCTGTTACAGATTGAAAAAAGAAAATCCTGAGAAAACTTTCTATCCAGTTCCATCCGCTGTTTGCCCAAATATGAAAAAAATAACTTTAGAAAAAGTCTTAAATAGCTTGAAAACCTTAGAACCTAAGACGATCCTTCCTGATGATATAATGAAAAAGGCCAGGCTGCCTCTTCAGAAAATGATGGATGCCGGACGGGGAGATTAATGAAAAAAGTTTACATGGATTATGCAGCTACTACGCCGGTTGATAAAGAAGTACTAGATGTCATGCTGCCCTATTTTACCAAGGATTTTGGCAATGCATCTTCCATACATGAATGTGGAAGAAATGCATTTGATGCGGTAGAAGCTTCAAGGAAAAAAGTAGCAGATATATTGCATACAAGTGCGGATGAGGTTATATTTACCGCTGGGGGCACCGAATCAGACAATCTTGCCGTCAAAGGAGTAGCATATAATAACAAGGACAAAATAGGAACAAAAGGACCGCATATAATAACAAGTACGATTGAACACCCCGCAGTTCTTGAGACCTGCAAACATCTAGAGAAACAAGGATTCAAGGTCAAATATCTTCCTGTAGATAAGTATGGATTAATAAAAATAGATGAGCTGGAACAATCTATTTCCAAGGACACTTTTTTAATCACGATTATGTATGCCAACAATGAGATAGGCACTGTAGAACCTGTTGCAGAAATAGGAAAGATAGCAAAAGAGCATGGTGCATTTTTCCATACCGATGCAGTTCAAGCAATAGGTAAAGAGCCTACGGATGTCAAAAAATTAAACATAGACCTACTGTCTATTTCTTCTCATAAGATTTACGGGCCAAAAGGTGTTGGAGCCTTATACATAAGAAAAGGAGTAAAAATACAGCCAATAATACATGGTGGAGGGCACGAGAAAGGACTGCGCAGCAGCACTTATAATACACCGGGAATTGTCGGCCTTGGTAAAGCTTGCGAACTGGCACAAAAGAGGATAGAAAAGGACGTAGCGCATCTTAAAAATCTTAGAGATAAACTAATAAACGGAGTTTTGAAAATAGAGGAAAGTTATCTTAACGGTCATCCAGAAAAGAGACTAGCGAACAATGCGCATTTCCGTTTTAGTGCAATTGAAGGTGAATCACTGAATCTCATGCTTGATGACAAGGGAATAGCCGCTGCCACCGGTTCAGCATGTTCTTCAATAAAACTGCAGGCATCTCATGTTTTGCTTGCCATTGGTCTAGATCCTGCTCAGGCCCATGGTTCACTTAGATTGACTCTGGGAAGGATAAGTACCATAGACGATGTTTCCTATGTTGTCGACGTATTACCAGAGGCTGTTAATAGTTTGAGAAAGATGTCTCCTTTATGGAACAGATAGGAGGTTATTGTATGAGTGGTATGTATAGCGATAAGGTAATGGAGCATTTCCGAAGCCCAAGAAATATGGGTGAAATAAAAGATGCAGATGGTGTTGGAACAGTGGGAAATCCGATCTGTGGAGACCTCATGACAATCTATATAACGGTTAAGAATGATAAGATTAAGGATATAAAATTTAAGACGTTTGGATGTTTTCCTAAAGATGAAGAAGTCGTCTTAAATGAAGGGACTTGGGAAAAAGTTTCGTGTGCACCTGAAGGTTTGATTAATAAATTTGGTAATCATGTTGCTATTAAACAAAGATATGTTAGAAGATACCATGGAAAACTGCTAAAAATTACGCCTTTTGTTTCGCCTTACAACTCTTTTATGCTAACTCCTAATCATCCTGTACTTGCAATAAAAAGAGAGTGGATGGAAAGGTCACGGAGTGTTGGTTCTAAATGCAAATGGCTCAGGATAAACAAAAAAGAACTTATTTCAACTGATCCCTACTATGTCGATGCACATAATCTTTCTGAAGGAGATTATTTGGTATTTGTCCCATTAAACTCTTCGAAAGATGACTCTGATCTTTCAGAAGATTTCCTGAAACTTCTTGGTTATTATCTATCTGAAGGATATTTTGCAGCTAATGGAAGTGTGGTTGCCTTTGCATTTAACAAAAAAGAAAAAGAAAGTATATGTGAGCTGAAATCTCTTATTTTTAAGATAACTGGAAAAACTCCCAGGGTGAGAATAAGAAAAAATGTTGCAGAGGTTTATATTTGCTCAAGAAAACTTGTAAAATGTCTTAAAAAACATGGTAGTAGTTTGGCAAGAAATAAAAAAATATCTGAGGATATAATGAGACTTCCACCAAAAAAGCAGTGGGATGTATTTTTAACTTATTTCAGAGGAGATGGAAATGAATATAAACGCAGGTCTAAAGACTCTAAGACTTATAGAGTAGAAACAGCGTCTAAGATGCTTGCAGTTCAAATGCAACAGATACTAGCAAGAAATGGTATATTCGCATCGATTCGTATAAGAAAAAGAAAAGAGCATAAAATAGAGGGGAGAACTGTTAAAGGAAATGACTCATATTTATTGTCATTTAAAATGGATAAAAAACATAATTTTGTTCATATGACGGATAGATATTTCTTAGTTCCAATAAAAAAGATAGAAGCGGTCTACTACAATGGAACTGTTTACAATTTTGAAGTTGATTCTGAGGAGCACTCTTATCTTATAAAAGGATTTGCAGTTCATAACTGTGCGGCAGCTATAGCTACAAGTAGTATGATAACCGAGCTTGCCAAAGGCAAAACGTTGGATGAAGCATCAAAGATAACACGTGATAATGTTGCAAATGAACTTGACGGGCTTCCACCAATAAAGATGCACTGCTCCAATCTAGCTGCAGATGCACTCCGTGAAGCCATAAAAGACTATAGAAAGAAAATGAAAAAGTGAGTTTATGGATTCATATATCTATATTGATGGATGGAAGTCGAATATATGTTTTTCGTCTGCCCATATAATACCTGATTATGAGAAATGTGGTAGATTGCATGGACATACCTATGCGGTTCACGTAAAAATTGTTGGCGAGCCAGACGAAAAGGGCATAATCATGGATTTTTCCCTTTTGAAAGATATTCTTAAGAAAATAGTTAATGAATTGGACCATAGGATTCTAATCCCTGAAAAAAGCAGCCTTGTTACAATTAAGAAAGAAGAAAAAAGTATCAAAATGGTTACCCTTAAAAAACAGTACATTTTGCCTATGGAAGATTGTATTTTGCTGCCCATTGATTCCACGTCGGCAGAAAACCTTGCACATTACATACTAAATAGAGCCTTGGAAAAAATTACTGCATCTAAAAGGATTAAAAGTGTAGAGGTAGGTGTAGATGAGGGTCTTGGTCAGGGTGCGAGGGTAACAAAAATATTGAAAGGATAATGAGTTTGTATGGTGGGGAAGGCGGTTTGTCTCATATCAGGTGGTATTGATTCTTGCGTTACCACCTATTTGGCTAAAAATGAAGGCTATGAGATTCATGCTTTGTCATTTAACTATGGTCAAAGACATATGAAAGAGCTGGCGTCTGCCAGAGCCATTTCATCTGCCGTCCATGCAAAGGAACACATCATTTTTGATATCGATCTTAAAAAGTTTGGTGGTTCATCTTTGGTTGATAGATCCATTACTACCCCAGATCATCCACTAGAAGATATAGGCAAATCTATTCCAACAACCTATGTTCCGGCTAGAAATACAGTTTTCTTGTCTATTGCTTTGGCCTATGCTGAGACTCTTGACGCTGATGCCATATTCATCGGCGTCACTGCCACTGATTATGCAGGATATCCTGACTGTCGACCACAATACATAGAGGCATTTCAGGCAATGGCGGATCTTGCAACGAAAAGAGGAGTTGAGGGAAAATCTATCAAAATAAATACGCCGCTCTTACATCTCTCAAAGGCCGACATCATAAAGAAAGGACTTGAGCTCGGTGCTCCTTTTGAAAAAACTTGGTCTTGCTATAGCGGCGGAGAAAAGGCCTGTGGTAGATGTGATTCCTGTCTTCTGAGATTGAAGGGTTTTAAAGAAGCAGGAGCTAGAGATCATATAAAATATGAGTTTTTACCAGATTGGTATCTCAAATAATACTATCACAATTGTTGTTTCTTTTTTGTTTTATAATAGGCATATAGGTCTAGTGAGATTGGTATTGATACAAGTACAGCTATCAGTATTATTAAACATGTTACACAATCTGATTGAACGTTGTTTATGGTGACTTCTTTTTTTCCATCCCAAAAACTTCCACTCATAAGATCATTGAAAAATAGGTTTATGGTTCCTATCCAAGGGAGTTCCATTCGTGCTTTTCCGGATATCCATTCCAGTCTTATAGGTTGATCACAGATGCCGCCAGTCTGATCACACTCTTTATTTGTAGATGGGTTGTCCCCTTTCGTGATGAATCCAGAATGATCCCAATTTGGAGTATAATTCCCGCCAGTAGGACTTTCTATCCCTAACTCGGGTATCAATATTGATGTCTGGTTATAGATGTTATATTCTGTTATTGTATACGTTCTTTCATTTCCGCTATCTCCAACTTCGACCCAGCACATGGCTCTGTGGATTATCTGTTCTTCTGCGGGATCCCCGTATTTTCGGTATATTACAACATCCCCATAGCTTCCATACGTCTGTAGACCTTCTTTTCCTTGTGCTCTTGCACTGCCATATGTTACTACATCACTTATTTTGTTCACCTTTACTAGCAGTACCATGTCTCCAGCATCTATTGTGCCCAGTCTTCCAAAAGGTTCGTTTGCATGCATCATGCTTCCTGACTCTATGGCGACCATTGGTGCTCCGAACCATTGACCAGTATAAGCCCACAGTAAAGTCAATATTATCAAAACTGCGATTATGGCAACCACAACATCTCTAATCAGTGATATCTTTTTATTTTCACTACACCAAAATCGTAAAAATGATTTTTTAAAATCTTCAAAGTTCATCTATTATCACATTCTTTTCCAGCGATGTTCTCTTTGTGAGAGATAATATTTTTTGTTGAGGCTCCGCAAATAGGGCAGGTCTTTATATTCTCTTCGAATTTTTTGCCGCATCCAGAGCATCGATAAATCCATTTAAACTTTTTTGTTATTCCAGGTTGGCTGATATTTTCAAATTTTATGTTTAAGACGTGAGCTACGTTTTGAATGGAATAGTCATCTGTGATTATTATTGCTTCTTTGGTTGTATCTTTATTTACATCTAATGCTAAGGCAAGTATCTCCTTATCCGCAACTGATAATCTGTCTTTATCTCCTGTTTCTGCAGAGATTTTGTTTATTTTGCTAATTGATTCTTTTGAAGGAGTATCAATTGCTAATCCTTTTTCCATTAGATATTGGAATGTTTGATAATCTCTTCCACCAGGAGTTATTTCTTTTGAGATGCCTAACGTAGTAACTAAAATATTATTATCTAAACTAATTGGTTTCCCTGAAAAAATTGCTGATGTGTCGAGTATAAAAACCTTGATTTTTTTTGTGGAGTTCATTTAGACGGTGTAAGTGATCTTTTGATATTTTACTTTAACTAATATACCTCATTGCAAGAAAAAAATAAGATTCGAGTGGCTTTTCAGATATCTAGTAATGTTCAGAGCCACTTGCGAGAGGCCATAGTTTCCATTTCACATGGAAGTCTTCAGCTCAGATTCCGCCACCTGCGATGTCTAGCCCCCGGTTGTTAGGACCTAGACGTGTAAAGTGTACACTTGAAAGAAACTTGTCCATCGCGAAGTTTCTGACTTTTAACTTCAATGGGGACTAAATTTTTACCCATAATTTTTCAAAAATTGGCTAATTAACCCTATTTTGTATGTCATTTAATTTAACCGTTTCTTGCTCTCCGGTTTTCATATCTCTGATTGTCACAGAGCCTTGTTCTAGTTCTCTTGGCCCTACTAGTATGGCTTTTTCAGCGTTTATCGAGCTTGCATATTTTAGTGATTTGCCTATCCCTCTTCTCAGTAGATCGATGTCTGTCGAAATTCCTTGCTCTCTTAAATTTTGTGCTATTTCTAGTGATTTGTCAATTGTCTCTTCATTTACTGGTATAACATAGACTTTTATTTTAGTTGATGGAAATGGATATTTTTCTGTTTCTAACGCTAAAATAGTTCGGTCAAAGCCTATAGCAAAGCCTGCTGTCGGTGTTTCTTTGCCACCGAATAAAGATACAAGTTCGTATGCCCCTCCACCGCATAGCTGTTTTTCCGCTCCTAGCAATGGCGCATCTATTTCAAAAACAATGCCCTTGTAGTAGTCAAGACCTCGAACTATACTCATCTTTATTTGATAGTTTTTGATGTTAAATGATTTTTCCAATAAATTCAATATTTTTTCTAGATAAGCCAATTCCTTTTTAGCCGATTCGTCTTTTTCAATAATCTTTGTGATCTTTTTAATGTCTGATAACTGAAGAATCTCCAAAAATTCGTTTGCAACTTTTTTTCCGACTCCAAAAACCTGTAAAAGAGTTAAAACTTCATCAAATTGGGACTTGTCGATGAGCGGTATCAGTTGTTTTTGTTTGTCTTTTGATATTTTGAGAGTTTCAAACAAGGAGGATAGAATATTTAGATTTCCGATGTTTAATTTTACATCTTTTAAGCCAACGTTTTTCAATAGATAGTAAGCCATTGCAATGAGTTCAGCATAGGCCTCGGGCGTATCGGCTCCTATTATTTCGCATCCTGCCTGCATGAATTCTCTGTATCTTCCTTTTTGTGGTCTGTCGTATCTGAAGCAGTTTCCAAAGTAAAACAGCTTTAGTGGTTTTGCTTCCATCTGAAGTTTATCTACGTAGAAGCGTATTACGGGTGCGGTGAGCTCTGGTCTTAAGGCAAGATCTCTTCCGCCTTTGTCTTTAAAAGAATAGATTTCTTCAATAATTCCTTCGCCGGATTTGGCAGTAAAAAGTTCGAGAGTTTCAAACATCGGTGTTTGTATCTCTTTGTATCCAAATGTTTGAAATGTGGTTCTCAAGGAATCCTCCAGATATCTGCGTTTTTGCATTTCTTCTGTAGTAAAGTCTCTAGTTCCTCTTGGTATTTGATACATGTTTTAGTTGTATAAAAACCGTGTTTAATATCATTTCTGTTATTGTTCTAGTGTCGCATGACGACGACGCATGGACTCTTCTGTCTCATTTTTGCTTTCTAAAAGATCAGCAATAATTCCGTCTAAAAGAATCCAAACGCTTGCTTCAAAAAGAGTACCTAGGGGAGCATATCGTTTTCTTTCAAGATCGCTACAGCTTGCCGATAGATATAATGTTACATCTGCGTATTTTGCTATTTCTGATTTCCTTTTTCCAGTAATTGATATTACTTTTGCGCCTAGGTCGTGAGCAATATCTGCAGTCATGACGGCCGGAATAGTTTCGCCTGATCCTGAGATGATTACTACTGCATCTCCTTTCATTACAGGAGCAGTTATGGTTTCACCAATAACAAATGTTTGAAAACCTAGGTGCATGAGTCTGATGGCAAATGCTTTTGCAACCAGTCCGGATCTGCCTGCGCCATAAACGAATATGCGGTTAGATTTTAAAAATAATTTTTTTATATTGTTGATATCGTTCTGTGGTACCAGGTTCAAGATATCTTTTACTTTACGTTGTATGTAATCTATCGATTTCTTGAAAACCTCTTCTTTTGTCATAGAATCTCCGAGAGATCCTTGTAGTTAGCTGTCTCTTTTCCGGTTCTCTTCATAATGCCCTTTTCTACTTGGAGTCGTATGTAGACGGCATCGTGCTCGAGTAACGGTGATTCCGAGATTAACGTAACATTATAGTTGTTATCTAAAATGATTTCGACCAATGGCGCAAGAGGCATGTCTCCTTTTTTAATTGGTAGATGATAGTATTCACTTCCATTCTCATAAAGTACTCCCGTTATGTGTATCAGATAATGTTTTAATCTCAGTTGTTTGAGTTTTTTGAAGATTGCTTCAAAATCTTCTCGCTCTTTTAGACAACCGTTGCCTCTGGCGTGTATGTGGCCCAAGTCTATAACAGGTACTATTCCTTTTACGCTTTTACAAACCTCAACGATCTCATCGATACTCCCAAACACCTTTTGTTTGCCCATCGTTTCCAGGCCTATCTTTGTCTTGATTTTTTCTTTATTAAAGATTTTTTGTAGTTTCTTTGTGTTTTTGATGACTTTTTTCATTGTTTTCTTCTGGCTTTCCTTTCCATAGTATCCAGGATGAATTATCACTGTTTTTGCACCCATCTTGTCTGCCAATCGCGCTGAGAACAATATTTTTTCAAAACTAAGATCTGTTTCATCGTCGCCGGCTAGATTGATATAGTAAGGTGCGTGCACGTGTAACTCTACGTCGTTATCCTTGGAATAATCCTTCATAAATTGCGCTTCTTCGTCGGTCATGACATATAGGCCACGGACGAACTGCACTTCCATGGAATTCAGATCAAGAACTTGTTTTGTATAAACGAGTCCGTCTTTATTGGTACGGCCTTTACATGACAGGGGTATGCCTGCTTGTCCAATTCTTATCATAAATATTATCTCCCGAAATTAAGCCTATATATTTTCCTCATCATCTATAATAACTTTTTTGTTTTTTAGAAGAAGATAGTTTACGCCAATTCCTCTAAACGGCTCATGATGTTCCATATGAGGGTTCTGCCGTGTAGGGGTATATTTGGGTCGTTTGCCAATTCATCAAGGCGTGCCGTTGCGGTGGCAACCCGTACATCAAGAGGATCCGCTTCATTAAGCAAAATACGTTTGATCTCATCCGCCCCCCGTCTGATGTTTCTAGGAATGGAATTGTCCTCATTGAGCATATTTAATCCATCGCATACCTGTGAGATTTTGTCCTCCTTTGGCATAGCTACATCACCTTTTTTAATCAGCCATGTAACACAATAGGGGATAAAAATATTTGGTAGGTCAATATTATTCGATATACTTGGCGTTTAAAATCTCTAGTATTTCAGATGCGATACCCCTTCCTATGCCAGCAACTTCTCGCAGTTCTTCTTCGGATGCATTTACAATATCTTTGATGCTGCCGAAGCGATCCAGAAGTCGTTTTGCAAGAACAGCTGATACATTGGGTAGTCCTTCTACTATAAACTGCTGCTTTTCCCTTAAAGACATGGGAGTTTTTTCTCCACGAACCGCTATAGGCCTTTTTTCGTCTCTCTGTTCTCTTTTGGCCATTATGTAAAGGAGATCTGCGGTTTCCAGCGGGTTTTTGGTTGTGATTATTGGAACACCGAAATCTACGGTGATTGATACAATGCTTCCGAATATGGCGTTATGACTTATGTTGCGTTTTGTTAGCAGCCCTTCCCCTTCTATTATTAAGATTGGTCTTGGATAGGCATCTCTTAGTCTTGATATCTGGTCAAACAATTTGCCATCTATGAGCGATTGAAGGAAATCATCTACGGTCTTTCGTTCAACTCCGATGCGAGTCGATAAAACGTAATCTCCTGTGTTTAGTTGTTGAGATTCCACAAATGCATCTTTTATAGTGAGGTTTCTTGCCACGGGTGAGCGGTATTCTCTGTGGTCTGCAATTATTTTTATCTGTTTTTCTTTCGGGTAGTCTGTAAGTGTTGTTTGACTTTGTTTTTCTTCCATCTTTTCTTTGTATATTGAATTTGCATCTTCAAATTGTTTACCTATTTTGGATCGCAGTAGTTCGAGTTCACTTCTCATGCGTTTTTCTTTTCTTTGGGCTGCCCAATAATACGCTTCGTCCTGCGTGTCTTTTGTTATGAGTATTATGACATTTCCAGGCATCTTTCGTCCTGTTCTTCCCCGTCTTTGAATGGCTCTTATTTCTGAGGGTATTGGCTCATAGAATACGACTAAATCTGTGGAAGGTATGTCCAAGCCCTCTTCAGCCACAGAGGTTGCTATTAGTACGTTGTAGGTGCCTTCTTTGAACTTTTTTATGATATCTGCTTGCTCCTTTTGTGTGAGTCCTTTGTCGTCGTCTCTACCGGCCTGACCTACGAATCTTACGGGCATAGCTTTTTCCACGTTTTCCAGTTGTTTCACAACATAGGATGATGTGTCTCGATAGTGTGTAAATATAATGATTTTTGAATCCGGTTTTGTATTTAACTGTTGTTGGACGATTTTTACGATTTCCTGTAATTTTGGATGCTCGACATTTAGGGATTTGACGTAGGCAACTGCTTCTACTATGTTGCTATCAGACATGATTTCTCTTGAAGCTTTGCTACTCTCTTTTGAAACTGCTTCCTTTCCCATTCTTTGGAAGTAGTTTCTTAAAGCATTTACTCCCTGCGTCTGCAGTAGTTCTATGGCATAGTGTATCTTCATAGCAACGCTTTGGGTGGATGCTGCTTTGAAAAGTATCTTTGGCGGTTTCACCTGCGATCTTATTTCTTCTTGTATTTTCTTTTGTGCGTCTAAAAGTTTTGTGCGGTTTATCAAGGATACAGACGAAGACTCCACTACACCTATTTCTTTCAACAATTTCAGGCGTTCTGATAGTGCTTTTTTGAGTAGTTGTATTGTGTAGGCAAAATCCTTTGGCAGTAAAATTTCTCTCCACGTTATATTTAGATCGTGCACATATGGTCTAACATCTGGGTCGTATTTTGTGCGTATTTCTATGTTTGTAATGTCTAGGTTTTTGCATACTTCCAGTATCGTTGTGATATCGTTTCCTGGAGATGCGGTCATTCCTAAAACAAGTCTGTCATTTTCTCTTTGTTTTTTATGCATCTCTGAAACAAATACGTATGAGTATTCTCCTACGGCATGGTGCGATTCATCAAATATTATGAATGAGACATCTTTTAGGCTTATTTTTTTAGATAAAAGATCATTTTCTATAACTTGGGGAGTAGAAACAATAATTCTGCTTTTATCCCACATCTCTGTTCTTTTTGCCGGCGATATCTCTCCAGTAAATACGGATATGGATTCTGCATCGATGGTTAGATATTGTCTGAGGAATTGTGCATGCTGCAGTACCAATGGTTTTGTCGGTGCCAAGAAGAGTATTTTGTTGTTTTCCTTTTGAAGTTGTTTTTCTATTAAGAGGAGCGCTATGATGGTTTTTCCCATTCCTGTTGGTAGAACAACTAGTGTGTTAGCTTTGGCTGCTGAGTTGGCTATATTGACTTGATATTCACGTCTTTCGACGCTTTCTGGTTTTATGAATTCTTGAGTTATGTACACGAAAAGTGGAATACTATCAGGGTTTTAGTATCTTTGTGGCATCATTGAAACTATTCTATTTTTCAAAACTATTATAACGGGCAAAAGAGATTTGTAATAGGTGATTTAAGATGGATTTATTTGGTTATTCTATTCCCTTATGGGCCATTTTTCTTCTGGCAATAGTGATTGCAATTTTTGCTTGGAAGATAATCAAATTTGCAGTAAAGATTTTAATTGTGTTGGTAGTACTCTTTGCCATCTTCATGGGCCTAGATTATTTCCATATTTTTAGTTGGATGCAGGGCATATTGGCTAATTTTATGTGAAGAATACGTTTAGTTTCTTTTTTGATTGTATCGGCTTATGCAAAAAATGACCGATACCGATATCTTTATTTTTCCATGATATGGGTATTTGTTGTGTAATCTCCTTATTTTTGCCTGTTTTTTTTTTCACTTTGACATTTGTTCATCTTGATAGTTTTACACGAAAGGTATATATACTATGCCAGATAAAGTATATCATGTCAATATATGACAATATAGGATGGTGAAAAGAGATATGGTAATATTGGTAATTGGTGTTATTGCAGGTGCAGTAGCTGCAGGAATCTGCCCCATGCAAAGTATTTGCCCCAAATTGTTTTAATATAAATAAGAATGAGATCATTTGTTAGGGGCGAGGCATTTTGAGATTATTCATCCCATAATTACAAATTTATAAAAAAATCTATAACTGAGATAAAAATATTAAAAATCTAGCTCTGGTAGCCAACGTTCTTTATGACCTTTTTCAAATATCCAAAACGTTTGTTTTTTTATTGCATTTGGAAATTTTGAATAGAGTTCATCCATTATTTTACCAAGTTGGTCAACATTTTCAACTATTATCTCAAATTCTAAATCACACCAGCCTATGGCTACATTAAGTGTATCACAATAAGGTTTTTCTTTCAAATAATTCCAGATAGCATTTCTTTGTTTATGATCCTTTAAATAAATTTCTAACTTATAATGTTGAAGTCCCAATTTTGGTAAATCAACATTGACTCTAAAAGCATTAATGACACCATTTTTTATTAGATTTTTTAACCGGTAGTTTACTGCTTGCGAAGAGCATCCGAGTTTTTCAGCAAGATCTATTAATGGTATTCTGGCATTTACGGCTATTTCATTTAAAAGTTTATAGTCAATTTCATCGATTTCTACTTTTTTTCCACTACATGTTGTCCTGTACAGAAGTCTGTCCTCTTTTTCATGTTGATCCAGAAGTAAATAAGATTTCTTATAGTTGAATGCTTCAACGTACACAGATATTGTGTATTTTGCAAAATAATCTTCAAATTCGTCAAGAGTTTTGTTCCAAAATTGATAAAATTCGTAAATGTCATTAACCCAAACAACAACATCAAAATCAATTTCGGCTTTAAGTGACAGAACCGCCCAAATATTTTTATAATCTATAAAATGTTGAACTATTTTCTCTTTTATCTGTGAACTAACATATTGAAAATTTATATAGATTCTATAGACTTGATACCCTAATTTGAATGTATTGATAGCTGTCCAAAAATTTGTAATTATGCCTTCATCTTGCATCCGTTTTATTCTATAAGCAACGACGTCTTTTTTAAGACCAACTTTTTTTCCTATCTGGGTATTTAACTGTCTGCAGTCCAGATCCAGCTGGTATAGTATTTTTCTGTCCTTCAAATCTAATTTGGTCATTTTAGTTAAATATATAAGATGATTTGTTATTAAAATATTTGGATTTGGCGATGCACACAGATAGTAAAAAAGTTCTACTTGTCTCGATGCCTTTTGCTGGAACAGTTATCCCTTCTATACAACTTGCAGTTTTAGAGGGTTATTTGAAAGAACGTGGCATTAACATAAAGACATGTCATCTGTATCTAAAAGCGGCTGAGTTTTATGGGTTAAACAATTACAACTTCCTCATTTATCCTCCTAATGATTCGTATACCGCTCAGATGGTGCTCTCAAAATACGTTTTTCCTGAACATTGGCAAAAAACAGAAGATAGATTTAGAGAATATTTCAATGAAAATCTATCGAAAAATAAAGAGATTCAAAAACAGTTTACGTTTGAAAATTATGTTCAACAGACAGACAAATTTTATAATTGGATTCCTGAAAATACTGATTGGCGATCATATGATATCATTGGATTCACTCTAAATTATGGACAATTACTGCCATCACTGGCGATTGCTAAAAAAATAAAGGAGTTATGCCCAGACAAGAAGATTATTTTTGGTGGAAGCAGAACCACTGGTACATTAGGAATAAAAGTGTTAGAAGCTTTCAATTATGTAGATTTCATCGTCTCAGGAGACGGCGAGGATGCTCTTTACCGTCTTGCATCAGATTATCAGAATTACGAATCGATACCACGTTTGATGTACAGAAAGGGAAATGAGGTTATCTGGAACGAATCAGATGCTATTGTTGATATCAATAGCTTGCCTGTTCCGTCTTATGAGTCTTTTTATGAAGAGTTGAAGTTAACATCCATGGAAGTGCAACAATACTTTTTTTATAATGGCAGACTCCCAGTTGAAATTTCACGCGGTTGCTGGTGGAATCAATGCAGTTTTTGTAATCTAAATATACAGCATAAAAAATATCGAGAGAAAAACGTTGATAAAATTATCGAAGAGATACAAACCTTGTCTGATAGATATAAAATACTTGATTTTCAGATCATTGGTAATACTCTTCCAAAAACAGAGTATCGAACTCTTTTTGAAAAATTGAAACAGTTAGGTAGAGATTTTACGTTTTTTGCAGAAGCACGTGCCGGTCAGTTAAAAAGCGAGGATTATACTCTAATGAAAGAGGCAGGGTTTACGACGATACAGACAGGAATAGAGTCGTTTAGTCAGCATTATTTAAAGAAAATGAATAAAGGCGTTAGAGTAATTGATAATATCGCAGCATTAAAATTTTGTAAGGAAAACGGGATAATAAACCGGTATAATCTTATCATCGATTATCCGAATGAAGAACCTATTGATTTTGAAGAGACTAAGAAGAATATACAGTTGTTTAAGCAGTATCTTGATCCTCCGCAGATCTGTTATCTTAGGGTTTTATTTGGCAGTCCTATTCATCGCAACCCAGAGCAATTTAATATTCAACAATTAGAATATGCACCCATTGATAGACTCATGTATCCTCAAGAATTCTTAGAAAAAGGATTCAATTTTGTCTATGGATTTAAACAGAAAGAAGAGTTAGGCAAGCATGAGTGGGTACAATTAGTGGATGAGTGGAAAAAAGAGCGGGAATTGCTAGAGATCGAAGGAATCAAAAAACAAACCACAATTGATAAATTCATTTTTTATTTCGTTGACGGTGGAAATTTTGTTAAAATCTATGATAAACGAGATATGACAAAAATTCAAATATATATCCTTGATGAGCTTGAGAGGAAGATCTTCCTTGCTTGTATCGATGTGATTTCTTACCATGAATTAAAGGATCAATTCCCAGGTATTCCTGACCATCAACTCACTCAAATTCTAGGCACATTTGAACAATGTGGTATCGTCTTTCATGAGGATGAATGTTATTTGAGTTTGCCGTTAAGATGTAATACCAGACTTGTTCATCAGCCTGTTAAAGAAGAGTTTATGTTGATTTCTGATTGATACAGAAATAAATACTGCCCCTTAAATAACAAAATTGTTATTTTGGGGACATATTTACTCGTTCTCTTAAAACATTAGAAAGCAAATTCTTCGTCATCCTATCTATGACAGATATTGTTCGAAACATTACGATTGAACTACTTGGAAAAAACAGTGGTTCCCACATATTTTCCTACAAACGTAAATAAAATATGCCATTTTTGGAATTTTGTAGGATTTTCTCAATATGGGGCTTTATGTCGTCTTATGCTCTTATAGAAATTGGTAAGATGAAAGAAATGTATGGAATGAAACGCACCGGAGCGAAAAAAATGAAAAGGGGGAATTAAAAAATGTATTATTTCTTTTTGTTATCCTTCACTATTTTGGGGGCAGGCATAAAATATATCGATGCGGCTTATGATGATAAGGTGTTTAGTAAAAAGATAGCTCTAATTATCGCACCAGTTCTTGGTATTTTATGGGCCTATACCATGGTTATTAGCCCAGTTTCTGCAACCATCCTTCTAGCTATTTTACTCGGTGTTTTCTTAAAAGGTAAAATTGATAACTACGCGCATTTAGCTGGTTTTCTCATCATACTTGCTATAATCTTTATATTGGGCGTTCAATTAATGATTGTCCCACTGATACTCCTTGCTGCGGCAGCTCTTTTAGATGAAGTTGGAAATGATCTAATTGACAAATACAAAGGACGTCTCAATAAGAACAGCTACTTACATAAATTTGTAGCTAAATTTTTTGACCACAGATGGGTTATGAAGATAGCAATTTTATGGCTTGTACTGATGAGTGTTATCCCAATACTTTTCTTCCTAGCAATGGTACTCTTTGACTATTCGTATCTCGGTGTGCGTCTCTACAGTCAGTTTAGACAAGGAACATTTAGTTTAAAGTCCCCTCGTCCAAAGATCCAGATTTCACGGCGTCCATTAGATGCATGATCAATGATTTACATTTATGCGGTATTGGTCATAGTCTGTTCAAAAATCACTTTTTTCTTTTTTTTGATTCTTTTATTTAAATTAAGACCGCAGTTTAAAAAAGAAAATATTGTAATATATAAATACATTAAAGTTGATAATGGGTTTGGTAAAAGATCGTAGAGGCCAGGAATGGGTGCTGTAGAAATAGATTGGTTGTTGACTTTTGGAAATAACATGTACTTCTTTTTGTTATCTTATGCCATCTTGGGAGCGGGTATAAAATATATCGATGCGGCATATGATGAAAAAACATTCAGTAAAAAGATAGCCTTGATCTTAGCACCAGTTCTTGGTATTTTATGGGCCTATACCATGGTTATTAGCCCAGTTTCTGCAACCATCCTTCTAGCTATTTTACTCGGTGTTTTCTTAAAAGGTAAAATTGATAACTACGCTTACATAATTGGATTTTCCGTTATTTTAGTGATAGCACTTCTAGCAAAAGTAGAATTGATGATCCTACCCCTGGTATTTCTTGCTACTGCGGCGGTGTTAGATGAATTAGGAAATGATACTACAGATAATAATACAAAACGTCTTAAGTATAAAAGATTTAGGCAGCATCTTGCATTATATTTTTTTGGTCGCAGGTATTTAATGAAAGTAGCACTTTTATATCTCGTACTGCTGAATATTTTTCCTCTTTATTTTTTGCTGGCACTCATATTTTTCGATGAAACATATATAATAGTAGAGTTGTATAGTCAGTCAAAAACAAAAGAAGTCAAGAAGTCTATAAAGAGTTAAAATTGGAATTTTGATTTTTGATAACATATTTAAATAAAATCAATATGGGTTAGTTTGTATGACAATAAAATGTGATGTATTGGTTGTTGGTGCAGGACCAGCCGGTTTAACTGCAGCTTTACTTTTATCTAAGAAAGGTTTTTCTGCATCTGTCTTGGAAAAAAGTAAAACCGTTGGACCAAGTGGTACTAAATATGATATAACCGAAGGCGCTAAGATACGAGAGATATTGGATGAGGTTGACATAAAGCCAAATAAAATATCTAATATATCTGAATGGTTTTCTCCAAATCATAACTTCATTCTTGATTCGAACATTGAAGATTTTTATTTTAAAAGAGGACCGGATAAAGACTCTCTTGAAAACGTATTGTTAGAAAAACTAAAAGAAAATGATGTCAATGTTTTTTTCGAATCGAACATAAACTCAATTGATTTGAAGAAGCAAGGGATTGATTCAATTGATGTGAATATAAAAAATGAGGATATGAGACTAGAACCAACGTATGTCATCGCTGCAGATGGCCACGAATCAAAGTTAAGAAAAATATCGAATATTAAAGCAAAGAATTTGGCCACTTTCAAAGGTTTCGGTGTTATGTTAGAGTCGAAAGAAAAAGATACAGTTCCTCATGCAAAAATATATTTTGATAAGAGACTTTCTCCAGGAGGTTATATATATTCTGGTTCTGTTGGCCGAGAAGTTTTCTTTTGTGTAGTCATCGATAACATATTTTCAGAGAAAACGACATTGAAGAAAAATCTAGAATATTTTTTAGAAAAAAATATTAGTGGAGATTTTATAGTAAAAAATTATTTTGGCGGTATCGGAGTTTCTGGTATTCAAAAAGTTCAAGTTGGAAACGTACTGTTTATCGGAGGGGCTGCTCTCTTTTATGATCCGTTTTTTGGGTATGGATTAAATTATGCGATTGAATCCGCATTTGTTGCAACACAGGCAATACAGAAAAATAACATAGAAAGTTATAATAAATATGCCAATGAAATTCAAAAAGATATAGAAGAGATGTTTATTGCCAGAGAGATTTGGAGGAAGACTGATAACAAGTTTTTCGATAAATTAATACTGGCTTTTGGCGGAGAATATAATAAAGATGATGATGAAATAAATAAAATCCTAGAAGTATTCGGTGGAGTTTAATATTTGAGATATAAAATGATGATACGTTATGAAAGAGATAAAATGTGATGTACTGGTAGTTGGTGGTGGAGTATCCGGGTCAAGCGCAGCAAGATCTGCAGCAATGAATGGTGCTAAGACCATCATAATAGAAAAAAATTCTGATACCGTAAAGCCAGCATGCGCAGAAGCAATTTCAGACTATTTATTGCCCCTATTACCTTTCCAGCTACCTCGAGCTCAGCTTAAATGGAATATTATTGGATTGAAATTTTACGCAGATGGATTAAGCATATCAAGGAAAGGTAATTTCTGGAAAGGATTTGGTATTGAACGAAGCAAGATTAATCCTTGGATTACTCACCAAGCTATGAAAGCAGGTGCAAAACTTTCTACAAAAACAGAGCTAGTAAATCTAGAATGTAATGAAGATTGCTCTATAACTGGAGCAATAGTAAAAAAAAATGAAAAGGAAATAAGAATTAAGCCAAAAGTTGTAATTGCTGCAGATGGCGCAAAATCAATTGTAGCAAAATCAATGAATGTACTAGGAGAGAAAAAATGTAGTTTTGCTTACATTACAAGTTTTGAAATGTCACATATCAAAATAAAAAATCCTCATTTAGAACAAATATTCTTTGACGATTTTGCCCAAAAAGGATTTGCTTTTATTTTTCCTAAGTCATCCCGTAGGGCAAATATAGGGGTCGGTAGTGTTCTATTTAAGGATGATACCGAAAAATTTTTTGATAAATTTATGAATTTTGATCTGGTGGAAAAACAACTTAAAGGCGGTAAAACAATTATAGATAGATCTGGTTTTGCTCCTGTAGATTATAGTTTGAAAACAAATGTGTTTGGTAATGTAATCTTCACAGGAGATGCAGCAAATCAAAACATTAAACCATTCATAGAAGGAGTTCTACCCGGAATAATTTGTGGTGATATAGCCGGCGTATGTACATCGAATTTTTTAAAAAATAAAGCAAAATTGACAGATTACAACAAAATAATAGAAAACAAACTCGGAGAAATATTGTCTTCTTCAAACCAAATATTAAATTTAATGGTGAGAATATTTGAACAAAAAAATAGAACAGATTATCTACTCCTTCTGGCACTATGTTCAAACATTTTCGATATAACTACCATTGAAAGTCTATTCAATATGTCATACGGAGAGCTAAGGGAACAAATTGAAAAACTCATCACGTGTAAAAATTGATGACATTAAAACTTTCATTTAACCTTACTGGAGTACTACCTGACTTGTACACATCTTCACCTGAAGCAAAAAATACTAGAAATGGAATTTCTTCGTAAAAGTTATTGAGTATTTCATGTTCTTTAAAAGTAGCTTTTCCAAGCGCTTCAAGTCGAGCGCAACAAGAAACAATCAAACCAAATTTCAAATTGTTTTTTTCATATTCATTAAGGTTTTCTTTGACAGAATTTATTAAGCTCATTCCAGAGGCGCTATATATTTCCAAGTCATCGTCTTTGGAGATTTTGTTCGTAAAAATTATCGTGTTTTTTATTATCAGTGCAATTACCCGTGGACACAAAAAATCCTCTTTTTTATAACATAAAGGATAAAATAAAGTCCTTCTATGGATACTTTCATCAAAAAGATCCTCAGGCCACTTTACTATTTTCAGGAATTGTTTTGCAGCAGGCTCACCTTCAATTTTTTGTATTGCACAATCATAAAGGGTTGTTTTTGTCGGTACAATTTTTATTCCAGTGGGCTTTAGTCCATGTGTGCTTTTTATTTTCCAATTTAAGTCTGTTTTAAATCCCAGAGCTACAACTGAATTTGTAAATACTTTGTTATCAAAGAATTGATAACTTTTTTCCCATTTATTATCATCTAATGTTGATCCACCAACAATATCGTATTCTTTCATTTCATTAGCCAATGTTTCAATTATTTCATCTTCTCGCCCAGGACCAATTTGTAGACTTCTACAGGTCGCATTTAAAGTCTTTAGCAGGATATCTCCATATTTTGATGTAATAACACGCTTTCTTCCAACAGTGGGTATTGAAGGCACTATCCCACTACAGATAATACTCAAAAGGAATTTATTAGGATATCTAGATTTCATCAAGTCATTTTTTATCATCTCAGCACATCTCTTAGCAGCTTTCTCAGGGTTTCTTTTTGTATTATGCCCAATGCCTACTGCGACATCCATATTTGAACAAGAAGCTGATAAAGCCGTTGCCCCCCTTGTATAACATCCATAATTGTTCATAAATCCTGCGACAGTTCCACCAACGAGTGGTGTTCCTTTTGGTAGAACATCCCAAACTCCATTTAAAAACTCCTGAAACCCACCATATTTTTCATAATGGATAGTGGAAAACAACAGGAAAAAACTAGGTGGACGACTTAATTTTTCAATAGTGGAACGTGCTACTTCCCTACCAGCTTCTCTTGCATCCCACTTACGACTCATGCCAACTGAAGCTTCAAACTTTGGCTCAATCATATACGTTCAATAGTCCTTTATTTCCAAATATATTAAGCATGAACAGTAATGCCCTTTGCTTTGTCTTGCTCGTCCATTATCTTTAGCATCTCACGTCGAGCGTTCTCCATTTCAACTTCTAGAAGACCTTTGTTTGCAAGTGCGGGAACAATCGCAACAAGTGCGCTCTCCGTGTCAGGAAACACATAAAACAAAACTTCGTAATCCTGCAACCTGAACTCCATCTCACCTAGACCCGCCTGAGAATATGCACCAATCACACCAAACACGTCATCCATGGCTCGATGGATAATATCCCAGATCTTGTGTGCCTCGGGTTTAAAGCCATCGCCTGAAGGCATTACACTTATCATATTGCGTCTAGCAACCATGCAAGCAAGGATATCATCAAGCTTCAACAAATCATCTAAAACCATAGCTATAGGGTCATTCTGCATCCAAACCACCAATCCTGGTAGTATTTAATATAAAAAGATTATTTATAATACTTTTCTAAAACCAAGTCTCTTATTCTTTACTTTTTTACCAGCATCAATCATATTCAAATAATCTACTGGAGAAAGACAATAATTTTGTCCGTTTAAAATAAGACTGTCGATAAATTTAGCCTGTTGATGACTCCATTCATTATTTGGGACACTTTTGACCCATTGAGCATATAGATGAATAAACCAAAGTCTCTCTTTAAAATTTTGGGATTTATCATATTTTAATTCCATTAAGACCGTCATTCAATATGGCTGATTGTGTTTTAACACCTTCGCACAAAGGTATTTTAAAAATAATTGAACGACGTTCTGTAGTTATACGAACTTAATGCCGCTCTCAGTAATGGCTATATCCTGCGGTCTCAACGTATGCCTCGTAGATCTCATCTTTCGAACTGTCAACTTCCTGCGATCCATAGTCATGTCCAAATCCAGTAGTATGATTCCATCAACCAGAAACTCGCTTATTGTATCACGAGACAGACTGCGACTTCCTTCAGGAACCTCAGATGTAACCATGGCAGTACAATTCTTCTTATTTAATATGCTTAAAATACGCCTAACATGAACTCTAGTAGCAGGAACGGAACCAGTTGGAAAACCTCTCGTCATCTTGGACTGTTCATCAGAAGGAATTATTTCATGAATGCCACTAATCCAGATTGGAACCTCTGCAACAGGCGTCAAGGAATCCAAAACCACTCTGCAATAATCCCCGTTCTTAATTTCCTCTTCTATCTCTCTATGAATGGTACTCCTATCAAGATCCACATACATGAACTTCAATTGTCCCTTCTCAGCATAAGGCCAAAAATCAAAGCCGACCTCTCGAGCCTGCTTGGAAATATTTTCGATCCGCTCATCAGAACTCAAATAAAGACACTTCTCACCATTCCTTAGCCCCTCAGCAATATAGTGATAACACATTATCGTCTTACCAGAACCAGGCGTACCAGATACAAGGGTTACACTGTTGCGAGGAAAACCACCTGACAGAAGTTCATCAAGTCTTGAAATTCCCGTGTTAACTCTATTATTACTCTCCTTTTCTAAACTCATTCTGCCACTAAACTCATCCATACTCCTCAAATTCTCCTGTATTATTATCTAATTTCATTATCATTAAACAATTTAAATAAGTTTCCCCGAATAAGAATTTAATATGAATAAAAATCTATTAAATTATTGGAGAAAAAATAGTTTTTTAGTTATCTCGTCTATTATAGCAGATATAAAATAGCTCTCTATCTACTAGTTCTAACTCTCCAAAATTATGACTATTTAAATTTCTGTTTTTGCTGTTTAGCATAAGTTTGCCTCTCCCGAAGTGCACAATAAAAAGCTGTTATATAAACTCTTTCTTTTTACTCGGCACAAATATTGATAAAAGTTCTACAGAAGAAACCTAACCAGATGGAATGGTGAAGCAGATGGTTGCACCCCTTCCAGGACCAGGACTTTCTGCCCATATCTTCCCACCATGCTTCTCAATAATGCGCTTACATATCGATAAACCAAGGCCTGTAGAATCCAACTTATGGCGAGAATCGTCAGTCTTATAAAACTCATCAAAAATATGGTCTATCTGCTCCTTACTCAAACCAACACCGGTATCATGTACAGATATCCTAATAAAAGGACCAGTTTTTTGCTCTACAGGTTCAGCTACAAAAGTTAACGTGCCACCATTGACCATACTATTTACAGCATTGGAATAGATATGGTCGAGCACCTCTGCAAGTCTGGGCATCTCAGTGTTAACATATACGTCTCGCTCCACATAGTTCTCAACCTTGATATCGCAGGTCCTGAAAATACTTTCATATTTCTGCTGCAAATTTGTCACGATTTCAAGAAGATTCTCTCTTTTTAAATACAAATCAGTGGTATTCAACTCGGCTAACTCACGGGTGTTTTTAACAACGCGTTTTATGTATTCAGCACTGCGAATGCAGGTATCTACCAAGTCCCTTGTCTTGGGATCTTTAATATCTTCCTTTATAAGCGGTAAAAGGGCTAGAAGAGGCGTTAAAGGAGTTCCAAGGTCGTGACTAAGATTGTCGACATACTTGGTTTTATGCAAGAGTAGTCTGTTAACCTCAACGGTTCTTGCAATTACCCTTTGTTCCAACTCTCTGTTGAGCTCATTTAGTTTATTTTCGATCTCTGAAAGCTTCTTTTTCAATTCTTCCAATTCTGCATCTTTTAACCTAAGTGCTTCCTCGAGTTTTTTGGTATAATCTTCAGTCACTTGATCTAAACCCATTGTCTATATCTCTCCAGAGATAACAAATGTTTTTTCACTATTAAAACTTTTATGAGTTTTTGGGTAAGAGGTGCAGCATTAAATATTAATATGGCATAAATTATATATTATTCTACACTATGAGTTCAAGAGAAGATTTCAAATCATTTGTTCCCGCTGAAAAAACAATACCAGAACTAACTGTAAAGGCAGTTTTGGTAGGTATTTTCCTTGCTATTGTACTAGGAGCAGCAAACGCTTACCTTGGACTCTACGCAGGAATGACTGTTTCTGCTATTATACCTGGAGCAGTCATGGCATTGGCTTTTCTAAAACCGTTTAAAGGTACTATACTTGAAGTCAACCTTGCCACAATGGGTGCTTCCGCTGGAGAATGCATAGCCGCAGGAGTAATATTTACAATCCCGGCATTAATTTTACTAGGTGCATGGACTGAGATTCACTACCTGGAAACAACACTTATATCACTTTTAGGAGGACTTCTAGGTGTACTATGGATGGTTCCTCTCAGAAGGGCACTGGTAACTAAAACAGATCTACCATTCCCTGAAGGCATTGCTGTGGCAGCTGTTTTAACAACAACTGTTGGCGGAGAAGAGATAACAAAGAGATCAAAAACTGAAGGAATAAGTGGCATATGGCTTATCGTAGGGGCTGTTTTAGCAGCTCTCTACAAGTTTGGAGAGTTATCACTCAACATTTTTAGAGGAACAATAGAGCACATAGGTAGCATTGGAAAATATATGATAGGCGGAAAAAATCAAGATGGATGGCTTTACGGGGGTGTAACAACGTCCCCGGCTTTGCTAGGAGTAGGATGGATTATTGGCCCACGTGTGGCATCCTTCGTACTTGTAGGCGGTTTACTGGGCTGGGTAATTATTGCACCACTTATTGCTTTAGCCCTAGGTTTGCCAGTACCTGGTACTGATCCGAGTCTTACCGCACAGCAGCTAGCACAGCAAATATCTGACGCCACAGCATATGGCTATGGAAACTTCGACCTCGGTAGCCACATATGGGGCTTCTATCAGATATGGGGTAATCAAATTAGATACATCGGCGTTGGAGCAATGCTAGTCGGAGGACTTTGGGCCATATGGAGCATACGGATGAACCTTGTCGACAGCGTAAAAGAGGCAATCATAGGAATAAAGGGAGGACAATCAAAAGCCAAAAAAAGAACAGAGCAGGACCTCAGCTACAAACTGGTATTCACGTTTATTGTACTAATGATAATCCCTGTTTTTCTTCTATATATGTGGCTCTCCAGCATGTTTGGATTCTCTCTATTAATGGCAGTCATAACGATACTGTTCGCATTTATAGCAAGTGCATTGGCTGGCTACCTCACCGGTCTTGTTGGATCATCAAACTGTCCCATCTCAGGAGTAGCAGTTGCAGTACTACTCATTGTTAGTCTAATCATGCTTGGGTTGGGCGCCACTAGCCCAGAACCCATGACCATAGCAATATTCATAGCTGCGGTTATCTGTGTAGGTGGGTCCATATCTGGTGACTTATTGCAATCTATGGCATGCGGGCATATGCTAGGCGCAACACCAAAGAAACTGCAGATATCAATGACCTTTGGAGTAATAGCTGCTTCTGGAGTGGTGGGCTTAGTGATAGGTGTACTTCACAAGGCATTCACCATAGGCAGCAGACAACTTCCGGCACCACAGGCATTCCTCATGAAAGGAATAGTACAAGGAGTATTGAAAGGAGAAATGCTATGGCCCTATGTATTAGTGGGAATGATATTGGCTGTGGTACTCATACTTATAGATCTACCCATTCTACCAGTGGCCATAGGAATATACCTTCCATTCACCCTATCCATACCAATCTTTGCTGGTGGAGGTATAAGATACCTAACAGACCGCTCACTAAAGAAGAGGTTCGGAAGTGCAGACGAAGAGGAACTAAATGATTGGGAGCTGGCAATCAAACAAACAGATGTAAAGCCAAAAGAAAAAGCCATAAGAACTGGCCTTCTCTTCACCGCTGGACTGGTGGCCGGAGAAGCGCTCACGGGAGTCGCAATAGCAATACTTATTGTAATGGGAATAAACCTATCCATATTCCCGAATGCACCATGGTGGCCAGGGCTAATAATATGGATATATATAGCAATACTACTGGCATACATCCCAATAAGGGAAATATTAAATAACAAAAAATCCTAGTAAACAAACTAGATTATATGCGTGTTTTTCCAAAATATCTATTATATCGACCATTGCTACAATAATTTAAAGCGCCCATTATGTAAAACCTGGCGTATGATCATTCCAGATACCGCCCTCGGTGTCTCCGACCATCATCCCCCACGGTGGAACAAACGCCAACGCAACGGTTGAAAAATCAAAACTTAAACGCGTGTTATTACCTAAATAACGACCTTGATCATCGTATACAGCTTTATTTTCTCTCACGTAAATCTGTGGTTCATGACCAAACAATGGATTAGGTATGTTTTCATCGAGTGTGTCCATAACCTTAAACATGCCGTATTCTCCCTTAACTTCAATATACCAAATGTTCATGGTGAAAATCCAAGGCGTAACGGGCGTAGGAGGCAGTATTGGTATACCAGTTGGGCCAAGAGTACAAACGTTTTTCAGTTTTAGTGACCAGAATAGTTCGTCTTCGTACTCTGTTTTTTCATAAGGATCTAAATAGTTTGGTATCTGATCAACGGCAAGTCTAATTTTTTCGTTCCAAATTTCATTACCATCTACAATTCTATTCAATTCCATGTCAAACCCAAAAGGTATCGCCAACTGATTTGAGAGTAAATCTTGTGCTTTATCCAAAGATGATTTTGCATCAGTGCTATCACTTCCGAAATAATCATTTAATTTACTCTGCATTTTTTCATCGTATTTGTTTTCAACGGCAGAAAAAATGACTTCGATGTTTTCTTTTACCCAGTCAACATACCACTCGCGTGCAAAGAAAACCGTTTTCTTTCCAACGCTTTTATAATACGAACCACCCACGTAAGAATCTTGATCTAGATAGATTGTAATGTTATCGTTAAACTTACCAAGCAAATCATTTTTTGCTTCGCGTATTAGATCGACAGGATTTGGATAGTTAACATAGTTGATAGACTCATCAAGTTTTATCTGCTGTATCTGTTTAAATATGGATTCTAACGCATTCCAAGATTCAGTTGCAACCCAGGCAGGAATATCGCCTGTAACGACCTTTGGATTGGATGCCCCATTGCCTGTCTTTATTATATCATCTAGATTTGGATCAAAATAAATATCTCTATACTTTTGAATTGTGTCCTCGAGATTTTTATCATTTAGAGAATCATTCTTGTAGAAAACATCCCTGACATCATCCCTTGTTCCCTGGTAATCTGAATAGTGATTCAAAATAACGCCAATGGTAACATCTTCCTCCAATTTGTGGTCAATGGTCGTAAAATGGGTCCAGTTCACCCAGATATGATTTCCTGAAGTTTCAACCGTTTTTTTACTCCAATAATGCTGGCGGTTCCAATGTACATCGTACACCTCGCCGTAGAGAGTGCAACCAGGCACAACAGAACCCTTTGAAGGTTTATCAATTGTATCTTTAAAAACGTAGAAGTCAAAAGACCATGGCCCCGTTCCATTATCAATCGGATAGCCTGTGTGATCACCGTATGTAATAACTGGAGATGAATCTCTCTCAACGTTTGTTTTAAGGTCTGCTGAATAAACTATCGAAGCAATATCATCTATTTTATTTGCTGTGGTTTGATTTTGTTCAAAAGTTCCTTTTTCAATACTTACAAAATTGTAGCCCGAAGCCATGTAATGCTCAACTGCGTTGCTAATGTCGTCCTCACTTGGATTAAGCAACTCTACAGAAAGAGGATTACCAATGCTATCAACAAAATTAATGATGACACTAGTCCAATTGTATAGAGGTTTTTCAGCAATACCAGTCAAATTTATATCTGGACCAGTATCAACGGTTAGATTTGAATTTCCGGAATCAGATTTGACACTTTTATCTGCGATTTCACTTGGATCAACCGACAGCTCGTCATCGTTTTTTAGAGCGCTGCTGTTCATTATATCTATCGGCTCTGTTCCATCATCATCCGAGGTTAACGTTTTATAGGAATGATACACGTAATCAACAAGACTGGCAGGATCAACACTATTGAAAACCATCCCTTGTTCCAACAACGTGCAACCATTCACGATAATTGCTAGATGTTTATTATCAACAACATTCCCGGGCTTTAGCGTTTGCCAATGCATCACACCTCTAATAAGAGAATAAATGTTGGAGAGTGCTGTTGTCTCAGTCATTAGAGAACTAATCCCATTTGCTCTTTTTTCATAATCCATAACTAGTTCTCTCAACAACGGATATCTTGATGTTATGATTGTAGAAATTTTGGTCTTCTTTGTAAAAATCTCCAATCCGTTTTCAAGATCTTTCACTTCGAATGTAATCGGAACAGAAACTGTCCAATAAGTAGAATACTCCTTATCGTCAGCACCAACCAATGGGAGGTTAAACGTCCTAGATATTTTCATTTTTAATTCATCTACCTTAACATCAGACCAATCAGAAACGGGCTCTTTGGTATCATCGAATAGTATCACGTTGGCAGCATATCTTCCATTGTTGAAATAATCATACAAGTAGTTCGTCTTGAGATAAATATTCAACTCCTTTGTAATCATGTCTCGTGCACGATCGCAATTAAACGTTTTATCATTGGTTATATCATAACCTAAACTTTGATTAAAATTAGTCATAACTGGGTTTGTACCTATCTCTTTTAATGCCTTCACACCAACCAAGTTCAGCATGTTGGCAATATCTGCTTCAGCATAGTGCAAAATATTTTCCACTTCGCTGAAATCCATGGCACTGATCATTTCCTGGGATTTCTGTTGTTCCAGCTTTGTCACATATACTGTGGTAAAACTGCTGCCAAGTATGAGAAAAATGCCGACAACTGAAAACGGAATACGGGCACGCTCATCTTTTAAAAAATCGGATATCATCCTCTAACCTCCCAAATAGTCAGCGTGACCTCGCCTTTGGAAATTGAAATCCTATCAAAAAGCCAATCAGGGATACTTTTGATGGCATCGACTAGCTCGCCGACATATAAAATATCAACAATAGACCCTGCAAAATCGTAAATGTATGGATTTAATGTATTATGCACCAGATTGATCGTAAAATTACGCGTTTGGTTTTCCAACTCATCCAATGCGGTTGTAAGCAATGTACCAATTGGAAGCTCCAGATATTCAATGATGGTAGTAGTTATTTCTTCCTGAATGCTCTTGACAAGAGGATTATCCGCACCACCCAATTCACCAAAAAATGAATCAATCATTCCGATGGATTCTCCCAGGGCAGTCATAATGCCTTCTTCTGTAAGATTCTGAGCCATCGTTCTTATCTTGCCAAATCCATATTGGAGAGTAATATTCAGAATTCCAGGAAAAATAGTGGCTCCTGTCCCATTTTTTAAACCGTTACATAGGAATCCTTCAGCTAACGTAGTAAGATTTTCACTCAATTTATTTTTTAATTCTTCTTTTGTGAAAGAGACATATTCATCAATCAATGTGGTAATATTTTCCAGCCAAGGAATATCATGCACAAAATCTCTAAAAAAATCTTCCAGCCAATATCTGGAAATAATAACCTCACCTACGCCAGGCAAATTCATTTTTGGTGAATAGGGCATGGTAACAAAACTTTGCGCGACATGGGAATTAACTGTAGGTGGTCTTTCCCCAACAAACATCTCACCGCCAAAATCCACTCCTTTTATGGGGTGCCACTTGGCAGATAGATTGAACCTGTATTTATCACCGAGATAAGAAGATAAAAAACAACTAATATTGTCCCTGAGCTGTCTGTCGTAGTCACCTGTAAAGATATTAATTCTATTGCTACCCAAAACAGAAAAAGGCATTCTGAATTGACAGGCGAGATTCTCAGACAATAGGTTAGAATAGGTTTTATGAATCTGTTCGCGTCCAATTAACCAATCTGTTATCGAACCATAGAGCCCATTGGAAGAATTATCAATGCCAATAAGGTCTGCCACATCGTCAATGATGTCGCCGCAAACCTTGTAGCTAAACCTATCAACGCGAGTGGCAAGAAACGTGCCAAGGGCCTCATCGGCGACATGTTCTCGATGTACATCAACCGACGTCTTTACGGCTACGTTACTTTGAAGTGCTGGTAACAGAACAACGCCAGACAAAGATACCATAACTATGAAAAGAATGGCATCGTACATTAAGGAGAGGCCATGAGTATCTCTAAGGAAATTTTTCCGTCTCATATCCTACCATCTGCATTTTACTAAATTTCCCATCATATATTCCATAAAATAATAGTCAATTTTCCAGGTGATGTCTGTGCCTCATTGAGATAAACACCCACATCCCTAGAAACGGCAATCCGATCGCCTATGTACTCTGGCAAATTTTCAGGAAAGTCCTCAAATTTTGCCTTGTCGTTCTCCTGCCAACTTATCCTTACTGTAAAATTTACATGGGATGCTTTGTATTCTGAACGTATAGAATTAAGTTTGTCGCTGCTTCCATCGATGCGTAGTTCTGGCAAATCAACAAGTCCACCTTCCCTGATGAAAAAACAATCGGGGTTTGTTAGTTTAGTTGCTATGAAATCAGCTGTTTGATATTTTTCAAGAGACTCGACTCTAAGCCCATAAGAAGCATAAACATTGGCCAATAATACAAAAAATAATGCAAAACCGATCATTACGACCGATAGGGCAGGCAATGAAGTAAACTCCTCAGAAACTGCGTTTTCATCTAATATAAAACTCCTGAGGGGAGTTCTTCTCATCTTTCACTCCACACTATACAAATGTATAGATTTATTTTATAAATTAATAAATATGAATTAAATGCAATAATATAAATGTTATTACTTAAAAGTGATTTTATAAAGCATTAACTGTTATGAACTTGTAGGTTGATGGAAAAAAAGGAATTAATAAAAAAGAAAAAAAGATTTTAATTTTAGAGATGTTTAATTGCTCATCATAGGTGCTATTGATCCTGTGGAACCTGCGCATAAGCTGCATCCAGTGGTTGATCCAGAAGCTCCGCTACACTGGTTGTCAAACCGAAATAAAAAGAAAGCAGCTAAAACTACCAAAATACCTCCTGCCACTCCAATTAACATAAGCGCGTCATCGCTAATAACAACACCAAAAATCGAGGCTATCAAATCAGCATTTAAATACAACCATGAACACAACCATCCTAGAAAATTAAGTACCCCTGCCGTGAGTAGAAGTAGTGCACACCTGAAAGGACCAAAGAACAAGAAACTACTGCTTAGAGGTTCTAAATTTGATTTAAGGATTGTTTGTAACTGCTGGTTAAAAGATGCTGCTTCAGCTCTGTAACCCAGATCATTTAATACCTTTATTGATGATTGTATGATATTTTTCATCTGCTCAGGAGTAGCTGTTTCAGGATTTGCAGATAGAGAGATAATTGAGTTTATATTTGTAATAGTAGCTTCAATATTTATTGATTGAATATTTGTAGTTGCTGCAGAGTTTGATGGTTTAACACTGGTGCTTGTTGCTACTGGTGTTTGTAATGCTGAGATAAATGGCATAGAAATCATAAGTAATGCGGCAAATATACTCCCGATCAATATTTTTTTCTTCATTCTTTTTATCACCTATTTCCATCTGTTTCGTTTAAACATATTATGTTGGTACCGATGCACACCAACAAAGCATTTAACATTTTTATAAAATATAGTATATTTATATATTTATAAATGTTTCGGTGGGTTTCTAGCCTGATTTCAGTTCTATATTTTTTATTCATCATTTCGCCATCTCTTGTGGAGATATATGCCAAAATCTAATAATAAATCTTAAAAGGAAATGAACCTGAAGAAGCATTTAAGCTGCGTGAGCAATCTCTCTGATTCTGGTGTTTACAATGAAGATTTCCATGACCGCTTTCATCTCGATCAATTCTTCTTGGGTTCTTACGTCGCTGACCACTTTCAAATCTCTCATTTTTCACCACCTTTTCCTATGTTATACTTTGTCACTGATAATATATAAATCTATCGTGCAATAATCCTCATTTTGACATTATTACATTTGGAGCAAAAACCATTATATAAAGCGTTTATCATTTCCCAACGGATAAGATAGATATGGAAACAAAAAACTACGATTACGTAACGGTTGAACAGAAGTGGCAGGACAAATGGTTTGAATATAAGATATTCGAAGCAAAGAAGGAAAACAAGAAGAAATTCTTCATCCATTTTGCATATCCTGGGGTTTCGGGCTATCTACACGTAGGGCACATGCGGGGTTTTACCTATTGTGATATCATAGCGCGATACAGACGGATGACCGGCTATGACGTTTTATTCCCTGCCGGATTTCATGCTTCAGGGATTCCATCAATTGGTTTTGCTAAAAAAGTAGAGCGAAAAGATCCAACGACAATAAAGTCGCTTAAGGAAAACGGCCTAACAGACGAGTTTATAAAAAAATTAATCGATCCTGTAAAAGTTGTGGATTATTTTGGCAAGGTGTATGTGGAAGACTACTGGAAAAAATTCGGCTTCTTGATAGATTATTCTAGACTAATGAGTACCATTTCCAAAGGATACAACAAATTCATCCAATGGCAGTTCTACAAGCTCAAAGAAAAAAACCTATTGATTCAAAAGCCCCATTTTGCCCCATTTTGCCCAAACTGTGGACCAGTCGCAGTGGATAAATCAGAAACAGATATATCCAAAGGTGGATCGGCTGAGATTTTAGAATTTACAACTATCAAATTCCAGATGAAAGATGGAACAATATTGCCAGCAGCAACACTCAGACCAGAAACCATCTTTGGCGTAACCAACATGTGGGTAAATCCAAATGTTGAATACCAGAAAGCAGAGATAAACGGTGAAACCTGGATATGTTCAAAGGAATGCATACAGAAGCTTTCACACCAACTAGAAAAGGTTGAATTGCTCGATGAAAAAATATCTGGAAAGAACTTAATTGATAAAACCTGTAACATACCTCTTGTAAATCGTGAAGTACCAATTCTTTCTGGACCATTTGCAGACTCCAATGTAGCCACAGGTATTGTAATGTCAGTTCCGGCCCATGCACCATATGATTGGATTGCTTTGGTTGAATCAGCAGAAAAAATAGACCCCATAACGATCATTGAAGTGAAAGGTTTTGGTACAAACCCTGCTAAAGAAGCTTGTGATGGACTAGGAATAAAAAGTCAGAAGGAAACGGAAAAACTTAACATGGCGACCGAGACTGTTTACAAAAAAGAGTTTCACACAGGTTATCTCAATGAGAACTGCGGGGCATACGCTGGAATAAAGATATCAGATATAAAAGATGAAGTTAAAAACGAGCTTATATCTAAAAATCTCGCAGTTGTCATGCGTGAATTTTCGGAAGAAGTGGTATGCAGATGCGGAGAAAAGGTTGTTATAAAACAGATACCTGACCAATGGTTCATTAAATACAGCGATCAAGACCTAACTGAAAAATCCAAAGAGCATGAACGCACCATGAACATCTATCCTGGAGAATACAAGGAGGAGATGCCCAAGGTTCTGGATTGGTTTGATGATCGGGCATGCATAAGAAGAGGCTCATGGCTAGGTACTGAATTTCCTTTTAAAAAAGGCTGGATAATAGAGCCCATATCAGATTCAACATTATATCCAGCTTATTACATCATTTCAAAATACGTGAATGAAAACAAGATAAAACCTGAGGAAATGACCAACGAATTTTTCGACTACGTATTTCTAGGAAAAGGAAAATCACAGAGCAAGTTATGGGACACAATAAAATCTGATGTCGATTACTGGTACCCAGTTGATATAAACCTAGGTGGAAAGGAGCATAAAACCGTACACTTCCCAGTCTTTCTGATGAATCATGTGGCAGTTATGCCCAAGGATAAATGGCCAAGAGGCATCTTTGTCCACTGGTGGGTCACACAGAAAGGAAAGGAAAAAATCAGCAAGTCAAAAGGTGGCGCAGAACATATCAGTGAGGCCGCTACAACCTATGGCGTTGATGCCATGCGTCTATATTATGCCCATGTAGGGTCTCCTTTTGTAGATGTCGAATGGGACCCAGAGGTTGTCACAAAATACAAAAATAGAGTTGCCAACGCATGGAAACTGATAACTCAGATAGGCAAACTTAAGGATAAATCTGATGAAAATCTAGACAATTGGTTGAAAAGCACGCTGCATAGAACAATAAAGAAAACTACCGACGCCTTTGAAATCTATGATCTACGTGTTGCAACAAATGAAATATTCTTTGAATTTCAAAATCAGATCCAGTGGTATCTGAAGAGAGATGGCAGTAATAAAAAACTACTAAAGACGGTTGTATCGGATTGGATTAAGCTCATGTCTCCTGTAACTCCACATTTGGCTGAAGAACTATGGAATTTACATGGTGAAAAGGAATTTGTCGCTGTAGACGCCTATCCCAAGTATGACGCAAAGGTGGTATCTGACAAGGTGGAGGTTGGAGAACGACTTCTATCAGATATTGTAGAAGATACAAACGAAATATTGAAGGTTACCCAAATAAAACCAAAGAAACTTTACTTATACATATCACCACAGTGGAAACAACAAATACTCAAGAAAGCCCTGGAATTGGCAAAAGAAAATAAGCTTGAGATGAACGTTATAATGAAAACAGCAATGGCAGATCCTGAGCTACGCAAGCAAGGAAAAGAAGTTTCATCTTTCATTGGTAAGATGGTGGGAGATATCAAAAAGTTAAACGAGAGCGACAGGAAACGATTTGAAACACATATCGATGAAAAATTATATCTGGAAAAGGCATCTGGATTTCTCAAAAAAGAGTTCTCCGCAGACGTTCATATCTATTGTGCTGATGATAAAAACATCCATGATCCAGCAAATAAATCTAGATATGCCGTGCCGTTAAGACCTGCCATATACGTGGAATAAAACCCATCTAGAGATAGTAAAATGTTAGATGAGCGCGATAGAAAATCAGAGGAAACATGGGATTCTATTGCAGAAAGTTTTGATTTAACGCGACGTAAACCATGGACGCAGTGCATTGATTTTATAGATACTCTATCTAAAACAGACATGGTTGTTGACTTGGGTTGCGGCAATGGAAGGCATCTTGTACCATGTGCAGAACATTGCAAGCAAGCCATGGGGATAGACATATCAGGAGAACTTCTTGGTATCGTCCAAAAGAAACTCAAGGGAAAAAATCTGAACAACGCCGTTCTTTTACATGCCGATATGGTAAATCTGCCGCTTAAAAACGACACCGTAGACTCCATATTATTTATCGCAGCATTACACAACATAAAAGGCAAAGACAAACGTATTCAATCACTTAAAGAAGTAAAAAGAGTGCTAAAAAAAGACGGTACTGCGCTTATCAGCGTATGGTCACGATGGCAGGATAAGTACAGAAAACATTTTCTCAAAAAATGGTTCACCAAAAAAGGACAAACGGAATTTGGAGATATTGAAATTTACTGGAGACAACATAGTTTGGATATTCCTCGTTTCTATCATTTGTATAGTAAAAAAGAGTTCATTAGTGATATACGTTTAGCAGGTTTAGAAATAGAAAAAATCCAAGATATTAAATTACATTCAAAAAAACATCCTGATAACTACTTTGCAATCGTAAAAAAGCAGTAAATTAAAAACAATTTAACCAACGTTTTTTAACGTTATATTATATTCATGTTTGTTTCAAAGATATAATTTAGGTGTTGCATGGACAAATACTACCTAACAGAACAAAACATACTATCAAAGGCCGATGAATGGCTGAATGATCTTAGTCCTCATTCTTCCAGACAAAATAAGTTTAAATTTAATCCAGAGACGTCTGCACTTTTAATCATTGACATGCAGGAATATTTTCTTAGCAAGGAGTCACATGCATTTATGCCAGCAGCCATGACCATTGTTCCGAACATAAATTCTATAATAAAAGAATATAGAAAACACGATCTTCCCATAATATTCACATTTCATGCGCTAGAGCGTGACGAAAAGCCAGGCATAATGGGAAGATGGTGGGGAGATATATTGAGAGTAACTAGCCCTTTATCCAGGATTCATTCATCTATTCACTGTAAAAAAAGCGATATTATACTGCGTAAAAGTCGTTACAGTGCATTTATCGGAACAAATCTTGATCAAATATTGAAAAATATGGAGATCGATAAATTGGTTATTACTGGTGTTATGACTCATCTGTGTTGTGATTCAACGGCCAGAGATGCATTTATGAGGGATTATGGGGTCTATTTTGTCGTAGATGCCACTGCTACGGATGATGAAACTTTGCATGTTTCGAGTCTTAGAACGTTATCTGATGGTTTTGTTATACCAATCAAAACAAATGATGTTCTCAAAGAGGTGAAACACATTGAGTGATGTGGCGGTGGTTGGCGCTGGGCCTGCAGGAATTGCAGCCTCCATCTATTTGAAAAGAGCAGGTATTGACGTAGCCTTATTCGAAAAAAAGGAGGTCGGTGGGCTTCTTCTAAATGCGCATCTTGTAGAGAATTATCCTGGCTTTCCAATGGGAATAAAGGGAGACGATTTGTGCAATCTTATGAAAGACCAACTTAATAGATGGAACATCAAACCAATAATGGAAGAGGTAAAACAAATCAGCATAGAAAATGATAATTTTATACTGAATACTTCTGATGGCAAAAGCAAATTCAAGGTAGCAATACTTGCTACTGGTACCAAACCGCAAGAACTAGGAATTCCCGGAGAAATGAAATTGGTAGGAAAACTAGTGTTTTATGAAATCAAAGATTTGCTTCCAAAACTTAAGCCCGGAAGCATCTGTATTGTTATTGGTGGTGGTGATGCTGCATTTGACTATTCATTGAATCTGGCTGATAAAGGAGTCGCAGTAGAACTCTACTTCAGATCAAAAAGACCAAGATGCCTGCCACTACTTGAAAAAAGAGTAAAAAATTATGTTAATATACGCATACATCCCTCCTCTACACCGATAGATATAAAAGAAAAGAAAGGAAAGCCCGAAATAAGATTTAGATCCACTGAGAAAAATGCTAATTCTATATCAGATGATATAGCAACATGTAAAAGTGAGGCAGACTACATTCTTATTGCCTGCGGCAGAAAAACAAACAAAGAATTCTTATCTAGCGACCTCAAAAAGAGTAATATGCGCGGTTTATTCCTCGCTGGCGATGTCAGAACAGGTAATTTTAGACAAGTAGGCATTGCTGTAGGTGAGGGGATAAAAGCAGCTATGAGTGTCGAGATATATCTAAGAAGTTGAAATCATGATCAAAGTACTTGCAGAATATGGTAGGGAAGACCTTGCGAAAGTTTACGTTGCAGAAATGAGAGGCGGCAAAGAGCACCTTGTAGAGTTTGTTGAATCTGTTCAACCTCCAATACCTAGAGAGAAGAAATGGGTGCTTATCGTATCTACACTTTTTGGATGCCCAGTTGGATGCAAGATGTGTGATGCTGGTAGGGTACAATATGGTGGTAGGCTTACATCAGAAGAAATTCTTGCTGAAATTGATTACATGGTCCGTAAAAGATTTCCTGATGGAAGTATACCCGTATCAAAGTTTAAGATACAATTTGCAAGAATGGGCGATCCTGCCCTTAATCCCGAGGTTCTTACAGTACTTGAAAAACTACCAAATATATATGATGCTCCAGGGCTTCTTCCATCCATATCAACTGTTGCACCTAAAAACTCAGAAGATTTTCTTGATAAACTACTACAAATAAAGAATCATTTTTATAGAGATGGAAGGTTTCAGCTTCAATTTTCAGTTCATACTACTG
>Ga0315289_10001045_pt1 | contig 43239 bp, 40 predicted proteins | sample YL17G11_40_MG_FD_203452 | JGI IMG/M metagenome (GOLD analysis project Ga0315289, IMG submission 203452) | Sediment microbial communities from Yellowstone Lake, YNP, Wyoming, USA - YL17G11_40 | ecosystem: Environmental > Aquatic > Freshwater > Lake > Sediment | place: USA: Wyoming | collected... | reverse complement strand
CACAAAGCTAATCGACAGTTCTTCTACAGCATGCGGGGAGAGCAAAAGAAACCGATGGAGGCTACAACGTCATAACCGGACATTTCTACTTTGCCGAAAACAGGACATTTCTACTTTGCCTTGACAACGCCCATTTTTATATTGACTTTCTCTTGAACACTTTCTATTACATTCTATATCTTCTCTTTCCATATCTGTAGTGAGGTAGGTTCAGGACTTCTTTACTGGCAATCACTTTCATGTACATTTTTCAAGGAGGATATTGGTAATGGCAAAGCGATATGATGTAGTTGTGGTTGGTGCTGGGCCCGCGGGTTTGATGGCTGCCAAAACAGCGGGTGAAAATGGGTTGAGTGTTGCCCTGCTGGAAAGAAAAACCGATATTCCGAAGATACGACGGGCTGATGGGGGTGCGATCGGGGTCAATGAATATCTTTTCAAACACATGGTAACATTCAATGATAAAGCAAAAAGGTTCTGCTTTATTTCAGACGGCTTTACCGTACCTTACAGCGGTCCATACTCCAATGTTTACGGATTTCAGGTTTATTCTCCAGGAAAGAAGCGTCTTCTCTTCGGAGACTGGGAGGCCGCAAAAAAAGGGGGGGATGAGGTGAGAGTTGGGGTATCCATCAGCAAGGAACTGCTTCTCAAAGGCTTGTTGGAAGAATGTAAGAAGTATGGGGTGGAGGTTTTTCCAGGAATCAATGTATGTGGCATCGAGAAGAAAGGAAGAAAGGTAGAAGTGACAGGTGATGGTCAAACCTTTACCGGGACTTTTGTCATTGCTGCTGATGGGGTGAACTCCCGCATTGCCCGCATCCTTGGGTTCAACAAGGAAAGGAAGTTTATGGGTACCTACCGCTACCTCTCGTGGATGATGGAAGGCGAGATTCCGGTTGACCCCGGATGTTTCAACTTCATCCTCACTGAAAAAAGTACCTACGTCGTATTAGATACCTACGAGAAAGGGATTTACCATATCGATGTTTTTGATTCCAATACAAAGGTAGACCTTAATGCCTCTCTCGAAGAATTATTGAAAGATAGAACCTATAGCTCTTGGTTTACCGGGTGCAGGAAGGTGGGAGAGATTAACTGCGTGTCCAATATTATGTCTCCCCTTAAGGAACCTTTCAAGGATAACATCCTCCTCATCGGGGATGCTGCCTGGATCATGGAGTTTAGCAACATGGCTGCCCTCTGCTGCGGCTGGAAAGCGGGCAATGCAGTTGCCCTGGCCTTTATCAATAAAAAGCTTACTAAGCGGGGCATTTCGAGCTACCTGACATGGTGGAAAAAAGAGTTTTATAATCCTTATGGTTCCTATGAGTTTGGCCCTGCAGGAGGCGGAGGTGGCGTCCTTCAGTCCTTTCTCTCGGGAGAGGAGATTGATTACCTCGTCTCCCTCATTGATAAGCCTTTCCCTGCCACCATGAATTTCTTCACACTCTTCAACACGATTGGGCGGGCCTATGCAGAACTCTTCCCGAGGATCCAAGAAGAGAGGCCAGAGGTGATGGATAAGCTGTTTGCAATGAGAGAGAAACTGGAAGAGATAGGCGAGGGCATTAGGAAAGCAGGATTTCCGAATAGGTGAAAGGAAAAGGGTCCAAGGGGATAAAACAGTAAATAGTCGTTAGTGAATAGTCGTCAGTTGGTTTTTACTATTCACTATTTACCATTCACTATCGACTGTTTTACCTTGAACCCTCGAACTCTGTAGTGTTTTAAGGAGGTATAACCCATGCCAGTAAAACTAATCAAAGGGAGTGAGTTAAAATTTGGCGGTTACGGTTTTGATCACATCAATATCCCCGCGGGAAGGCCTGCATACTGGGACACGATCAAGGTAGCAAAGATTGTTGATTCGACTACCTTTTCAGAACCCCGGTTTGGAATTACCCTGGAGAAGTCACCGCCGGGGCCGCCGGTCAAGCACCGCTTTGATTATGATGAAGTGGGGTATATACTGTCCGGTGGTCCGCTCAGGGTGGAATGTGAGGGGAAAACCTATGAGGTATATCCCGGAGATTTTATCATCTTCCCGAAAGGGACAGAGATCATCGGACAAGCAGTAAATGAATTTACCTATATCACTGTCCACTATCCGCCGCTTGATTTACTTATCAAGGAACGGGAGAAGAAGTATGGGGTGAAGAAATAGAAAATAAATTTGTATTTTGTATTGATATGTGAGTCTCACAAGTTTAAAGAGTTCTCACTAATTCAAATGATGAAAGGAAGCGGTGATGACTATCAACGAGCAGGAAATATTGGATAAACATCGAGAGAGGTCGAAGAATGGCTTCAGTTCTCTTCGGAAATTTATCATTGACCAAAAGTCCTGTAACTATTGTGGCTGTTGTGTAAGTGTGTGCCCAACAGATGTACTTGCAATGGGAGACGAAAGCCCTCAATTGATTGGGGAGTGTAACGAATGCGGCATCTGTTACCTGGCGTGTCCCAGGACGTTTCTTCCCATGACCCAGATTCAGGGATGGCTGTTCAAGACGGATGTTATCCCCCCTCTCGGTTCATATACCCAGGCAGCACTGGCAAGCTCCACGAGCAGGAAGATACTGGACCGGGCACCTGACGGCGGTATCACCACAACGATCTTTACGTATCTCCTTCAAAATAGTCTTGTTGATGCTGTCGTCACCACAGGGAAACAACACGACTGTACCTGGTGTTATCATCCCAGACCGATGATCGTCACTGACCCGGCAGACCTCCTGGATACCATAGACCGGAAATATGATCCTAATCCCCTTCTGACTGTCCTCAAAGAGACGGCCCATTTTGAAAAAGTTGCCTTTGCAGGGTTAGCCTGTCACGTCTTGGCTTTAAGTAAGCTCCAGTATGCAGCCCATGCGTATCAGGAGATTCTTCCATCTCTTTGCAAAACCGCCCAAAGGCTTACGAGAAATATCGATTTTGTTATTGGGATTGGATGTATGTGTCGGATGGGAAAGGGAAAATGGGATGTGATGCTCAGGGAACAAGGGGTAGACAGCGAGCAAAGGGTAGTGAAGCATTTTGAGGAGAGAATAAGCGGCGATTATGTTTTCCATCTTGAAGATGGAGGTGAGGCAAGGGTCGGCCATAGAAGAATTATAGACTACCCTCATCCCATGTGCTTTCTCTGCAGCGATTATGATGGCTATTTTTCTGACATCACGGTTGACCGCTCAGAATATCAGGAGTACAGCACTGTTCTCATCAGAAATAAGAAGGGGGAGAATATCTTCAACCAATGTCTTGAGAAAGGATTGGTGACTACCCGTGACCTGCCGGACGAAGGAAGAGATTTCTTAGAGTCGATGATCCCCGTTTTGCAATCGCTCGTTGATTTTGATGCCTATGGTTACGAACACTATCTTAAGGAAGGGTCATTTCTCACTGAGTCAACCATCAGGGATATGATGGGCCACTTTGAGAACAGGCGTCTGAGAGGGATCCCTGAAAATATTTTCCTGGAACTTCTCAAGAAGTATCCCCAGTTTGAGTTTGCTCTCAAGAAGAGAAAAGAACTCGGTTACGAAAATCCAGATATTTATTAACCTGTTACAAGGAGAGGGAAATGAAATTAAAGAGGGGTATTTTAATTGTGGTGTTAGCGTTATCCGTCTTGATGGTGTTGAACTGCGTGCCCGAAACAGCCATTGCTGAGTATCACATCCCTTCAGCTCTTGGTATTGTTCTCGGCATGGATGGAAGTGTATGGGAACAGGTATGTATTCCCGGTTTTGGTGACGAAGAGAATTTTTCGGTCATAGGAATGGCAGAGTATCAGGGTCGTCTCTACGTCATGACCAGAAATGATGTGAAAGGCGCAGAGGTATGGCGAACTGCGGGAACTTCATGGGAACAGGTCCTCTTTCCTGGTGGAGAGACCAATGGTGTGTACGGCAACACCTGGATGAATAACCATATGGGAGCCATGATTGTCTTTCAGGACAAACTCTATTTTGGTTTTTCATCCGGAGTGCAGGGCAATTACCTGAGATCATCAGGGGGCGAAATCTGGAGGTATGATGGGATGACCTGGGAGCCGGTTATCTCTGATAGGAAAGACACTGAGGAAGCGGGAACCATTACAGAGATTTCCGGGTGTGGAGCGAATGATGGCGACCTTACTGCCCAGATGACCGATAGCTCGAAGAGCTGGACCCCGGATCAATGGGCTGGGGGAGTGCTGCAAATCACCTCTGGTGAAGGGAAGTTCAGACGGTTCGACATTAAAGGCAATACGGCAGATACCTTAACGGTCCAACAGAATGAAATCGCCGGGGAGCAGGGAACTGAGTATACCATCTGCGACAAGAAACATTACAAAAATCCCTTTCCTCCTTACGAGTATGACCTTGGAAAAGTCCAGGTTGGCGATACCTATGAGATCGGAACCGGATATGATGAAAACGGGTTCGGTGACTACTGGAACAAGACCCTTCCCAAGATGACCGTATTTGAAAAGAGGCTCTATGTTAGTACCTGTCTCAACTACGATTACGGCGGACAGGTGTGGTACACAGAAGACGGTGATAACTGGACGGTTACACAGCCCCCCAGGAGTCTTGGTCTCTTTCACACTGATCCTAACTATCCGGATTCCAAAAAGCCTGTGAGCCGTGGTATTCCTGGCCTTGGGTCATGTAATGTTTCTGGCTCGGATGTACTCTATGCGGGAAGCCTCGGCTCCGATGGAAACCTTGGCGCCTGCGCCCGTTTTGCAAAGCTTACTGAAGATGGTTGGGAACTCATTGTGGATTCAAGTGTTGATGACAACGATACCGGCACAAATGAAAACGGTTTCGGCGGTGGCATGAGTTGCACCATGTACAACGGAAATTTCAATGTCTGGAGCATCTCGTGCTTCAAGAATGTGCTCTACGTCGGCTTTCAATCGATGGGCGGAGCGCGGGTGCTGTACTCCCTCAACGGGAGTTCTGAAGATGGAAGCTGGTTCTACAGCGTGGGAGGGGATTCCGGCATGCCCAATGGTTTTGATGGCGTCATCAATGAAGGTGTATCAGCCAACGTGGGGGAAACTGTCTATCAAAACATTGCCGTCAATCTTTTCCCCTTTGAAGACTACCTGTATGCAGGATTGATCTGTCAATATCTCCCTGAGTTCGGGGCAACCGAAGAGTATCTCACCGGTTCTCAGATCTGGAAGACTGCTGACGGAACAACGTGGCAAGAGGTTACCAATGATGGATTTGGTGATGTTAATGTTCTAACATTTGAGGCGTTTGAGCCATTCAATGGAATGCTCTATGTTTCAGCCAGTAAGGCTGCAAACACCGTGGGCACTGGGCTTGGTGGTGCCAAGCTCTTCAGACTGGTACCTGAAGCAAGTGTTGCCATTACCAAGGCACAGATTAAATACAACTTAGAGAAGGTCAACAAAGATGAAATCGTCATCAAAGGGGAATTTACTCCCGCTACTCCTATTGACCCTTCAAATGAGATTGTTGCGCTGACGATTGTAACCACAACCGCAGGATCAATCTTTTCCGATACTATCTCTCCTGGTTGTTTTGTGAAGAAGGAAAAAGGTGAAAAGTGGTCGTATAAAAGGAAGAAACAAGGGTGCGAAACGAGGATTGACATGATGACTATTGATCTTGGTAAATCCACCTTTGAGATAAAGGCAGAGGGTGAAAACCTGACCCGGCTACCTGCAACTCTAAGCGATACATTGGATGTAACTATAGATATTAGGGTTGGGAATGACCGTGGAGTGGCGACCAATCCATTCAGGGTAAAGAAGGATAAGAAGACGGGCATACCGGTAAAATTAGAATTTAAAGCAGGTGATGGGCAATGAAGTCAAAGAGAGGGTTTTTAAGTCTGTTGCTGTTGTCAATCATATTGTTGGCAGGCTGTACACCCAGAGCCGTTGTGAAATATCATACCCCTGCTGCTCTTAATACCTTTTCTGCCCTGGATGGGACGATCTGGGAACAAGTATCTTTGCTGGGTTTTGGCAATGAGAATAATCTCTCTGTAATAGCGATGACAGAGTATCAAGGGCGTCTCTATGCGATGACCAGAAATGATGAAGAAGGTGCTGAGATATGGAGGACTGCAGGGACATCATGGGAACAAGTACTATTTCCCAATGGAGAGACCAGAGGTGTTTATGGTAATCCGGGAATCAATAACTTGTTTGCTGATATGATTGTCTTCCAGGACAAACTCTACTTTGGATTTTCTTCCGGTTTTCAGGGTAATGCGCTGAAATCATCGGGGTGTGAAATCTGGAGGTATGATGGAACCACCTGGGAGCCAGTTATCTCCGATAAAAAAGATATCGATGAATCAGGTACGATTACCTCAATTTCAGGGTGTGAAACGGGAGATGGGGATACTACAGGAAGGATAACTGATAGTACCAAAGCCTGGGTTACGGATCAGTGGGCTGGTGGGACCCTGCAGATCACCTCTGGGGAAGGTAAGTACAGACGGTTCGATATTATCAGCAATACCGTGAATACCCTTACCATTCAGCAGAATGAGATGTCCGGTCAGACGGGAACGGAATATACCATCTGCGGCAAAGCACATTACGTCAATCCATTCCCTCCGTATGAATATGATCTCGGGAAAGTGCAGGCTGGTGACAGGTTTGAGATAGGGACTGGTTACGACGAGAATGGTTTTGGTGATTACTGGAACAGGGCTGTTAACAAGATGGTGATATTTGACAACAAGCTGTATGTGAGCACCGGCCTCAACTATGAGTACGGAGCACAGGTCTGGGTTACCGAAGATGCTGAAACCTGGTCTCTGAGCAGGCCGGAGCGGAGCCTGGGGCTTTTTCACAATGACCCAACTTATCCGTCTTCCAGGAAACCGGTGGTGGTCACCGTTCTCAGCATGTGTCCATCATCTGTATCGGGTAGAGAGGTCCTCTACGCAGGTGGAACTGGTTCCACGGGGAGCGCAGGCGCCTGTGCGCGGATGGCTAAGCTGACAGATTCCGGCTGGAAGATGATTGTAGATACAAATGTTGATTATAATGACACAGGTACCAACGAAAATGGATTCGGTGATGGCATGGGCTGTACCATGTTTAATGGTAATTTTATGCCCTGGAGTCTTGCCTCCTTTGGCAATAAGCTATTTGTGGGTATTAATTCGCCTGCAGGGGCGCGAGTGTTGTACACGCCCAATGGAAGTTCAGAAGATGGAGACTGGTTCTACAGCGCAGGGGGAGATTCCGGGATTCCAAATGGTTTTGATGGACTGATACATGAAGGAATTCATCCCATGCCAGGGGTAAACTTCTACAAAAATATTGTTGCAAATCTTTTTGCTTACAAAAACAATCTGTATGCTGGATTAACATCTTCCTATGTACCTTCTCTCGGGATAACTAAAGAGTACCTTACTGGTGCTCACATCTGGAAGACTGCTGACAGTATTACATGGCAACAGGTTACGGGCAATGGTTTTGGTGACAGGTACATAATAAATTTTGAGTCCTTCGCTCCCTTTAATGGTAGCCTCTATGTATCAGGGAGCAAGGGTGCAAACTCTCTTCCAGGTGGGTTGGGAGGGGCAAAGCTCTTCAGGTTGGTTCCTGAAGTGAAGCATTAGGGATTGAAGTTTTTTGAAAGGGGGTAGTTGCAATGGCAGTTAAGTTAGTTAAAGGAAATGAACTTCAATTTGGCACATATGGTATGGAACATATCAATCTGCCACCTGAGCGGCCAAAGTTTTGGGACACAGTGAAGGTGGCAAAGATTGTTGACTCTAAGACCTTTTCTGAACCTCGTTTTGGCATCAGCTTTGAGAAAGCACCCCCCTGTTCTCCATTCAAGCATCGTTTTGCTGAGTATGAAGAAGTACTCTATATAGTTTCTGGTGGGCCGCTCCGGATCACTTATAAGGGACAAATCTTGGATGGCAATGCAGGAGATTTTTTCATTTTCCCTGAAGGGGAAGAGATCATGTGGGAGGTTGTAAAAGATGTAGTCTATATTACGTGTCACTATCCTCCGGTTGATTTGATCATCAAGGCGCGGGAGAAAAAGTACGGGTTGAAGAAGTAGAAAAGGGGAGGGGGAATAAAGATGCCATGTTTTATTGTGCGGGAACAGGAAGCAAAAAAGCTCGGACATGTTGAGCTGTTGGGAAAGGTGAATAAAAAGGCACGGCTATCCCAGGCGATTAAATCCCCGATAAGTGACAACATGACTGCAGGTTATATTAAGCTGGATCCTGGATACCATCGTGAAATCGTATCCCCTCTCGATGAAATTGACCTGCTCTTAGAGGGTTCATTAACCTACGCTTTTGATAACACCTCCTTTACTGCACAGAAGGGTGATATTGTGTTTATTAAAAAGGGGACTAAGGCAAAATTCAGTACTGAAGAGGGTTGTTTTGCCTTTTATGTAACCTACCCTCTCTTTCAGGAGACAATAGATGCATTAGCGAAACAGTCGAAAGAAGAGCAGAGATTGAGTGGAGAGGGAGAATGAAAGAGAAAAGGATGATACCCAACAGACTAACTCCTGAGGTTTATCGAGCGTTAGAGAATATCGTTGGAAGCACCTGGATCTCTCAGGACAGGGCAGTGTTAGAAGCGTACAGTAAGTTGTCACTCGACGCTGAAGGTTTCCTGAAGAAGCATGAAAAAGATCCATCTAACATACCGGCATGTGTTGTTTTGCCCGGCAGTACCGATGAAATTCAATCAATAGTAAGGATTGCCAATAGATACAGAGTTCCTTTTCTCCCCTTTACCAATGGTCAGGCCATAAGTTCACCAACAGGTAATGTGCCAACAATCTGTGTGCATTTAAGCAGGATGAACCGAATTCTCAAGATAGATGAAGAGAACATGACAGCAACGCTTGAGCCCTATGCAGACTATGCACAGCTCATGGCAGAAGCAGCCAAGAAAGGATTGTGGAATGGGGGAACACCTCTCGCAACAACACTCTGCAAACTTTCTTCCCAAGCTGCTTTTGCAGGAATCTGGCAGACCAGTAAGAAGTACGGACTCCTGGACAGGAACATCGTAAGCCTTACGATTGTACTCCCAACCGGCGAGATTCTCAAAACAGGTTCGAGTACGGCAGTTGAGCCTGAAGATATCTGGGATTATGGCCCTGGCCCTGACCTTCTGGGGGTGATAAGGACAAGTGCCGGGACAACCGGGATCATTACCGAAATAACTGTTAAGCTCCACGCCTGGGTAGGAGGTGTGGCTTTGCCAGAACCGTTAGCAGGTCGCCCTTGCATTCGCAGTTATCATGAGGCAAAGTTCGATACCGCCCCACCTCCAGACAATCACCGGATTTACTGGATAGAGTTTCCTGATTATGATTCCGAGATTAATGCCTACCGGGAGATTGCCCACGCAGGCATAGGAATAGGGTTGAATGCATCAGGTGTTTTTTCTGCCTATTACTGTTCTCAGACCCAGCAGATGACTGAGCAGAGGGTAAAAGAGAATTTTTTCCCGCCCTGGAATCTCTACGTGATCATTGCAGGCATTACTTCAGATGACCAAATTGCGTATGAAGAAGGTGTGTTACAGGAGATTGTAAAAGAGTTTGGCGGGACGTTTCTGTCAAAAGATTATAAGCCGGATGTGCTTGAAGCACTGGCTCCCTGGAATCTGGACTGCATCAGGAATGTCTGCGGGTACCGGATGAACAGGAGGATGTATGCCGGTGGGGTACTTCCAGCAGGTCCACCAGAAGTGGCAAAGTATCACAGCAACCTCTGGCGCGAAGCCCTTGGAAAATTCGGGGAGACCCACATTACTGATCGTGGTGGCACTCATAATACCACATTTATCTATGGTATAGAGCCTGCAGGACGCTATACCCTTTCAGAAACAGATATCTACCCTGATCCAGTGGATACCAGTTCGCTCCATAAGTGTCTGGCCATTACCATGTATGGGGCAATAAGGAATGCGAGTGAAAGGAAGTGTACTGCCTTCGGTTTCGGTGGTCCGGTTGAACCGCTGATCTCATTCTTTCCTGAAATGGGTCCCAATATACATCTCTTATTGCGAAAGTTGAGAAAGGTCTTTGACCCCAATGGTGTCTGCAGCCCAGGCAGACAGGTTTTTACAGAAGAAGAATGTAGGGCATTCCCGGATGAGAAGGTTGCTGGAATCAACAAGATGAGGCAGTTGCTCGGGATGAATCCGGTTGAGAAATGAGAGATATTTTTTAGGAGATCCAAGAGGATACACTGATGTCACTTGATAAGAGAGAGCTGTTCAAAATTTTTGGTGAGACCAGGGTGTTTGATGACGAGAAAACACTCCTTCACTATGCTCAAGATCAGTCCTTCTCTCCTGCACGGAAACCGGATTTTGTGGTCTTTGCAGAAAAGGTTGAAGAAATCCAGCAGCTGGTCAGGCTTGCCAATGACACCTTAACCCCCATTGTCCCGTATAGTTCCGGTTTGAATCTTCATGGGGCAGCGCTTCCTGACCAGGGTGGTATTGTTCTCAACATGACCCGGATGGATAAGATTCTTCACGTGGATGAAAAGAACTGGTTCGTGGTGGTGGAACCAGGGGTAACATTTAAGCAATTGCAGGAAGAGCTCATGAAAAGGGGATTCCGTATCATGATCCCATTCGGGGCTGCTCCTGGGCGATCTGTGCTCACGAGCTACTTAGAAAGGGATCCAGTACTTGCTGCCCCCAGTTTTGAGTATGGGAACTTTCTCATTATGGATACAGAGATTGTTCTCCCTGACGGCGGGATTTTTAGAACCGGACTTTGGTCTTCAGGGGGGAATCCTGGCGGACCTATGGGGCCGGTAAGAAATATCTTATTCCGTTTATGGACAGGTGCACAGGGCACCCTCGGGATTATGACGAAGATGGCGATGCAGATTACCCCTTTTATCAAACAGAGGAAGATATACTATATCACCTTTCAGGAAATTTCAGATGCCATTGAACCCTTGAGGATGATCCAGAAACGAGAGATAGGCATGGAATGTTTTCTGCTCAACCGGTTTAATCTCGCTGCACTCGTAAATGAGGAGTGGAATATCCCTGAAACCTTCCCCACCACTCCGAAGCCCTCAGAAAGTTTTAATCATCTTAAGAAACTCCTTCCTCCCTGGGTGATGATTATTTGTATCAATGGTGGGCTCAGGCAGTCTGGGAAGAAGATTGCTTATGAGGAGGAGGCATTACAGGAGATCTGTCGCAACCTTAACGTGGAGGTAAAAGATTCTCTTCCTCAGGTAAGAGCTCTCAATCGAATGCTCATGAATGAACTCATCTATCCCTGGGGGATTTTAAAGAAGTTCAATTACCGGGGCTCAGTGCATGATCTCACATTCAAATCATCTTTGAAGTATATCGCTGAGATGGAAGAGTTAATAAAAAAGTCATGCAATGCCTTGGGCTATGATGCCTGTTCGGTTGGAGGTTATGTGCTTCCTTTAGAGAGAGGGAGGGCTGTTCACTGTGAGTTTGATCTCCACTGTGATCTTAAGGATGTTAAAGAAACCGATAAGGTAAGAGGCGTGTGGCTGAAGGTAAGTGAGGCTTTGATGAATCATAGGGCCTATTTTGACCAACCTTATGGTGCCTGGGCAGAAATGGTATACCAGCGATCGGGAAATTATACCCGGAAGTTAAAAGAGATTAAGGCAGAGCTTGATCCCCATGGTATACTCAACCCCGGGAAACTGTGCTTTTAAGCAAAAAATAGAAATAGTGTTAAGGAAGGGAGTCACATGGTTACTGGTAATAAGAGAGATGGGGATGGTATATTAAATATTATCAGGGAAAGGCGTTCTATCAGGATGTATAAGAAAAGTATACCGCGGGAGAAGGAGATTAACAAAGTATTGGAGGCAGGAAGATGGGCACCTTCCGGTTTGAATAACCAGCCCTGGAGGTTTCTGCTCATGAAGGACAAGGCTAAAAAGGATGGTCTTGCTACCTTTACCAAATATGGGGATATCATCAAAGGCGCACCTGTGGTTATCGTTGTCTGCATGGATAGAACTGAAACTTATAATCGTGATAAAGACCTGATGGCAGTCGGAGCCTGTATCCAGAATATGTTGCTTCAGGCAGATGCCATGGGTCTGGGTGCATGCTGGCTGGGTGAGATAACGAATAAAAAACTTGATGCCTCTCGCTATCTCAACCTCCATCAGGATTTTGAACTTATGTCTGTGATTGCGCTCGGTTATCCTAAAGAAGGTGTTACTGAAGGGTGCAGAAAGCCCTTAAAGAGTTTGATGATAGGTGCTTCAGATTAATGAGCAATGGTTAAGAAAAAGATAATCTGTACCATAGGACCGGCCAGCGATAATCCAGCGGTATTGAGAAAGATGATACTAACTGGTATGGATGTAGCCAGACTGAATTTTTCTCACGGTCAACATGCCGATCATCAGCGCCGCATACATTTAATCAGAAAATTAAATAAGAAATACCGGAGCCAGATAAGGATATTGCAGGATCTGGAGGGTTACCGCATACGAATTGGCAAATTTAAAAGGGAAAAGGCAGTTGAGCTGAAAAAAGGACAGAGGCTCTTGCTCACAAACAATAAGGATGCGGCAGGTGACGAACATATCATCCCTTTTGATTACGCTGGTCCTTTAAGAGATATTAAAACCGGAAGCTTCATCTACATAGATGACGGCAACATTGTCCTTGCCGTAAAGGCCAGGACGAAAAATTATCTCAAAACAGAGGTGATTATCCCCGGTATCCTTAGGGAGAATAAAGGGATCAATATCCCCGATGTCAATCTCAGGTTCAGCGGTTTAACGGATAAGGATAAGGCTGATATTCAGTTTGGCATACAAAATGAGGTGGATTATATTGCCCAGTCATTTGTGAGAGATAAGGACGATATCATCCATGTCAGGAATGTAATTCAAGGCAGACTCCCCGCGTGTCAGCTCATTGCCAAGATTGAGAATCGTCAAGGTATTAAAAATATCGACAGGATCATGGATGTCTCTGACGGCATTATGGTTGCTCGAGGAGATATGGGCGTGTCTGTTCCTATCTATGAAATCCCCATAATCCAGAAGATGATTATTAAAAAGTGCAATCAGAGAAAGAAGTTTGTCATAACTGCCACGCAGATGCTTGAGAGCATGACTGAACATATTAGACCAACCCGTGCTGAGGTAACAGATGTGGCGAATGCAATATTAGACGGTTCGGACTTCTTAATGCTTTCTGCGGAAACTGCCACTGGTAAATATCCGGTTGAAGCAGTACGGATGATGAAGCAGATTATTACATTTACCGAGAGACAAGGAGTGAAAAAAGTTCTCAGGGTTAAACAGGATAGATAGAAACAAGGGGGATACCACATGGAAAATGATAGACAGATCGTTGTTGTAGCAGGGGCAACAGGGAGGACAGGAAGACTCATTGTAGAAGAATTGATAACTAAGGGTTACTTTGTCAGGGCGATGGTTAGGTCCGCTGCTCTGGCATCTGCGCTGCAGCGGGAAGGAGTTGAACTGATAGAAGGTGATCTCACATCACCTGCATCCCTTGAAAAGGTAATGGAAGGGGCGCACTTCCTTATCAGTGCTATAGGTTCGAGGAAACCTTTTAGCAAACAGGAGAACAACAGAGTTGATAACATGGGTAACCAGAATCTAGCAAGGGCTGCTCTTTCGAAAGGTATCCGCCACATGGTTGTTATCTCTTCCATTGGTGTTGGTAATAGTAGATATGCTATTAGCTTTTTGTATAGACTGCTCATGAGTCCTGTCCTGAAGATGAAAGAAATATCTGAAGAATTCATCCGAACATGTGGAATTAACTACACTATTATTCGGCCCGGGGGTCTTGCAGACAAAGAGCTTTCAGGAAAGATTGCGTTTGGTGAGGGTGGAAAGATTTCTGGTTCAGTGAGCAGGAAGCAAATAGCCCGGGTATGTGTTGATGCCCTCACCAATCCTTCTCTGAAGAATAGAACGCTTGAGGTTGTTGATGATTCAACAGTGAAGGGAGAGCTGAAGCAGTTTATCGTGGACCTTGAATAGGCAACAGGCAGGTGGGCAATGTGATCTTTTCAGATTGGAGGTTATGGTATGAGGTTTTTTAGAATTCGCTTAAGCGTTGTTTTACTTCTCCTCCTTATTTACAGTCCTCACGCAGATGCAAAGGATAAAATATTTACCCAGGAGGAGATTAAGAGGATGGCTGAAACGAAAACGGTTATTGAGACGAAGTTCGGGAATATTGAATTAAAGTTTTTCCCTGAAGTTGCACCAAATCATGTGAACAATTTTATTGAGCTTGCTAAAAAAGGATTTTACGACGGAACGACCTTTCACCGTGTAATACCCGGTTTCATGATCCAGGGCGGAGACCCGAATACAAAGTCGCCTGACCGGTCTAAACATGGAATGGGTGGCCCTGGATATATGGTTAAGGCTGAGTTTAACAACAAGCCGCACAAGAGAGGAATCCTCTCCATGGCGAGGGCTCAGGACCCGAACAGCGCCGGTTCGCAGTTCTTCATATGCGTGGCAGATGCACCTTTTCTAAACAGACAGTACACCGTGTTTGGCGAGGTAGTTTCAGGAATGGACGTGGCAGACAAGATTGTGAACCAGCCAAGGGATACGATGGATAACCCGAATGAAAGAATTGAGATGAAGGTTAAGATTGTGGAGCCGAAATAAAGACCTGCCTTTGAACGTAGGGGCGCCCACCCCTACGTACCATTGCTCTTTATAACCATTTATGAATATGTTATAAAATAAATAGCCGGATAAGATTAAGGCCAAATACGAGAATGCATCCTCGAAATCGCCCTCCCTAAGGCTGAGGAGAGTAAAACCAAACATGTCACGGTAGAGGTTAAGTAAAATTAAGGATAGGTAACGATACATGCGACTTGACAAACTAACCATTAAAGCGCAGGAGGCTTTACAAGCCTCTCAAACCATCGCAGAGCAACATTCGCATCAACAGATTGAACCAGAGCACCTCCTCCTTGCTCTGATCCAGCAGAAGGAAGGGGTGGTCATTCCTATCCTGAAGAACTTGGGGGTTGACCCTAACGTAATTGCTGGAGAACTGGAAAAGGCTATTGAAAAAATACCCAAGGTCTATGGAGGTGGGGGCAGTCAACCCTACATCTCTCCCCGACTCAAGAATATCATAGATAAGGGTTTCAAGGAGGCTGAAAGGCTCAAGGATGAGTACATCAGCACCGAGCATCTCCTCATTTCTATAGCAGATGAGAAGGGGGGAGAGGCAGGGAAGATCCTTTCGAGATTTGGAGTAAGCAAGGACAGCATCTATCAGGTACTAGTCAATATCCGGGGTTCTCAACGGGTGACCGATCAAAATCCCGAAGAGAAATATCAGGCTTTAACCCGCTACTGCCGTGATTTGACTGACCTGGGCCGCAAGGGAAAGCTCGATCCAGTAATTGGAAGGGATGATGAGATTAGGAGAGTCATCCAGGTGCTCTCCCGGAGAACCAAAAATAACCCAGTGCTCATCGGTGAACCGGGTGTAGGCAAAACCGCTATCGTAGAAGGTCTGGCCCAGCGTATTATTAATGGCGATATACCAGAAGGATTAAAGGACAAAAAGGTCCTTGCCCTGGATATGGGTGCTTTGGTGGCCGGGACCAAATATCGGGGAGAGTTTGAGGACAGGCTGAAGGCAGTACTCAAGGAGATCGAGGAATCTCAAGGTCAGGTCATCCTTTTTATTGATGAACTCCATACCATGGTGGGTGCCGGGGCAGCAGAAGGGGCGATTGATGCCTCCAACATGCTGAAGCCAGCTTTAGCACGGGGAGAACTTCGCTGTGTTGGAGCAACTACACTCGACGAATACCGAAAGCGTGTTGAAAAGGACGCTGCCTTAGAGAGAAGATTCCAGCCAATTTTGATTGGGGAACCAACTGTGGAGGATACCATCTCCATCTTGAGAGGACTGAAAGAACGGTATGAACTCCACCACGGTGTAAAAATTCAGGATTCAGCCTTAGTCGCAGCAGCAACACTCTCCCATCGTTACATCTCTGATCGGTTTCTCCCAGACAAGGCTATTGACCTGGTTGACGAAGCGGCATCACGACTCAGAATCGAGATTGATAGCCTCCCTTCTGAGATTGATGATATCGAGAGAAAGATCCTTCAGCTTCAAATTGAGAGAGAGGCATTGAAAAAGGAAAAGGATAAAGCCTCAAAAGAACGTCTGGAAAAGATTGAAAAAGAGGTTTCTGGACTTAAAGAGCAGAGTAGCAGGATGAAGGCACACTGGCAGCAGGAAAAGAATCTTATCCAGAGTATCCGTTCCTTACGGGAAAAGATTGATCATGCCAAGATAGAGGAGCAGGAGGCAGAGAGAAAGGGCAACTTAGAAAAGGTGGCTGAGATCCGTTACGGGACACTCACCACACTTCAGAAGAAGCTGGAAGAGGAGGACAAAAAGTTAGAAAAGATTCAAAAAGAGCAGAAGATGCTTAAGGAAGAAGTGGAAGCAGAGGATGTGGCTGAGGTGGTGGCAAAATGGACTGGTATCCCTGTGGCTAAGATGATGGAGGGTGAGGTTAATAAGCTGCTCAAGATGGAAGACCGGATCAAGAAGAGGGTGATTGGCCAGGATGAACCCATTGAGGCTGTCTCCAATGCAGTGAGAAGGGCTCGCTCCGGTCTCCAAGACCCCAAACGTCCTATTGGTTCTTTCATCTTCCTCGGCCCAACCGGGGTAGGTAAAACCGAACTGGCACGGGCCTTAGCTGAATTCTTATTCGATGATGAACAGGCAATTGTCCGGATTGATATGTCAGAGTTTATGGAAAAGCATACAGTTTCCCGGTTAATCGGGGCCCCTCCCGGTTATGTGGGATACGAAGAGGGAGGTTATTTGACTGAGGCGGTGAGGAGGAAACCGTACTCCATTATCCTCTTAGATGAAATTGAAAAGGCCCATACCGATGTGTTCAATATCCTCCTTCAGATCTTAGATGACGGAAGATTGACTGACGGCCATGGTCGAACTGTGGATTTCAAAAATACTCTGATCATAATGACGTCCAACTTAGGAGGCCAGTTCATCCAGGATCTCGGAGAGAAGGACTATGAAGAGATGAAGGGGAGGGTCTTAGAAGTTCTTCGGAACACCTTCCGTCCAGAGTTCTTGAACCGAATAGATGAGATCGTGATCTTCCACAACTTGAGTAGGGAGCACATTGAGAAGATTATCGAGATTCAATTAGATTATTTACGGAAGCGGCTCAAGGAAAGAAAACTTTCGGTTGAGTTAACTGAAAAAGCAAAACACTTTCTTGCTGAGAAGGGATATGACCCGGTTTATGGAGCAAGGCCATTAAAGAGAGCAATCCAGAGGTATATCCAAGACCCTCTCGCTTTAAAGATCCTCGAAGGGAAATTTTCTGAGGGTGATACCGTCATGGTGGACGTTGATTCAAAGGTTGAGGAAATGACCTTTTCCGTCAGAAAAGCGTAGGGGCAGGTTTCAAATCTGCCCCTACTGAATTTACATGTCTGTAAATAAACAATGATCCCGCTCAAGGATAATATCCCTTCTTCTACTTTTCCTTTTGTCAACATCTCACTTATCTTTGTCAACGTAGCGGTCTTTTTCTACGAAGTATCCCTTGGCCCTTATCTCGAACGTTTGATCTTTCACTTCGGCGTTATCCCCTCCAAGTTTCTTTTCCTGCTTTCAAGTCAGACCTTTAATCCCCTTGCCACTTTCCTCCCTCTCTTTACTTCCCTGTTTCTCCACGGCGGGTGGCTTCACGTTATCGGAAACATGCTCTATCTCTGGATCTTTGGAGACAATGTGGAAGACAGGCTGGGGCATTTTCGTTACCTCTTTTTCTATCTGCTCTGCGGCATTGGGGCTGGTATGAGCCACATTATTACCCAACCCAGTTCCCATATCCCCACCATTGGAGCAAGTGGTGCAATTGCCGGTGTGATGGGTGCATATTTTGTCCTCTTTCCTAAAGCCCGGGTTATCACCCTTGTCCCCATCTTCTTCTTCATCCAATTTATCGAGATACCTGCCTTCTTCTTCCTGGTGTTCTGGTTCTTTATTCAACTTTTTAGTGGGACATTTTCTCTTGGTTCTTCAGAACTCGTAACCGGGGGAATCGCATTCTGGGCACATATCGGTGGATTCATCTGCGGGATAATCCTCCTCTTCTTCTTTAAACGGAAGAGGAAAGTAAGGTATTACTCCTGATAGTCCTATGGGCAAGATGACATGGGACGAACGGTATCTGAATACCTGGGAGGGTGAAGTAAGAGAACCTGCCCAGTTTTTGAAGGATAATCTGGCCAGACTTCCCGGGGGGAAAGCACTGGATTTGGCCATGGGGGTAGGACAGAATGCGATCTACTTGGCTGGTAACGGCTATGAAGTTAAAGGCATAGATTCATCACAGGTAGCGGTTGAAAAGACCCTGAAATTCGCTCGAGAAAAAGGAGTTACTATCCAGGTTGAAAAAGCAGACCTGTCTAACTATACCATTCCCACCGAGGTGTATGATGTGATCCTGAACTTCTACTTCTTGGAGAGGAACCTTATTCCCCAGATAAAAAAGGCACTGAAGACAGGTGGGATGGTGATATTCGAGACCTACACTATGGAACACCAGAAATACGATAATCCCTTCAATCCGAATTATCTCCTTCAGGAAAATGAACTCCTTCATTCCTTCTTAGACTTCAAGATCCTCTTCTATCAGGAGGGGGTTGTTGAAAAGGACGGGATAAAGAAGGCAATTGCTAGTTTGATTGCTCAGAAGATAAGGTAAAAGTTATCTTATAGAGGTTAGATAAACTTCGAGCAGACACACTTACTAGAATTCTAAGACTCATTAATAAAAAAACATCTTGATAATCTGTATAATTGGTATATAAAAAAAGTAGTTTACCAGCCTACTACTAATCTGTTGATCACCTGGCCGGAAAAAGAAGGTAACAGTAGTATGACTAAAAAACCTCTCTTTTTCGTTATTACCCAAAATGTGAACACCATCACCGATTTCCAATTTAGCTGTTAAAGCAATATGGAGATGAAAAGTTTGACAGAACAAGAATTAGCAAACGTGAAGGGAGTATAAAATGAAAAATAGCCCTATAAGATGTAGATTTGGTACCTTGTTTTTTATCACCATTCTATTTATCCTTCTGCCTGGAACTTCACAGTCTCTCCCAGATCTTCCGGATAATTATCTGGACTACCCTGTCCTATTAATGAGTAAGGAGGGGACGACTGGAAGTGGATTTTTCTATAACAAGGATGATGCCACTTACCTTATTACAGCAAGACATGTGCTATTCCAAGAAACCTCCGTACGTGTTCCAGAAAAATTTGAGGTTCCAAAGACCTTAAGCCACAAGTTTTATGTGCAAGAAGACAAAGAAAAAAGGGAATTTATCCTTTACTTCTATGGTGTCATGTTGGAGAGTGAAAGAAATGAACTTATGAAGGCAGCTCCAAAGTCTGATCAAGATCAATTCAACTTCAAAGAAGCCATTGAGAAGCTTTATAAAGAGTCTCAAAAGCTTAAACTCAGAAGCAATGAAATAACTTTGTTTTCTTATGCACCCAAAAATTTTGGTGATGGAGTAAACAAATGCGAAGTGCAGCTGACAAAGCTCTTTGAGAGTGGACAGGTTAAATACCATCCTTCTCAGGATGTTGCCTTTATACGAATAGGGAATCTCAAAAAAGATGCAGATCAACAGGTTGTAACAGTACGACGGGATTGGCTCACTTGTGAACAAGTGAAAGGTATTTTTGGCTTAGGCCAAGACAACTTCAAGCTGTTAAGGGATGTCATTGTGGGCAATCCAGTATTCGTTTTTGGTTACCCCACATCTATAACAGGAATAAACCCCTGGTTGAATATTAAGTTACCTTTGCTCAGAAAGGGTATTATTGCTGGGAAGAATGAGGATCTCAGGGCAATCATTTTGGATTGCCCAGCCTTTTACGGAAATAGTGGTGGACTTGTGATAGAAGTTGAAAGAACAACACTTACCGAAACCCAATATAAGGCAATTGGTTTGATTACAAATTTTGTGCCCTATAAGATAGATTGGTTTCAGAATTCAGGCTATTCAGTTGTTGTTCCTATGGATTTCGTTTTGGAATTAATTACAGGTCAAAATAAATAGCGGCATATTGAGCTAGTACAACACATCCCTTTTTTCTCGACGCCTCTGGCATCCATAAGGTATATAATGAGGCATGCCCCGAATCGCAAGGATAATTGGAACAGGCTATCCTCATCATGTGATCCAGCGTGGTAACAACCGAGAAAAAGTCTTCCTGGATTAATTAATGGGATGGGTCCCTATTTAATTAACGCACTTTTGTTATTTTTGTGAAGTGAGGAGGCTCTCTATGGCCTCTTTAAAGACAGGATAGGGCTGGGCCCCTGTTATCATCTTTACCGCTTTTACCTTGCCTTCCTGTTCAGCAAATCCCAGAAGAAAGCTCGGAACGCTTCTTACCAATGCATTCTGAGCTTCTGTCACGTTCCTCCTGATTTTTGAAGGATACGTTCCGCTGCCAAGGCACTGTTTGAAGGCTTCACTATCGAGGCCAACTGCCTGGGCATGGACTGGTAGATCCTCAAGCTTCAAGTTTCGCTGATTGGCAAAGAGACGGTCGCGCATCTCCCAGTACTTCCCCTGTTCAGCTGCACAATTGGAAGCTCCTGCTGAGTTGGAGGCCAGTTTGTGGATCGACTCAAGAGGAAAGTCCTTAACAACGTATTTCACCTTCCCTGTTACGATATAATCCTTTTCAATCTGTGGCAGCGTCTCACGGACGTACCTGGCACAAAAGGGTCACTGGTAATCGACAAATTCAATGAGTACCACTTTAGCCTCTTTGTTCCCCTTAAACTGGTCATCCCTAATGCTGAGGGTGGCTTCTTTAAATTCGGGTAGCTGGGGAGCCTGTCTTGCCCGCAGGAGGCTTTTGATCTCCTGAATATCTTTCTGGATTGCAGTCTGCCCCTCTTTGAGAGCTCCTATCTCTTTTTTCAAATCCTTTAATTCCTCATTCGATATTTTAGATTGTTCTGGGAAGCAGGAATTATTGTAGATAAGAATCAACAGCACGGTAACAACAAGAGATAAGATTTTTTTCATCATATTTTCTCCATGTACATTTTTTGTATTGAATAAACTTAATCCTCTCGAGGAGCCAATAGGTAAATTTTTACCATACAACTTAAAAGAAAGTAAATACAGAAGATGCAGGATTTACCTCCAGAAGTCAGGCTCTAAACACCTCTCCCTATTTACATGAACTGAGGATTTGTCTTAGTTCCTTTACCTTCTTTGGAGTGGGAAGGTGGTAAGGACATTTTTCTACACAATGGCCGCATTCGTCACACGTTTCGAGCTGAGGCAGCATGCGCTTTGCCAGCTTCAGGGTGTAGGCCACATCATCATTCACCTCTTTCCCGTAGCACTTCAGGTGAATCATGTGGACAAAGGGAATCATGATGTTTTTCTCACAGGGCATGCAGTAGGAACAGCGACGGCAGAATTCCTTGCCGAGTGATGAAACCTCATCCTCCAACTTCCTGAGTTCTTCAGGGGAAAGCGCTTTGCCCTCGTCAATGACCTTGAAATTGGCCTCTAACTCCTGGATGGATGACATCCCGGGTGTGATCACACCAATGGGATGATTGAGGAAAAACCTCAGGGCAAGAGATTTACTCTCAATCACACCGCCGGCCAAGGGTTTCATGATGGAAGAGGCGACTCCCAGCCGGTTGGCAGTATCGATCAGGGTATCCAGAGGCTCCTTCTCAATCACATTGAAGGGGAACATCGCCATCTCGAATTCGCCCGTCTTAAGGGCTTCGGTCATGGTCACCGGATTATGACCGGTGATAGCAATATGCCTGATCCTCCCTTTCGCCTTCTCTTCTTTTAAGAATTGCAGTGGTTCCTTTAGTACTATTGCAAGTTCGGGCGGCTGGTTGACAGCATGGAACCCGTAAAAATCAATCACATCCAGTTGAAGCCTCTGGAAGCTCTGCTCATATTCTTTTTTGAATACATCCATTCCCATCTTCCAGGAGATGGACCGGGACATAATCACAGAATCCCTTTTCCTTCTGGAGAAAACCCTTCCCAGCTTTTCTTCACTGTCCTGATAGGCTGAAGAGGTATCGAAATAATTTATCCCCAGCTCAAGTGCCCGAATGAGAACCTTGTCAGATTCATCCTTTGAGATGCGGGGTAGGAACATGGCACCGAAACCGAGCTTCTTTACCTTGATGCCGGTCTTTCCTAAGGTGATGGTCTGCATCTGCTGCCTCCTTGTTTGTTCCCTCTCTCTCGGAAGGAACTTTTTCATACACGCACAACTTTTTATTAATCTACTTTACAACCTCTTTTTTACTATGTAAATTTAAAACGCAGGGTGTGGAGGAACTATGAAACTCATTATTCGTCTACTGGTTAATATGACATCCATCCTGATTATTGCCTACCTCCTCCCCCGGGTGATCTGGGTAGATGGCGTAATGGCGGCCCTGGCCGCTGCTTTTCTCTTGGGTATTGTCAATGCTATCATTCGTCCCATCCTGATCTTTTTCACTCTTCCTCTCACCATAGTGACACTTGGACTCTTCCTGCTAGTCATTAATGGCTTGATGCTCGGGTTGGTGGCTGTCCTGGTTAATGGGTTTCATGTCAATGGCTTTTCGGGCGCGGTTTTGGGCTCGATTTTAATTAGCATTGTGAGCTGGATATTATCCAAGTTTTTGCCCTCCTGATTGAGTTGCAAATACCGCGGTAAATTTCTGGTCATAAGCTGGTGAACCGTGGCAATAGAAGGATAGGAATTGCCTATAGAATATACTTATAAATCAATGAGTTAACTTCGATAACTTCAAGAAGTGGTATAAGTTAAAAGATTATCGGTATTAGAAAAAATTTCTGGTGAAAAGCTTGGAGGGATATATCAAAAAAGAATTGTCCCTGGGAAGAGAATTAACGATCATTCAACCTTGATCTTTACCTGCTTTTTCTTGGCTTCTTCACTCTTGGGCAAGGTGATTTTTAAAACACCATTTTGATACGAGGCTTTTATATTATCATTTTGGACAGCCAGCGGTAGTTTTACCATCCGTGAGAATGCCCCGTAGTTCCTTTCTATACGGTAGTAATTTTCTTCCTTTTCTTCCTTCTCCTGTTTCTTTTCACCCTTAATGGTAAGGGTGTCTCCTACCAGAGAGATATCAATATCCTTAGGGTCCATACCAGGTATCTCTGTCTTTATGATGAGTTCACCTTTAGTCTCGGAGATATCCAGGGATGGTTCCCAACCTCTCTCCAAGATATTCATAGAAGGTCTTTCAGAAAAGAACCTATCCCAGAGACGATCCATCTCTTTTCTAAAAGAGGTGAGCTCTTCAAAAGGTCTCCACGGAATAAGAGCCATATCTCATCCCCCCTTTCCATGACTAAACATTCTTCCCAGGGAAATTCATAATAAAAACTTTTAAAATTATATTAAGGAGGATTGAAAATAAAGTCAATAAGGTTGTAAATCCCTTGTTCTCAGGCCTGAAAAATGTTACAAAACTTCTCATGATTGAGTTTAAATTTGGGGTAGTAGCAGTTATCGGAAGACCCAATGTAGGCAAATCCACGCTGATAAACCGGATACTCGGTCAGAAGGTTGCCATTGTATCGGAACGCCCCCAGACCACTCGGAGTACCATCAGGGGAATACTCAATCGGGATGATGCCCAGATCGTCTATTTGGATACTGCGGGTCTGCATAAACCAAAAGATAAATTGGGTGATGCTATGGTAAAATCAGCTCGGCTCGCCGCCGTCAGGTCCGATCAGATTTATCTCATGGTGGATATTAAGGTGATGCCGGATGAGGAGAAGGCGGTTATCAATCTCCTTCCTTCTTTTCATCAGCCGGTATTTCTCATTCTCAATAAGATTGACCGAATAAGAAAGGAGGAACTCCTCCCCTTAATTGATACCTATAAAGACCTCTATCCCTTTCCTGAAATCTTCCCGGTTTCGGCAATTGCAGGTGATAATATTGATGTGCTTGTAGACAAAACAGTAGAGTATCTCCCCCCGGGTGATAAACAGTTTCCTGAAGATATCATATCAGATCAGATGGAGAGATATTTTATTTCGGAATTCATCCGGGAGAATATTTATCGTTTTACTCATCAGGAGATTCCTTACTCCGCAGCCGTGGAGATTGAGGAGGTAAAAGAAAGAGAAGAAAAACCTTTTTATGTAAAGGCAAAAATACTGATTGAAAGAGATTCTCAAAAAGGAATCATCATTGGAAAAGGGGGAAAGATGATCAAAAAAATCGGTGAGGCAGCCAGGAGGGAGATTGAAGATTTTATCGGCAAGAAGGTATTCCTCGATCTCTGGGTAAAGGTGGAAAAGGACTGGAGAAAAGACGAGAAAATCCTCAAGCGGTTGGGGTACTTGTGAGATTACAGACGGAACAGCATATAGATGAGGGCCCAGACAATTGCCATTGAGACGACAATTGGGCTCTGCCGGAACAGTTCCAGCCACACCTTTACGGTTTGGGCGAGACTGAGAGGATTGGTAACCACTTCCACCCGTTTTTCTTTAACTGCCCTGATTACCGCATTGATTTCTTTGTCTGATTCAATCAATGAGTAGGTGGTAGTAAACTGAGAAAAGAGGTGTGTATCAGAACAGCCAATCAGCGGGAGATTCATCTCAGGAGCCTTCTCTACCGCCTTTCGGTTGAAGTTGAGTTTCTTAAGGTAGTGATGACAGTATTCCAATCCATCGAGGATGGGCATTGCCTCCTGGAAAAGGGAACGTAGTGCTGTTGGGCTCGGAAAGAAAGGATGAGGGGCAATGATGAGGATATCATCCTTCTTGTATCTCTTCAGATCTTCAAAGGTCTTGATATTCTCTTGATCATAATCCGGGAGGTTGTAGAGCAGGATATGCTTCCCCTGAATAGTAGCCTCGACTCCGGGGATAAGGAGTACACCTTTTTTCAAGGCGTACTCCTTGAGTTCCTCGCTATAGGTAACGAGGTCATGATTGGTGATGGAGAGGACATCAAAACCCTTCTGAGAGGCGAGATCAATCAGTTCCAGGGCGCTGTAGCGGATATTCTCTTTTTTATCCTCACTGGTGTGCGTATGGAGATCTGCCTTTAATTTTCTTACCATTGATAATCGACAGATCTATTTTTTAAAATACTCATTCCATTTGCTGTCGACCAGCTTGAAGGCCTCGCTTGCCTTTTCTTCCAGTAAGCATCGACTGGTCGGCACCCAGGACTCTGGCCCTCCTTCACTGGGGAACTGCCTGGTAGCATCGATGATGATCTTACTGCTTAAGAACTTATCCTTCTGACTGGGATCAAGAGGCATAGCTAAAGTCTGAGGGATAAGAAGGCTGCCTGGCACTGGCTGCCAGCGTGTCCCGAGGGCATTCAGCACCTGTGATATGTCAAACGGATCAACATCCTTGTCTACCACGATTACAATCTTTTTGGTAAATCCTATGAGACGTTGGCCCAGCACAGCCTGGCCCGCCTCCATCCCTTCACCCGGGAGCTTCTTATCGATACTGATAATTTGGATCAGCGCGCATTCAGTAGGGGTATAGAGTTTTACCAGACCCGGTATTGCCTTCTTCAATCTCATGAAGTTCGCCACATCCCAGGGCAACGTGTAAGAACTCCTCTCCATTCCACACCATATGTTATAAACGATGGGATCTTTCCGATGAGTAATGGCCTTTACCTTAAGGTAGAAGGTGTTGGTGGGAAGTCCCAGAAAACCTAACATCTCACCATAGGGCCCTTCTGGTTCTACGTCCATAGGTACTTCCCCTTCGAGGATGATCTCAGCCTGAGCCGGTACCATGATGTCACAGGTTTCACATTTGACCAGATCTACCGGTCTTCCTCGGAATCCACCAGCCAATGCAAATTCATCATCTCCCAGCTCTGCCAGGCGAGTTGAACTCATCATCCAGGATGCCGGATCAAGCCCGATTGCGACTGCTGCTGGGACGCTCTCCTTGCCGCGGTCGCTGGCCTTGAGCATAAAGGTATAGGCATGACTGTTCGTTGTGAAGTTTATACCGGTTTTGTCCTTGTCCTTTACCTGCATCCGGTAGGTGCCCAGATTCCTTCCCAGATCGGGATCCTCGAGTATGCAACAGCCCGCACTGATGTATTGACCGGCATCATCCGGGCCATTCTTAATCCAGGGGAACTTAAAGAGGTCAACCTCATCTCCCTTCGTGATAACTTCCTTGCAGGGTGCCTTGGCTTTATCCACGATCCTGGGTTCGATCTTCTTCCAACTCATCTGTTTATCAGCAAAGCTTTCGATCTTAGCCACTGATTTATAATACATCTCAGCATGATCATCGGTTACCCCTTCTACCCCAAGACACATAGCAATGGTATCATAGCCATTAAAAATGTTTCCAACTACTTTTGAGTCGTACCATCTTCCATTCTGCTTTATCCTCTCAATCATGAAGCCTGGTGCCTTTTGCTTCATACGATCCATGATCCTGAAGACAAAGGCGGTTGCCTCATACCTATCCTGATCCATCTCCTTGATCCTAATCAACCTTCCCCTCTTTTCTAAATCTACCAGATATTCCCTCAATGATTCATATGGTCCCATGGCATCCTCCTTTTAACCTTACACCTTAACCCTTTGACCTTTCGTCCTCTTTATTCACACTTTTAACGATTAGGGAAACAGTTCTTGGCAAAATTCACAAAGGAATACTCCAGAGGAGTGGTGGCGAACTTCTGGATCTTTCCAAGAAGTTCAGGCCTCTCCTGAGCAATGCGAGGAATTATACTCTGTATACCTGCACCTAAAAGCTCAACTGCTTTGTAGGCATGGAGGGTGGAAGGAAGAACAGGAAAGAGGCTAAAGAGGTAGCTGATCTCTTCTTTGGTCATCATGAGAGGCATGGTAAAAGGCCTTAGGTAGTCACGATGATCATAGAGGCCATAGACCGATTTCTTCCACCACTGAAGATAACCCTCTACTCCTTCGCGATTTATCTTACCATCGGCTAAGGCCACAGTTACTGCATTAGCCGCACGGAATCCACTCAATATGGCACCGGTAATCTCAATCTCCTGACACCAGGCTGCATCGCCTACCAGAAGGCAGTTATCTCTATATGGTTTTGCTATCGGTGTATAGACATTTTCTGCAAAGCATACGGTCTCAACCTTCCTTGCCTTACGGAACCAGGATGCATACCTGCCTGTACTCAGAAGGCGATTGACAATGCTATCATAGTTTTTGCGCGGGTCAAAACCGCCAGAAAAGACCACGAAGTTATCACTTGCAGCCCGTGGGGTCATGAAGTGGAAGACGTCAGGATATTCGGGATCCATCAGGGTCTTCAAGGTGAGGGGGTATTCAGGTTCAGCGCCTTCCACCTCATATCCAAAGCCAATCAATGTGCAGTAGAAAAACCGTTCATCATTGAACCCGAGTTTCTTAGCCACTACCGAATTGCAGCCATCAGCCGCTATGACAAAGGTGCCTTTAAAAATCTTGCCGTTACTGCCGATGACCTTCACATCCCCTTTACCCTTTCTGACGTCAATAACATTTATTCCAGGGAAGAAATCTATGTGGTTCTTTTGAGCTCCTTCAAGGAGGGATTCTAAGAGGGTAGCCTTGTCAAAGACGATAGAGACTCTCCCCTCATCCCCTTTGCTGCTTGCCTCATCATAATCCCCAAACTGGACAAAGCTTTCACCATCCGGCGCAAAAAAATGCCAGGCATACAGGTTTTTATGTGGGCCGTTATAGGGAATGGAAAACCCATTGATCGGGAAATAGATCCGATTGCCTCTCTGATTGAACCCAATGCGTTCTCCATAGATGTAGTCATGAATCACCAAGAGCATCATAGTGCAGGCCCTGCGGATATGAGCAGGATGATCCTTCCTCTCCACTAAGGCCACTTTGAGGCCATTTTCCGCCGCGGTCCTGGCAGCGGTAAGGCCACCCGGGCCAGCACCAACCACAATCAGATCATACTGCATTTATTTCCTCTTTAAATCTCATCGTCATCCTATAGCTTTTTAAAACCTTCCTTTACCACCTTGCCCTGGGCATCAAATTCTACCTGATAGGAGAAAGGTCGTACAGCTTTAATCATGAGAAAACGAAGGTCAATGAACTCCACCAAGTGATGACCATTCACCTCTCCTCCAGAACGGGCAATAGGAAATCGCGCCAGCCAGTAGAAAATTTTTACCCCTTCAAGATCCAAGGTCTTTTCTATCCAGGGTGAATCCCCGATCTTCTTCCATGCCCTGTAGTGCATCCGTGATGGTGGCCTGTACTGAGAACTTAACTGTTGCCAGAATCCAGGAAGAAAAGCCACCTTTCCATTAACAGATTTTTTGAAGAAATCAACAAAACCCTGATACATCTCAGTTTCAGTTTCAATGAGATTTGCCCACCTCAAAGGAGAGAAAGGTTGGGGGAGAGCGGAAATCTGTTGATATGCAAGGCCGCTTACTAATGCAAAATCCCTGGCTAAAGCAATAGCCTTGCTGTGATAGAACTCACAGGTTCCAAGGTATAAGATCAGAAGGAAGAAAAAGATTTTTAAGATCCTGGTATGGTACCTCTGGTAGATAAAGGAAAGGATCAGAGGCACGAAGAATAAAGCGGTCACGATGAAATCAAAGAAAAATACGGTATCGGCTGAGTAGCGATGGTTGGATAAGGGATAGAATACCATAGTACCAGAAGAGGTTAGGAGGTCGAGCACAGTGTGAAAGAACAGTTCAACCAGAGACAGGGAAAAGAAAGACCAGAAGCGCTTGATGCCGGTGATCCTGAGGAAGAGAAATGCAAAGAGGAGAGAAAAGGGGATCAAGAAGATGAGTGAGTTGGAGAAGCTCCGATGGTATTTCAAATAGGTGTGATCACTGAAGTAGAGCAAGATATGATCAGAATCGGGGATTACAGCAATCAGGGTGCCAGCAAGTGTCCCTAATCTCCCGAGTTTCCTTCCAAACGCAAGGTTACCAATCGCTGCGCCGGCAATCCCGTGAGTAATTGAATCCATTACGTCAACTGTGTACTATACACCTGGATAAAAGTTGGTGGCGGTGCAGGGACTCGAACCCCGGACACTGCGGATATGAGCCGCATGCTCTAACCACCTGAGCTACACCGCCATTGTTGAGAAAGTTTAACGAGATTGAGGAGGGGTGTCAATTGAAAAGGCAATTAGGACTTAACCTTGAGTTCATAAACTAAAACCACGCTCTTCACCTTCGTCTGCATTATATCATAGCGTAAAATCGCAGCCACCACCAACTCATTATCGCCGTCATTATCTACATCCTTAACCTGAAAGTCAGAGAGATAGCCGTCAATCTTCTTCGTTCGCCAGTTTTCCACCAAGCTGATTCCATTCCAAGCCAGGTTCTGAATTTCGCTCCTATGATACATCCGCGTGTCCTTGAAGATCCTTCCGGTCTGAGAATCATTTCTTCCGATGATAATCTCCTTTTCTCCATCTTTGTTTGTATCCATAACCAAGATGCGGGGCTGGACATAGATCTTCTTCTTGGAGATGTTCCTCTCACTGGTTGCATCCTTCTCGAAATTTCTTTCGAAGTACTTGTCTGATCCACCATAGTTCTCATCGCTCTTCCACTTCAGGTCGCCTGAGGGAGAAACGATTCTCACATATTCACTGTCATCGAGGTAAAGTACATCCTTCTCGCCGGTCTTTTCAATATCTACTACGTTAAAGTCATACAGTGCCACTTTCTTGGGGAGATCCAGTTTCTGGTCGGGAAGGTACTTCCCATTCTTATAAACAAACTGGTACAGTTCACCTGCAAAGGCCTCATCAACCCCACTCTTCTGTCCGAGCAATGTCAAACCCTGATCCGGAAGGTTTATCACCTTCAAAAACCAGGGAATATCTTCGGCGATCCTCCTGTACTCACCCTTTTCCTTATCATGTTCTACTACAAAGGAATTCACAAACTCATCTTTAATGCTTGAGATAATGATTTCATCAATCCCATTCTGATTAATATCTGCCACATCAAGATTCAGGTAGCTCTCATAGAGCTTACCTTCAATCCTTTTGACCAGTTCCAGCGTGTTTGGGGTCTTCTTATAGATCTCGATGTTGTGAGTATCAATCAGGACAATCTCGTTCTCCTTATCTCCATTCACATCACCGATGTCCATACCCCAGAGCTGGGTCTCAAAATGTTGACTCCTCCAGAACCCCTGTGCCCTCCTTGTAGCCTCCGGTAATACAATGAATCCTGTGATCTCCTCCTCTTCTCCCTTCAATCCTTTCCTTTTGCCTCCAATAAAATATTCAGAAGGGGGACTGGTTGTTTCTATCCGGGGAGATTGAACCTCAATCTGAGGTTGGGGTTGGGGTTGGAACAAGGGGATAGTAATCAGGGGTCTTCCCAGGATGGCATTCTGGATATTCTGAGAAAATTCAGAGATCTTGAGAATGACATTATCCATACCCGAACTCTGGGTGAACACCTGAGTTGCCTGCTCTTCACTCTGAACCGCTACCACCTTTCCATCAATGCTCAAACTCTCCATTACCTTCGTTACACTGCCAAAGACTACATAGTCAGCACCCAGATCTTTCCCCAGTCTCCGGGCAATATCCTCCTTCATCTCTTCCGAGATACCCTCCATTGCCCTTTTTATTGTAAGAGCCTCGAGGGTGGTGATATTGGCACCTTGGGTTAAACGGGAGGAAAGCATATCCATAATTCCATCCCTCAGGTATTTGAGCTCCTCACCCACATTCATCTTGAAGGGAAGGATGGCTACTTTAATCTTTTCCTGAACTGCGAAGGATGGAGAAATAAGGAAAAGGGAAACAAGTATAAAAAAAACGTTCCACCATAATCGTAGCTTTAACACCTAATCTATCTCCTTAAATAAAAAGCACCTTCGAGTTAGGTGCAGGAACTGTCTTCTCTCATTGACTAAACCATGGATAAAAATTATTATTATATGAGTGAAAGATTGTCAATAAGAATCAAAATGGTGATGAAGAACCATAACCGATTGATATTTTTATGTAGTGTCCTTCTCATTCCTCTCTTCCTCATGGTGGGATGTGCAATTAATCCGGTAACTAAGAAGAAAGAATTTGTGCTGATGAGCGAGGAGCAGGAAATCGAGATAGGTCGTGAACTTGATCCCAAAATCATTAAGGAGTATGGGGACTACGACTCAAGAGCTCTCCAGGATTATGTTATTCAAGTTGGGCAAAAACTGGCAAGAATCTCTGATCGGCCAGATCTTTTCTTTCACTTCAGGGTGGTGAATTCCCCTATTCTCAATGCCTTTGCTCTCCCCGGTGGGTATGTATATGTAACTCGCGGCCTACTTGCCTATCTTAACAGTGAAGCAGAACTGGCTGGAGTAATAGGTCATGAAATCGGGCATGTGAACGCCCGCCATGCAGTGAGGCAGTATACCCAGTCAGCAAGCTATCAGATTGCTTCACAGGTACTCTCCATCTTTGTTCCTGAAGCGAGGAACATTGGTCAATTGACTGACATAATTTTCCTGGGTATCAGCAGAGGTTACAGCCGTGAATACGAATTGGAGGCTGATCAACTGGGCATTAAATACGCTGCTCTGGCAGGGTATGACCCTCAGGCTATCCATTCTTTCCTCACCACGCTCGAGCGGATGGAGAAAGAGAACAAGGAAAAGACATACCATGGGCTTTTCTCAACCCATCCGGAAACGAAAACCAGGATTGATAAGGCTATCGAAGAGGTCAAAAGTAATACTTCACTCTCATCTCGTAAATTTCTCACCTTAGCACAGGAATATAAAAGCAATATTGATGGCCTGCTCTATGGGCCCGATCCAAAGGAAGGGGTAATAATTAAAAATGTCTTTCGCCATCCAGACCTCCGTATAGAAATCAGTTTTCCGGAAAATTGGAAGATCGAAAATGGAAGAGATGTCCTCTCAGCCAAGCACCCGGAGAAGAATTATTATCTCCAGATGATGGTGCAGGACATGGGGAAGCGTGTACCGGTGGAACAGGCTGCCCGCGAAATAAGTCAGAAGTTTCACATGAGAGAAATCTCCGGAATGGCGACTCGGATCAACCACCTGGAGGCGTATGTGGGGAATTACCAGGGCAACATGAAGGAGCTGGGGCTGATCGGGATCAAGGGTGGTTTCATCATACGGGAAGACAAGATTTATTCACTCCTGGGGTTCTCCCCCGCCCAGGAGTTCAAGAATGTTGAGCACCTCTTTACTACCGCTATTTACAGCTTTCGGGAATTATCACCTGAAGAGGTAGCAAAGATAAAGCCTGCCCGGATCAGGCTCTACACTGTGGAAAAGGGGGATACCTTTGAAACGATTGCAGAAGAGATCAAGGGAGGAACTGAGGATGGTAAGACCCTTGCCCTGATGAATGGATTCCCTCCAGGTGCGGCTCCCCCTGTGGGGGAAAAGATCAAGGTGATTGAAAAAGAGTAGAGTCCCATTGCCTACAGTATATATAAAAAGAATTAGAGAAAGTATCTTATCTGCTCTTGAAGAGCTTCTTCGCCCTTATGAGGGGAAGCTCATTTCTCCGGGAGATACTATCCTCATCAAACCCAACCTGGTTGAACCCCGCCCTTACACCTCAGGTGAGACCACTAATCCTCAGCTCGTGGAGGCTGTAGTGAACTGGTGTTATCATCAACAGGCGGCATCTGTAGCTATCGGGGAAGGGCCGAGCTATTTCCAGCCCGAATCGGATCTCATCGAATGCTTTACGGTTACCGGAATGACTCAAGTTGCTGAAAGGACCGGTGCACGCTGGATCCTCTTTGACCAATACCATTTTGTCCCGCTCCCAAAGCCTCTCCATATCTTCAGTGTAACTAAGTTCGCCTTTGAGTTTAATCGGATCATTAACATACCGGTCCCTAAAACTCACTATCTCACGGCTGTATCTATCGCCATGAAGAATCTCAAGGGCTTTTTGAAGCGTGGGGACAAACCGAGATTTCATCATGACGGATATGGGATTCATCAGAATATCGTTGAGTTAAATAAGATAATAAGACCCTCGCTAAATATTGTGGACGTGACCGCACCGGTACAAAAGAATGCAGGTTTTTTCCTTGCAGGTGAAGACATCGTGGCAGTGGATGCTGTGACAGCTTCACTGATGGGGTTCAATCCCCAGGAGATCAAAACTATCATCCTGGGAAATGGAGCCGGCCTGGGTGAAATGGATCTCAAGAAGATCGAGATCGTGGGAGAAGATATCAAAGGTTTACAGATGAACTTTGAACTCCCTCAGGAATGGTTGAAGAGGAATTTTCCTCTCCTCCGCTTGAAGGGGATTCAGGAGGCCTGCAGCGGCTGTATGCTCCCTCTCTTTAACGTTCTCTCCCAATTTGAACAGGAGGGGAAAAAGATCAACAGGACGTTTTTCCTCCTCATGGGGAACAAGGCAGAGGCGAGGGGAGATGGGGAGTGGCTTGCCATGGGTGATTGTACTGAGGGAAAAGTTGGAAAAGATAGGCATCTTGCTGGCTGTCCTCCCCAGAAAGCAGAAGTGATTAAATTTTTGAGGAGACTGTTTGAAGAGGAGATGGTACCATGATCCAAAAGGTGGTTGATACCAATGCCTGTTCGCTCTGTGGTCTCTGCGTTGCAGTCTGTCATCAACAGGCAATATGCTTTCTATGAACCGGCAGTGGAGGCGAGAAAAAAGGCCGGGGTGTTTGTGCCGGAACTTTTATAGTTCTCTATTAAAGTATAATGGTGGTATAAATAACTCTAATGCGAAAAGATAAGAAAAAAGATTCCCAGGAAGAATTGGTGAGAATTCAGGAAGAATCGCAGAAGCAGTCACTTCCTGAACAGAAGCGAGTTTTCTCAGTTTCGGAGAAAATCCGCAAACGTGTACATAATTTACCTGATCCCACAAGACCTCCGCTTGGTTATGATGAACATAAGGCATTTGATAGAGTGTTTCCTTATATCCGTTTGCCAAGGCTTCATCCTCCGAATCATGGAGATACGGTAATTTTCAATGCCCCTGAACTTCCGGCGAATCAGCTTATTTTAGGGGATAACTTAGAGGTTTTAAGAACTATTCCTTCCGATAGCATAAACCTTATCTACATTGACCCACCATTTTTCTCAGGCCGAACTTACAATGTTATCTGGGGCGATACCAATGAAGTAAGAACTTTCTATGATATCTGGGAGGGTGGAATTGACTCTTATTTAATCTGGCTTAATGCCCGGTTATGGGAGATGAGAAGGGTCTTGAAAAAGACTGGCTCCATCTATGTCCACTGCGACTGGCACGCCAGCCATTACATCAAGACAGAGATGGATAAGATTTTTGGATATGAGAATTTTAAAAATTCAATCCAATGGAAACGCCAGCCTACACGCGGGGCAAAGGCAACTTCCAGCCAATATTCAAGGAATTCTGACACTATTCTTTTTTATTCAAAAACAGACAATGCTGTTTGGAATAATGTTTATAAATCATATGATGAACATTTTGTTGCAACTAAATTTAGAAAAGATAAGACTGGGAGATTATTTCGGGACTGTGATCTTGGAACTTATTCTGAAGATGCTATTAAGAAATTTGAAGCAGAAGGGAGAATCTATTTAACTAAGCGTGGCAAGAAAAGACTTATTAGATATTTAGACGAAGAAAAAGGTGAGGCAATAGGTGATATTTGGACTGACATTGCTGAAGTAAATTCAATGGCAAAAGAGAGAATCGGCTACCCTACTCAAAAACCCGAAGCCCTTTTAGAACGCATCATCAAAGCCTCTTCTAACGAAGGCGATACCGTTGCTGACTTTTTCTGTGGAGGTGGCACAACTCTGGCAGTAGCAATGAAGCTTAAACGGAGGTTTATCGGCTGTGATTCTTCACGGGTGGCAGTTGCTGTTACACTGGATAGGCTGGTGAAGATTGGTGAAGAGATGAGTGGTGTAAAAAGCAATATCTCGGAAAATAATGTTAATCCCAAGAAAGAAGCATTTCAGCTCGGATTATCAATCGATGGACATACTTTAAAGGAAAAAGTTCCAAGTATTGAAGTTTCTTATCTCGGTGTCTATCCCATTGATAAATTTACCCTGCTTGATCAGAATTCTTTTATTGACTTTGTGCTTACCTGTTATGGAGCAAGTCATAATACTGCTGAAGGCGTAACTCACGGCTTTAGGCCACCAGGACAACAAGAACCAATCTTGGTTGGTCCTGCAAATCCTAATGATTCCATTGATGCGCAAACGGTAAAAGTTTTCTTTGATGAAATAAAGTCTCGGCTTGAACCAAATAAACTTGTGCGTGCCAAGCTTATTGGATGCCGCTTTAATAGGCAGGTGGTGGAGTATATTAAAATTTTGAGAAGATATATTGAAAACAATAGTCTACCGATAGAGATAGATTTAATCCCGCTTGATTCAAGAGAATTCAGACAGAGAATCATACAACGCTATCAAGATGTTGAGGATGCTGAATTTTATCTCAGATTTTCTAAACCACCAGTGATAGGTGATATTCGCTCAAAGAGAGTCGAAGAGCTTGAATATGAATTTGCGGCGGTAGATGCATTCTCATCTAATGAAGATGGCTACTTAGTAAATTGTCAATGGGACTTTGATTATCAAGAAGGTCATTTTACCGCAGATAAAGATTATATTCTTTCCCGACAGAAGACAAAACCCAAAGGGAGAGATGAGAGGTTCGAGGCAATCCTGACTGCCAGGCATAAGTTTGAAAAGGCTGGAGAATACTCAATTGCCTGCAAGGTGCAGGATAACTTGGCAGGGGAGACAGTGTTGGCAAAGAAGATTAACGCGAAGAAATAAGATGTTTATTCCAACATCAGAACAACAAAATATAATTGACCACTTCAATGGACATGCCTTGGTAGTTGCTGGACCTGGTTCTGGTAAGACAACAGCGCTAATTGCTCATGTTAAAAAATTGATTAAAAGGAATATTCCCAAAGATGATATTTGGGTAATGGCTTTTAACAGGGATATTTCATCAAAACTAAGAGAAAAAATCCAGAATGAATTGGGAGAAAAGCCGCCTCAAACTACAACAATTCATACCTTTATCCTTAGCCAGACTCTTAGATATGGGACACAGCTTCTTGATAGTTTTGAAATAACTGAAAGTTTAGGTGAATATGGGATGGGAAATTTATTATGGAAACCAATAGCTAAGAGGTTGAAGGAAGAACACGGGAGAGAGAAAACATCAGAGGGTAAACGCTTAGGAATTCAACATGTTAAAAGTTACCTATGGAACCAGCTACGGGATTATTGGCTTACTTCTCAGAAGCCTGATGATGATTTGTTTGACGAGTTTAACTTTGAGATAGAACGTTTTAAGGCAATATACAAAATTATCTTCCTCGACGAATTGGCTCTTAAATTTCTTGATGCAATCAAGGCAAATCCTTCTTTTAGGCAAGATGTTGCAAAATCAAGAATTGTAATTGATGAATTCCAAGATTTAAATCCAACAGAACATGGAATATTACAACAATTCCATGAAGAAGGAACGATTTTTATGGTTTTTGGAGATGATGACCAAGCAGTGAATGATTTCAGACGAGCTCACGCGGATTATATTCGTGATTTTGTAAGGATATATAAACCTATTCAATACCCTCTGGCGAGAGATAGGAGATGTCCAAAAGAGATTTTAGATTTAGCTGATGAGTTCGTTAGAGGCCTACCCCGTTTAGACAAAGCACCTGGCTATGCTCCACATAAAGGGAAAGTAGACATACTTAATTTTGTCACTGATGAAGATGAACAATTGGGGATTGCGAAAATTGTAAAAAAATATTTGTCATTATCCTCACGATACGAGGAGAATCCACAAATTCTAATTTTATCTGGAACGACCGGAAGAGTTAAAGGGCGATCTCGCATTGGCGAGATTATTAAAATTTTAAGGGATGCTGGAATTAATGGTATAACGGGTGAAAAAAAAGAGGACCCATTGGATAATGAGTGGGGTTTAGCCTTTAAATCTTTGTTGACAATATTGGTAAAAGAAGCCTCTCCAATGAATTTAGCCGCTTGGCTATCAGTTACGGATTTTTCATTGATGGGAAAAGTGAATAAATACATAGAAGAGGAGGAGCAAAAAGGAAATCAAGTAGACTTCTTAAAAGCTGTTTTCAACCTTAGAAGACATAATCCAAATGTTGAAAAAATCTTCTCTGATATAGAAAACCTGAAGGAAAAAGTTAAAGATGAGAATTTCGATCCTAAGATTATTATAGATTTCATAGCAGATAATTTAGAAGGCAGAAATGAGACATTAATTTTTATAGATAAGATTTTGGAAGAATCCCTAAAAGATAATAAAGTCGAAGAAAATGATTTTGGTAGCATCCAAAAAGAAACAAGTAAAGGAAATCGGTTCTTACAACTAATGATGAAGTATATTACCGAGTTTATAAAGAAACCAGAGATTGGTCGTGTTCATGTGACAACGTATAGGAAGGCAAAAGGATTAGAAGCTGATTTTGTAATTGTTACTTCGGTTGACTCAAGCGATTTCTACAATGAGCCCCAAAAGAGACGTCTTTTGTATGTTGCGGCAACCAGATCTAAGAAGAATCTTATTCTAACTTTTGCAAGTAAAAGAAGTGGAGCTCGTAGATATACACGCGGTAGAAATGAGAAATTTAAGGGTGTACCCAAAGTCTTCCGCTCTCCTTTAATGCCAATCGGTTATCTTACTCAAAGATATTCTGAAGAATGGTTAAACAATTGGACACCTGTTTAGTTTATTTTCAATAGGGGATGAAAATAAAACCGATAGATAGCATAACTCATTGACATTCAATAGCAATTAGCGATTGATTATTTTCAGAAAATAACTATGTATTACTCTTTTAAACCTCACGAAGAAAATTTTAAAGAATGGGTAAGGTCGGGTTTTATAGGAACCCCTGAGACAGGAATTGCCTTTTTAAAACACCTCTCCTCGCCCAACTTTAAACCTGACATGGAACTCTTTATTGAAAAGCAATGGAAGATGCAACTTGAGGCAATACAGAGATGTGTTTATTGTTTTGAAATCTTAGGCGAGAAAGACCTCTTGACCAATATTGTTACCGGTGGTGGAAAGACAACAGTTATCGGGGCAATTATTGCCTATATGATGATTGTACATGACCAGACAAAGTTTTTAATCCTTACACCAAACACCATTGTCAGGGAGAGATTGGTTGATGACTTTGACCCAAATTCTAATACTTATCTCTACGATACCTTTCCGTTTTTCACTAATTCTTATGAACCGCTAAAAAATAGAATTTCTCTCCACATAATGAAACCTTCAGAGAGTCCTACGGGGATAAGATCAGGAACAATTATTTTGGGCAACATCCATCAAGTTTATGAGCGTACTGATAACTGGAAAATTCTTCGGGACAATGTCGAGGCTCTCTGTATTTTTAATGATGAGGCTCATAATACAAAGGCAGAACAGTATGATGATCTGATTAATAAACTTAAACCAAAAAGATTTTTTAGATTGGATACAACTGCTACCCCTGACCGTCTTGATGGGTTGCATCCTGATAGCAAGATGATTTTTGTCTATCCCATTGCTGAGGCAATGAGGGATAAGATTATAAAAAGGATAGTTGTGTTCCATCCTGATGTAAAGAAAGTCAAGTTGACTTATGAGGACTTGGAAACTGGTAAAACAATCTCTGCAGAAGAAGTACCCTGGGAAGAAATTGAGCGGAGAAAGATTAGAGCCACTCGGTATATTACAAGTACTAACCCAATGCGTCAACAGATAGCCATTGCTTTAGAGTTGTTAAAGAACCAGCAGATGCGAACGCCACCAAAGTTTAAACCATTGTTGTTCGTAGTGGCAATCTCTATTGCCGACGCAGAACGCATTAAAGAAGAGTTGGAACGGGTTGGTAAGGATTACGGAATAAATAAGGTTCTTTTAGTTACTAATGAATCTGATGATGAATTAAAAGAAGCAGCACGGGATTTAAACAAAAACCCTCAAACAGAATATGATGCTGTGGTCTCAGTCCTTATGCTTCGGGAAGGATGGGATGTTCGTAATATCTCTGTAATTTTGCTATTCAGAAAGTTCAGTTTTAAGCAGATGGCGGATGGTCAGAAGTTTTCGGTTTATGGCCCCCAGGTTATAGGTAGAGGCTTAAGAAGGATGAGTAAAAATCCTGAAGAATGGGAATCGCTCTTTGTTGTAGACCATCCAATTTTAAAGCATTCATGGCTTTGGGAACATTTAAAGGCAACCGAATATCCAGAGGCGTTAGATCCCGCAGGTGTTATTGTTGATATGGAGAAAATTCCCGAAGAAAGCCAGATTGAAAAGATTGAAGAAGGCGAAATCCCTCTTGAAGAAGCAGAAGAGAAACTTGATATTTCTTCTTTACCTCCAACCCCTGAGCCACCAGAAGTTGTTGAGACAATTTATGAATGGCAGAAGTTCTTAGATGAATTTAAGTATGATTTTTATAAGATGAATATCACTGAAGACATTGAACAGATAAAAAGTCTCAATCTCGATGCAGACTTGGTTACCATTGATAAGAGTATTCCCCAAATAGAGGTTGAGCTAATCGCCAGGATAACAAAGACGGAGCACTGGACAATAGGGGAGTTAAAAAAACAATTAGTGCGTCAGATTCATTTAACTGCCCACAATGCACTTTTGGAATATGACCGCAATCCAGATGACCGTCAGGTGGTTTTAGTGAAGATTATTCGTGACCATATCAAAAAAAGGTTTTTGCTGGGAAGTGATATTGAGGAATCAGATAATGAGAGGCAGTTGCGCATTCTCTGGGCAATGATTGATCAAGTGAGGGATGTATTTTTAAGGTCAGAGTTGATAGAGGGAATATTCACAAAAAGATGAGTTATGAGTTATGATTAGTAAAAAAGGAACCCTGACTAATCTTAAAAAGAGTCCTCATGGGCAAGAGGTGTATGATTCAGCGCTTGAACGAGAATATATGGTTGAGTTAGAAAGAGACCCTGCGGTAAAAAGTTGGACCAAGAAACATGGGATTAAAATTCCGTACAAAATTTTGGGTTTTACAAGACATTATCTGCCTGATTTTTTGGTTGAATACAGGGACGGTAGCAAAGAAATACATGAAACAAAGGGTTTGCCACTTCTCTTATGGCTAACGACAAAGAACAAAGCTAAAACAGCAGAAGAGTTTTGTAAAGAACAAGGCTATAAGTACAAATTGATTACAAAAGGAAGCCAGGCGTTTTATGGGAAGATTTAATTTCTATATCTACTATCAAAGGTACATTAACTTTATACTGCTCTTTTCGTAAGGTTCCACATTCTAGTAATCTGCAATTGCTGTTAGGAAAAAACAGGGGACTTTATCGCTTGACTTGCCTGAAGATTGAACTAAACGGATGGATCGTTTGAATCACATGGATGCTATCGGGGTTGAAAATCTGACCAAACAGTTTGATGATGTTTTGGCTGTAGACCGCATTTCATTCACCGTAGATCAGGGTGAACTCTTCGGTCTGCTTGGCCCAAATGGCGCGGGGAAAACGACAACCATTAACATGCTTTCCACCTTGCTCAAACCGAGTTCAGGCCATGCTGAGATAGCTGGCTTTGACGTTTACCACGATCGAGATGCTGTCCGGAAAAGCATAGGAATCGTTTTCCAGGAGCCTGCCCTCGACAACAGGTTGACCGGAAGAGAGAATCTGGAATTTCATGCGATGCTGTACGGGATGTCCAGGGAAGAGCGGCGAACAAGGATTCAGGAAGTTTTCAATCTCGTGGAGCTCACCGAGAAGGCAAATGTCCTGGTAGAGAATTATTCAGGGGGCATGAAGAGAAGATTGGAGATTGCCCGCGGGTTGATTCATAAGCCAAAAGTTCTCTTCCTCGATGAGCCGACGCTGGGCCTGGATACCCAGACCAGGAGGAACATCTGGGAATATATCAAGAATTTGAATGAGGAAAGCGGGGTTACAATCATCCTGACCACGCACTATATGGAGGAGGCAGATTACCTCTGCGGCAGGATAGCAATCATTGATTTCGGTAAGATTGTCGCCATCAACACGCCGGTAAATTTAAAAAATACTTTAGGTGGGGATGTAATCTCTGTCGAGGCAGACCCTCCGGAGAAATGCTTCGAAGCGTTCAAAAAATTCCCCTGGGTGAGGGAGATTAGCCGTCATGATGGCACGATCAGCCTGAACGTAGATCAGGGTGAAAAGAAGATTCCCCTTCTCATAGACAGAGATCAGACGGGAGAAGGTTTCGAGATTACATCCATCAGCCTGAGAAAACCTACCCTTGAAGATGTCTTCCTCCATTTTACCGGAAAGACCATGAGAGAGCGGGAAAGCTCTCAGGGTGAACGCAATCGTGGACATTTCAGGAGAGGGAGGTGACGGTGATCGACGGTATTGCCATCTATGTCCTGTGGCTGAGGGATATGAAGAGATTTTTCCGGGCGAAGTCACGCATCATTGGAACTCTCGCCATGCCCCTATTCTTCCTCGCTTTCCTGGGATTGGGGTTTAACCGGATGTCCATGCCGGGAATGCCCTCGAATACTGATTACATTCATTTCCTGGTCCCCGGAATTATCGGAATGACCATGCTGTTCACCTCAATGTTTGCCGGGATGTCCGTCCTCTGGGACAGGGAGTTCGGTTTCTTGAGAGAAATTATGGTTGCGCCGGTCAACCGGGTATCGATTGTCCTGGGCAGGATAGCGGGAGGTACCACCACAGCCCTCATCCAAGGCATCATGATTCTGGGTGCTTCAGTTATCCTGGGCTTCAGCATCGCGGGAGTTTCTTCCTTCCTGATAGCAGTGCTCTTCATGTTCCTCATTTCGAATACCTTTATCGGCCTGGGGCTCATCTTTGCTTCAAAAATGAAAGACATGCAGGGATTCACCCTGATCATGAACTTTATTATCTTCCCGCTCTTCTTCCTCTCGGGCGCACTGTATCCTTTAAAAAATATGCCCTTCTGGCTTCGCTTCCTTTCCTATCTTGACCCATTGACCTACGGCGTTGATGGCTTGCGGGGGGCTCTGATCCAGTTTTCTTCCCACACTCTTTTCTTTGATTTCATCATCCTCAGTGGATTTTCTCTCCTCATGATTTTTCTGGGTGCATATTTCTTTGAAAAGAGTGAAAGTGTATAGGAGGATGGTCGGTGTTAAGGTAGGAATCAGCACCATAAAAAGGAGCGCGCTCTATTCCGAGGAACTTGGTATTGACCTGCGGAGAGCAGCCGACGGAGAGCTCTTCAAATGGTTCCTGGCCAGTATCCTCTTTGGAACGCGCATAACGGAGACCATCGCCAAGAACACCTATTGGTCCTTTGAAAGGCATCGTCTCCTGGAGCCCCGGAAAATTCTGGAGACCGGCTGGGACTTCCTGGTTAACCCGGTCATGCGGGAGGGCGGCTATGTCCGTTACGACGAGAAGACGTCCACAAAAATATTAAGGATCTGCCAGACCCTCCTCGCGGAGTACGGGGGAAGTTTAAAGACACTCCACGAAAAATCCAGTGACAGCGATGATCTGGAAGCCCGTGTGATGCAGTTCTACGGCGTTGGTCCTGTTACCATGAATATCTTCCTGAGGGAGCTGAGGCCCTTCTGGAGAAAGAGCAACCCGGAACCTTTGCCGGTGGTAAAAGAACTTGCCAAGAAGTACGGCATCAACCTGGATCAATACGACCGAAAGGGTCTTACATTTAGCAGAATCGAGGCAGGGTTAAGCAGGTTAAGGAAGACGGGTAAGAATCCTTCAATTCCATAATTCCTCGCGGACGTATTGCGATACGCCCCTACCATCACTCTCAATAAAAGCATTTGAAAATTTGGGCAGGTGTGATATAAAAGGCTTAAAATCTATATCCATGAACTCGTAAACCCCATACCTGAGGGAATAAATGACAGATGACTGTCCCTCGTTTTTCCTTGTTTTTCCTGTTTTTCCCAATAAAAAATATTTGTATAATGAGAAGGCAAATTAAACAATCTAAAATCACCACGATTTCGGTATTGACCCTGCTCTTATCGATATATTTCACCCCTTTATATTCACAGACCGACTT
>Ga0315289_10001044_pt1 | contig 43239 bp, 26 predicted proteins | sample YL17G11_40_MG_FD_203452 | JGI IMG/M metagenome (GOLD analysis project Ga0315289, IMG submission 203452) | Sediment microbial communities from Yellowstone Lake, YNP, Wyoming, USA - YL17G11_40 | ecosystem: Environmental > Aquatic > Freshwater > Lake > Sediment | place: USA: Wyoming | collected... | reverse complement strand
GTGCGCAGCTCAAGCTAAGGAAGTCGTGACGATGCAGTTCGACAAGACGCGCTCGAAGATTGTCTGCACCATTGGCCCGGCCTCAAGGTCAAAGGAAGTGCTAGCAGGGATGATAGAGGCGGGAATGGATGTCGCAAGAATCAACCTCTCGCACGATGATCACGCTTCAGCTAAGGAAACATTCGATAGAATCAGGTCGCTGGATGGCACAGTGGGCATCATGTTCGACCTTCAGGGTCCGAAGATTCGGATTGGTGACATGAAGGCTCCTGCCGAACTGAAGACAGGTCAGCAGTTCACTATCTCGATTGAGGACTTTGTTGGGGACGCGACCCGGGTGTCCATCTCTCACAAGGATCTACCCAAGGACGTGAAGCCAGGGGACAGTATTGCGATAAACGACGGTGTGATCAGACTCATCGTGAAGAAGGTCAAAGGGTCTGATGTCATCACAGAAGTTGTGCACGGTGGGCCCATCTCCAGCAAGAAGGGCGTCAACATCCCGGGCATAAGGCTGTCCTGCTCCATTCCGACAGAGAAGGACCTCAAGGACTTGGAACTGGCGGCTGAGCTTGAACCGGACTTCATCGCTCTCTCGTTCGTGGTCGATCCATGTGATGTTGTCAATGTGAGGAAGGTCATCCAGTCGAACGGGCCGGCCCATGCAAACATCATCAGCAAGATCGAACACACGCTTGCCGTCAAGAACTACGAGGAGATACTCAACGAGTCTGACGGGATAATGGTCGCACGTGGCGATCTCGGAATAGAGGTGCCCATAGAGGATGTGCCAATCCTCCAGAGAGACCTCATCAGGAAGGCCAACATGTGGGCAAAGCCCGTCATTGTGGCCACTCACATGCTCGAGTCAATGACCCATGAAGATGCTCCGACACGAGCAGAGGTCAGTGATGTCGCTCATGCAATCTTCGATCGGGCCGATGCTGTGATGCTCAGCGGCGAGACTGCTATGGGACATGACCCAGTCGGAGCAGTCAGCATGATGAATAGAATCGTTACCAAGGCAGAGAAACGAATAACACCCGTGAACCCGACTGACATGACCTCGCCCCGGAAGATGATTGTCGAAATCATCGGAAACCTCGTCTACAATGCGGTCTTACTCATCCCGGAGAACGTAGACGGCATCATCACGGCCACCCGAACCGGCTACACTGCGAGATGGATATCCAAGTTCCGGCCTCCTGCGGACATATTCGCGGTCACAAACGACCCAACTGTCATGAGAAGGCTCAGACTATTGTGGGGGGTGCACCCCGTCCAATACTATGAGGAGATAGACAATCTCGACGATATCATTCGAGAAGCAGTCAGGTCAGTCTACAAGATGGGACTGATCAACAAGGACAAGGACATCGTCTTCACATCTGGCATAAGGCACATACCCGGCCGAACCAACCTCATTGGCGTGTTTCATGTTCGTGACCTGATAGAAAACGACAGCACAGCATAATCGTGAGAAGGCAAATGCAAGTTTCAGTCAGGAATCCAGCCGAATGTTGGTTTCCGGGTCTGTGTTTGTCTTTATACGCATCTTGCACGTTGAATACTGGATGCAAGATGAAAGCTGTGAAGACGGTCCTGAGCGAGGAGGAACACGCACTCTTGGCCGCAAGAACTCGAGAGGCTAACAAGACAATAAAGGAACTCGTCAGAAACATCATCAGGTCTTATCTCCTCGGAGAACAGATAGAGCCCGATGATTCGTTCTTCAAGCTGAGGTTCAAGGACGAGCACGGTGAGCGAGGGTCAGAGGAACACGACCGCGTTCTGTACAGATAGGTGACATGTTCGCGGTTTTCATCGATACCAGCCCCTTAGAGGTGAAAGCACAATTCTGACACCCAACGCTTTTATCTAGGCAGCAGAAACACAGGATTCACACTCTGGGCCGTTCCATGGTGTGTAGTCCAAGCGTGGCGCTCACTGCTATCGAGGCGGTTTGGTTTGAACTCGAAGACACTTATGCTAGTTGCCGTACTTGCGCTCGTTCTCTCTCTGTATCAGCCTACGGCACAGGGGATGGTCAAGCTTCACACCGTTCTTCCATCTGCCGCAATAGAAGTGAAAGAGTATGCCGGATGCTTCATCCTAAACGCACCGAAAATCAACGGCGCAGTGATCATCAACTCCACGGGACACGAGTTCCTCAATGTGAGCATCAAGAGAATCCCAGGCGGCATTCCAAACTGGAAGTATCCCCTGACAGACTGTGGAGTGTTCTCTGTCGATTACCTGTCCAATGGTCACTTCCTACTGCAGGTCGGATACAACAAGCGTCCCGGCTGCGGCACGTCAGGAATATGGAACAGCACAACTGGAGCGTTTGTCTATCCAGTGCGTCCCGGGTGCATAGTTGAGCTTGATGCAGAGAACAACCTCGTGTGGTCATTTGTGTCTGACTCTGACATGCAGTGGCCTCATGATGTGGAGCGATTGCCGAACGGCAACACACTCGTGGCAAACGCAATGGGCTCAGCTGAAGGTAACGGCTCCGATGGTAGAGTCATAGAAGTGAATTCGGAGGGCCAGATCGTATGGGACTGGAATCCACGGGAGTGGATAAGGTACCCGAACTGGACTCAGTGGGAGATATATCAAGGTACACCGAGTAGCGGTCAAGAAGCTCGATGGACACACATCAACGACGCAGACCGTCTGCCCAACGGCAACACAATGATTAACCTCCGCCACTTGAACATGACAGTCATTGTTGACCCCACTGGTATGCCTGTCTGGCTCTTTGGTCCTGAGCATGCTTGGATCAATGCGTCTGGCAAGATTGACTGGGACTGGGGAGGGTCAACGCCATACTATCAGCACGACCCGGTCATGCTCAGGAACGGGAACATCATTGTCTCAGACAGCATGAACATGCGTGCCTTTGAGATAAACGGGACCACAAAAGAGATCATATGGCAGTACAACGTGACACAACACAAGTTCCCGAGTTCGAAGGTCCAAGATTCCGATAGACTCCCCAACGGGAACACGCTTCTTCTCGACTCGGTCAACAGCTGGGTATGGGAGGTCACACCAGAGGGTGATACTGTCTGGGAAGTCAATGCCACAAAGTGGAAAGGACCTGCGGGTGCGATATTCGACATTGACTACATTCCCAACTACAGCGAACACTCCGTCAGCATCGTTTCGCCCATAGCAGGTCACACGTATGAGAGCAGTTCCATCCCTATCGAACTGTGGTACAGACCGGTAGAGGGAGCTGAGTTCACGAGCCTTGCGTATAGAATCTACAGCAACTCGACGGGCAACTGGATAGATGCTGAAAACCAGTCATGGACGGTCATGGTCTCACGGACACTTCAAGACGGCAACTACACGGTCTACGTGTACGCAGCAGAAATGGCATCAGCTGTCACTGCTTTCTTCTCTGTGAGGACTGGCACGACATTGGACCCTGTCGTCGTTGGCATTGTGGTCATAGGAGTCGCAGCGATTCTGGTGATTGCCTTAGCTCTGAAAAGAAGGAAGTGAAAAGCCGTATCTTCGGCGGCATGAGTGCAGTACTTGCTCTAGCCAATCCGGCGATGGTACTGAGCCGCTATGTAAACAAGAGCCACACAGACGCCCAAGACGCATGCTGACACTGCTATGAAGACGTATACATCGACAGTTGGTGTCGTTGTGGTCGTACGAGCTCGGACTTGAACGAAAACCGTGTCTTGAGCACAGTTGTCAAACGCATCAGTTAGGAGAAGAGTCACACTCCATGTCCCGAGGCCTTGGGGCATGAACACAAACACAATGCCAGAGCCGTTCCAATTGCCTGAGTCAGCGTGACTGCCATTGATGAGTATGCTGTAACTCCATGGTGTTGCGTCAGAAGCATTCCACATCAAAGTCGCATAGGTCTGATTCGCCCATATCCAGAAGTCCTCGGGGCCGTAGACCTGCGGACTCTCAGTGTCTCGAACTGGCCTATTGAAGTTCAGTGCGACGATCGCATCGAGCATCACGAATTCACCGGACACATATTCGATTCGGACGTAGCGAGCCATCTCAATGCCGGCAGCAACTAGATCAAAGCTCTGACTGCCGCTACCTGCACCCAATGGAACGAACAGCTCGCTCAGACTACTGCTTGCGAGAACGGCGTATGTGCCGCCTCCTGCAATCACATTCAGGTCGTTTCCTTGACCGTCGACAATCTCTTCACTTGCACCCATGTCCAGAGTCAGGTATCCGTTTCCATAGTCCACAAAAATCCTCGCAGACTGTCCATCCGGAGGCCCGAGAGCATTCTCAGGAAAGGAAACCCATAGTGACTCTGCCTTGACATGCGAATCTGCATACGGGTCACCTAGGTCGACAGTCACGCCAATCCAGACAGTGCTTCTGGCAGAGGAGTTGCTGTCGAAAACAAGCAAGGTCAGGTTGTACAGACCGGGCCGCCATCCATAGGTCCTCCAATCAGCTACAGCCACGCTGATCAAGTTTCCATGCAGCTCGTCCTCTAGAATCACTGTGCCGTTCCTCCAGACGCCCCAAGAACTGCCACCATGCACTTCCCAAGTGAAAGTGACGCCCTTTGCTCCCCATGTCACTGTGCAGTTGCCGGGAGTCGAAGTGAAGATAGGTGGACTCGGGGGAAGCATTACGAGCCATGAAGAGCATCGTGCGACATGCCCAGCTGAATCAAAGACGTCCAATGTGAGGTTGTACAGACCCTCTGTAGGCACCTTCCAGTTGAGGGTATATGTTGTGCAGTTCCAAGTTCCACACTCCTCCGCAGAGGAGTTGATGTAGAGGTGCCAAGTGGCCGGCGACTTGTCTGTGAAAGTCCAAGAAACCACTGTTGATGCGTTCCACCGGAATGGAGCGAGAGGCGGCACAGAAAGAAACACAGGCTCTTCCGACGGGTAGACAGCGACCATCATGCTGTCTTCATACACAAGATTGGTTCCATTGAACAGTCTCAGGCAAACGCTGTGATTTCCAACCCCTAGTGTCAACAAGCCAACACTGATGTTGGAACCGGTCCACACAAGAGAATCATGGAGAGCAGCATCGATTGTGATGTTACAGTCCAAGGGACCACTTGTTTCTCCGGACCAGACTATCCTGTGTTTCTCCTGTCCTATCTCAAACGACAGGGGGCCCTCGCGATCGATATAGAAATCGCTCACGGAAACGGTCACACTGCTAGCCGCAGTATGTCCGTCTTCATCCGAAACCTCCAATGTGACATTGTAGTTCCCGGTTTCAAGCTGGCCTAGAACGGACACCAAGCGCTTTGCTCGCCAGAACCTATCATAGGCGCAGGTCCCGTTCTCTACGAGAGTCCCGTTGAGGTACAAAGCATAGGTCCCAGTGACAGTATGTTTGGGACGAAAGTTATACCAGATATCCCAAGTGACGCTCACGTTCTCGTGCGTCACCGCTCTGATGGTTTCGGACGCAGTAGATACTGTTGGGCTATATCGAAATCGCTCAGCCCGATAGACACCATACGTGAAATCCTCAGAGTGCGGGAAGTTCAGTTCCCACACAATGTCGCCGGCAGGGTTCACTTCAACGATTCTGGCCCCGATGTCACAATCAGGGTGATTAGGAGTCCCGAACACCCCTAGACGATTGCCATTGGGTAGCCTGTCTGCGTCCCCCCAGATTACACTGTAGTACTCGTGTGGTGCAGTCCAAGACCACGATTCATATGCAGTCATGGCCGTTTCATTCACAGTGATCTCGACGAGCCGGGAGCGTTCATTTGCCGGGTCGGTCTGATTGAAGGGGCCATTGTCGAAGATGATGAAAGTGTTGTCGTCAACTCTCTCAACTGAGTGAGCGTGATAGAAGAGGGTGTCGCGTTCATCGCCCCAACGATTGTGGAGCGTGAAGTTGCCATACTCACCCAGTCCCCAAATCACTCGACTGTCAGTGTGGTTGATCTTGTAGAATGTACTCAGATTGCGTGAGTTGTAGTAGATGATGTCTTCATCGTTGTCGAAGAATATCGTGTTCGAGTGAGTCACATCGTAGAAAGGCCATGTTGTGTCAAACATATCACGAGGATGCCATCTGCCGGGCGGGACAAGTGTCTGAGTGTCGAATGACCAGACGCAATACCCTGTCAGGTTGAACTCACGAATCATGTCATAGACGTATATCGAGCCGTTAGCTGTGGCGAGGTAGGATTCGAATGTGAACACCGTGTCGGTGCGATGATTGTACTCGTATTCATGATGGCCTGAGAAGCCAAGCCTTGTTGCTGAACTGTCAGAAAGGTTCAGTAGAACAGCATCACCCGAGGAACCATCAAGACCTTCCTCGCTCCCGCTTCCGATGAGTATGACCCTTGGGCCGACGAACTCCGCAGAGAACTCTGGAAGACTGAAACCTGTTCCCAGAGGCTTCTGGAGCAGTATCTGTCCCTGCATATCACAGATAATGAGCGACCGGTTCACTACCTGACTGTCGGTTCGGTTTCTCACCTCGAGCACAAAGAGATTGCAGCCGTCGAAGAATCTACGTCCGGATGTTGCATTGAAGTCCGGCAAGGTGGAGTCTGTGAAACTTGGTATTAAACCACCATTCAGGGTCTCAATCATGGCGGTAGTGCTCATTCCGTATGCATACTCAGAAGCATGTTCTGATACCTGATGTATGGTTGATGGTGGAGATTCCATTGTGAAGTGGTTCGGCGTCGGGCAGTTTGCGACACATAGACAGACCAGAAGAAGCGCACCAGTCTTGACAATACATGAATCGCGATTCTGATCAGTTGTGAAGGAGCCCATGCCTATGCACCTGAGTACATGCGATGAAGACAGTAAGCAGATAGGAGCAGCTTTGAGGGATAGCAGCGCTATATATTGAGCTGTGCTGTTCTGTGTACTCGTTTCTTAAACCATACGGCGAAACCGCTTGCACATATGGTCTTTCCCTTCTGATAACTCCGATTCAGTCAAGTCTGCGACCTTCCCTTTAGTGCGATGGTCGCACAACTAAACAAGGCGACCCGGAGGCTCATGGCTTGGCGATCGTCAGGTAACTCAGACTGCTGAAATGGCCACGCCTAGTACTGCATCACGAATAAGAGCAGCGAGAAACTGGACCTCATCCCAGCGTGTCAGCTGCAGTCATTCATTGTCTGCCGTACTCCTGCGAAACGCCCATAAGTCCGCGGAACACGACTCACTCGACACGATGAGAGCCGAAAGCGAACTGAGAACACTCAAGAGCTGTATTGATGGATTCGACCGGAGTGTAAAGACGCCTTCTGGAATCAGAAGTGAGCTTGAGAGAATCCATCACAGGTACTGCCAATTCAGACTCTACGAAGCTCTAGTGAGATACTCAGGAATCAATGCTAAATCGACGGTTCTTGACGCTGGTTGTGGAAATGGGGTGCTGACCCACTGGGCCGCCATTCGCGCAGGAAAGGCCGTAGGCGTGGATGTTTCTATTGATTCTCTGAAAGAAGCACATCGGAGATACTCCACAGATGAAAACGCTACGTTTGTTCTTTCAGACCTCGCCAATCCATGCTTCAAGCATGGGGGGTTCACTGTTCTACTCTGCTGCGAAACAATAGAGCACATCACGAACCCAGCGCTTGTATTGAACAACTTGGCAGACCTCATACCCAGGGGTGGCCGTCTTTCCTTGAGTACACCAAACCCGTTGTTCGTGTTCTTTCACGTTTCAACAGCAGCTTGGCTGCTGACGAGACCGAAGTCTGTTCTTAGGAAACTCAGAAGAGAGGAGAACTGGTGGCACCATGGATGGGGGTTGGACAGATGGATTCTGCCGTGGCACTTGGACAGGTTGATGGAATCCGCAGGATTCAAGGTGAAAAGCACTAGATTCGTTATCTTCTTGGTAGACATAAGAACGTTGACTTTCAGGGTACTCCGGGTGTTGCTAGGCCCGGCCACCTTCACTAAGTTTCTTAGGTCTTTGCAGATTCTTGAGGACAAGCCGCTTGTCCGGTGGCTTGGTAGTAGGTACATCAAGATTGGAGAACGAATCTAGGCAGTGCACCAGCCAGTCGGTCGATACGGCACGACATGTATGCTACTGCAATGAGGGATCAGCAGAGAACTCAGTGTGCCCCTCGGGCATCAGCATAAGTGGGCTGGGACCCCAGGCTGTAATACTCCACTCCCGAAGGTATCGCCAATCCTGCAAACATCCGTCCGGCATCCACAAAGACGCGGGATGCCATTCCCGCGACTATCTGCTCCATTTCCATTTCCCGGCATATTGGCCAGTCAGTCATGAGAACTACCGCGTCTGCGTTTCTCGTGCATTTGGTCCTAGGCAACTCGGATTCGTTCGAGTTCACGTCTAGGCCTGTCCGATGAATCCATTGCAGCATTGGGCTCGTCCCACAGTGGAGCGGCAAAGAGTCAACTGGGTCAGATTAACATAGCAGGTGTTCTGCGTGCATGGTCTGCTCAATGGTATTTATTGACCCTCGAACAAGTGTAGACACTCTCGGAAGGGCGTCTTTGTGGCACAGTCAGTTCGCAGACAACAACATTGGGGACCCAGCCAACGAGAGCCAAGTCTTTTGAAACGGACCGCCGTTTCTGTTCGCATCGAAATCGATGTTTCCACCCCGGGACTGCCCTGCTTATGTGGGCTGTGCAGGCAAGTCGTTTCTGGGAGGACCAGTGCGGAGGCAATCATGAATGTGTCAAGATTCTGTCACTTCATTGGACTCAAGACACAAAGTCTAGTGGTCTTAGCCCCGCAAACAATCACTCAACAAGAAACCATCACTCATTTAAGGAGCACCGGCATGCTGGGGCGAGTCCGAGTGTTGTGGACAGCACTATTACGTTTCTTGGTGTGTGAGTGAGTTGGATTGGCTAGAAAAGCGTGTCCTAATAGATAGGCTGTCAGACTTTGTCAGCCCTCCTCTTGAGAAGCTTTTCGTGAATCGTGACGCCAAAGTGGACTCCACGAAGTGGCGTGGATTCCAACTATTGTCGACTAAGGGAATGTCTTCGGCACGGAATACCTGATTGAAACGTGCTTCAAGTAAGGAAGAATCGGCAGGATAGGTGTGGCGCGGCTTGATTAGCGACATGTATTCAATACGTTTCATGGTTTCGCGTTGTGGTTTCTGGGCACATAAGAGGACAGACGTAGAAGCTAGGCGTCAATCAGTGCCGAGTCGTGGCGGCGCCTTGCAGCCCAAAAGGGAGTGTTCCTCCCCCGAACTCTTCATATCCTCAAGGTTGGCGCGGGTCTGGAACGTGGACGGAACATGAGCCAGAATCACGGACCCGACAGAGGACCTTTGGACGTGTCGAGGGAGATAGGCGTCCTTGAGGTGGGCAGGAATCTGCTGCTTGTGAGCTCGTCGAGTGCAATCGGTCTAGGCTGCGTAGCGGCCTTCTGGCTCATGGGCGCACTGATTGCCTCTAAGGACGTTGTCGGTCAAATCTCATTCGTGATTTCAGTTTCGACTGTGTTCTCGGGCACAGCCCAATTGGGCTTCGGCTTGGGCAAATTAGCCATCTTCCCGAAGGACAATCGCGGTAAAATCCTTCTCCAGTTTGATGCCATAGTAGGTCTTGTTTCGATGGCTGCAATTGCAGCTCTGTGGGGGTTGAAACTCAACCTAGTGACATATGGACCGATTGTCTTGGGCCAAGTTTCCTTCAGTATGGTAACCTATGATCTCCTAGCAAGAAAGGAGTATGCGACTGCCTCATTACTAACAATCGTATGTAGAACACTCCAACTTGCTGTGGGGCTAGCTTCCCTTTGGGCGGGGCACTCGCCTGAAACCATAGCACTCGCTTACGCAGCTCCGCTTCTGATCACCTCGCCAGTCTTCGGTAGAAGCGTGTTTGGGGGCCTCAAGCTTCGGAAACGCCCCAATCTTAGGATGGATGGAAACCTTCTTGGTAACCTGAGTGGGATTGCAGTCCTGAGGACACTCATCGGGTACCTCGACAAGGTGATTGTGGCATTCGTTCTAGGATATGTGGTTCTGGGGGAGTATCAGTTCGTTTTCCAAGTCTTCCTGCTAGCCCAGTTCTTTCCTTCAAGTGTACTGCTGTACCTAGTTCCTGAACGATCATCAGGGTCAATTGGGAAGAGTCTTCTGGCGATTCCCATGTTGGGCGCCTTTGGCACGGCCGTGTTGGCAATCGTCGTCGCTTCAGTAGCGCTGAACACATTTCTGCCCGCATACTCGAACACCCTAATGGCACTCGTGGTAGTGAGTACAACAATCATACCAGCAACTGCGGCCAGTTTTCTCGCATCCGAGCTCATGACTTCAGGCGGCACGAAATCGCTCCTCCGTTCCTATCTGCTTTCCTTCTGTTCGCAGTACTTAGCCCTGTTAACACTCACGGCAGTTGCAGGTCTTGAAGGAGTCGCAGGGAGTCTTCTTGTTGGACAGACAGTCTTGCTGATGGCATCTGGGTTTGCAGTAAAGAACGCCAGGAAAAAGAAAGCTCGCGATCTCAGTATGCAGGAACAGATATAATGCGCTAATTTGGGAACACGATAGGGAAACCACTAGGATGCCAAAGAGGTCGAGACAACCTTCGATTCTTGTTCTCCCAATCAACTCCCTCGAGAACTACCGGGAGAAGGGAACCCTTGGTCAATACAAAGCCTATTTCAATCCTGCAGGGTATTTCCGAAGGGTTGTCGCATTGTATTCATACGACCACGCAGGTCAGGGACGAGTAGGCGGCGTACCAGTGGTCAGAATCCAGAGGAAGTTCCTTCCCTTCGATTTGATTAGGCTTCTTGTCACATCGCTCATTATCGTAAAAGCCCTAGACGTTTCTGTGATACGTGCATATGGAGCTGAATTTGAGGGACTAATCGCCGTTCTTGTGGGACGCCTCACAAAGCGTCCGGCAATCGTTTCACTCCATGGTGAAGATGACGAGGTCATCAGGTCAAGAGGATTCCCTTGGTTTGTCCGGGCAGCTGCTTGGATTGTCATTACCTTAGTGCTGTCACTTGCCTCAGGAGTGTGGTGCGTAAGCAAAGGCGTTGCAGACTACGCCCGGCGACGCGGCGCACGAAAGGGCAGGATTAGAGTGATTTACAACAAAGTTGTGGTGGACAGAATGCTGAATTGCAGTTCGATGAGGAGAACTGCAAGAGAGGAGCTTGGGTACGAGGACCACGACTTTGTTCTGATTCATGTTGGTAGGTTCTCCGGCGACAAGCGAATCCACGAGATGATAGAAGCCCTGCTGATACTGAAATCAAGAGGAGCTACAAACGTCAAGCTACTATTGGTGGGAGGACCGCCAAGGGAGTCAAGTACAGGATCACTAGGAGGCCGTAGGAAATCTGATTATATCAGAGACTTTTCCACATACCACCAGATTACACAAATGATTGAGGGAGGGGGATTGGATGACAATGTCCGAATCACAGGATTCAGGCCGAATGATGAGGTGCCATTCTACCTTTCAGCTGCGGACGCGTATCTCGTTGCGGCAACGTTGATAGGCTTTGGCATAGCACTCGCTGAGGGAGCCGCTGCAGGACTTCCCATAATAGGCTCCAAGGATGTTCTGGTGGGAGATCGAGGGGTGCTTTTGAATCGGCGCACGGGAGTTGCTTTCGAAGCAAACAACCCGAGTGATCTTGCGGACAAGATACTGCAACTGCGAGATGACCCCGGACTAAGGAAACGTCTAGGGAAAGCAGCACAAGAGAATGTGATGAGATTCACATGGAGGAGAATCGCAGAACGGGAGGCTGGTTTCTACGATGAACTTATCAGCCGAAACGGAAGAGATGAGTGACGATATTGACTCCAACCTTCTCTGATTGGATGGCTACGCAACGTCTATATGTGTGATTCTACGGAACACTGCCCTACTCGGGTGCGGCAGCGATGGGACATCGTGGAACTGGCATCATGGCGCTAGTCTTCTTGCTTGTCTTTGTTCTGCCCTCGCTCATCTGGCTCATCTGCCTTCCGATTCTCTTGACATACCAGTGGTGTCTAGTTGGCTTTGTGGTCGGGTTGTTTGTGTTTCTCCAGCACGTTCCGCATGACGATGCTTCTGAAACAGCTGCAAACTCACAGAAGTCAGGGATGAGATCCGGAGTTTCTCGACTTGCTCCATACCTGCTGATGGTTGCCGGGGTCATTTTCGTCACGGCAATAGAGGTGCGTCCATACGTTGAGTTTGGACTGATTCCTGTGGGCTGGGACACGGCACAACATCTTTACAGAGCTCGACTAATCATAGACGGGAATCTGGAGGGAATGATGGAGCTCAGCGGCGGCAACAGCTTTTTGCCCTACCTCATCGTAGCTGCACTTTCGCTGGGCAATCCTGAGTATCTGTTCATTGCTCGCATCTTGGTGGTGTTCATTCTTTCATTCTCGTTGTTCTTCACTGTAATGCATTCGGCGATAGTGAAATACGGCAGTCTCAGAGAGAGCTTGCCCGCGGCACTCGTATGTTTCGTTTGGTTCTCACTGTATCGTCTAAGCGCGGATCTGCACAAGACTCTGCTTGCCTTGATATTCCTGATTCCATTGCTTGGAATGTACACAAGCAAGATGAACAGGAGATCGTGTATCACCATTTCACTACTTTCTTTCGCAATATCCATCTCTCAGATCGAGATGACTGTGCTTCTGATCGGCGCGGCAACCGTCCTCGAAGTCATCGTATTCCCCAGGGGACAGGGACTCAGGGATGCGATTACGAGATGGCTGTCCATAGTGCTCCCAAGCATCCCTGCACTTCTGATTGCTCTGATATATGATACAAGATTCGTCACCGTTGCGGTCTACTACGAAGAGGTGTTACTTGCTCCTGATTCGCAGATTGTGTCCTATGCCCTAGGAGTAGTACTGATTCCGCTCTCAACGATTGGCGCATTGTCTTACCTCTCTGAGCTTCGGTCTTCTACTCGTGCAACGAGTCTCCTGCCAGTATTCACAATAGTCATCCTGATTTTCGTTGTGGTCCCATCGTTTTTTCTGGCAACTCCATCCCTGTTTCGGAAAATGGCCCCTAGAGCATTGACTGTGCTGCCCCTGCCCTTCTTGGTGACCGATGGGCTCCGTCGGGTTCGGTCGCTTTACAGAGGCACAAGCCTATCGAAGACAGGCCGTTTACTGAGTCGCAACAGCTGCACTGCCGGATTGATTCTTTTGGTTTCACTTGCCGCAGCGACCACGCCTGCCATGGCCGCAGTGCATCACCGTCCGTTCATGAGCATGGAAACATACGACGAACTCAACGCGCTGCGGGACCAACATCCCGATGATCCATTTGTGTTCATCACGCGCGGTAAGGGCGGATACCAGTATCTAAACGATGGATGGGTCGGTACCATTCTAGGTTCTCATTTCGCTTGGCACGGCCCTGTGGTCTATCTGGTCGCCGGAGTTCCCTATCCCCTGAAAAGCCCCGTTGACAAGTATCACTCTGATAGAGCATTCGCTGTACTGAACGCGACCGGACTGACTTTTCCCCTGACTTACGCTGGTGTGGGAATTTACACGACGACATCACTCTATGGTGCTTTCGACAGTTGCGAAGCCGCTTCAGCGACCGAATTGTCAGAGCATGTGTACTCGTTTGATGCAGATAGCCGGCTGTCACTTCTCCGTAACTATACGCAGAACCCAAGCGAGCCATTCGAATATCAGGGAAGCTGGATATTCGATAGCTATGCACTTTTGCTATCAGACGAGGTAGCTGGTACTGAATTCATTACATATCCACTTCTGTTCGCTGACCCGGGCACTTATTGCGTATCCATCGCGATTCGTGATGGTTTCACCAACCTATCCAGAGTCACCGTGTGCATTGATGGTCAGTTCCAAGAGGAGATATGCTATCACGGTTCGGAAACAATCAGAGTTTTCCAGTGGCTATGCAACTCGACAGGAACAGGAGTTCACTTCATCAAGTTCTACCTAGCCGACCCGGGCTCGCCCGGCGAGCTTATCATATACTCCATCGGAGTTGCGAGAATCGACGTATTAACGGCTGATCCTAAGAGCTGCGCAGGCTGACTGCTCTAGATACGCCGCATGTTTATTAGGTATGACACGGCGGCGGTGCTATTTCAAAACCTCGCTCAGTGATTGAATGACATTATCGAACAACAACACTGCAATGGAATCTCGCTCCATTCGAGCTGGCCGGGTCGATGCACTGCGAGATTTGCAGTTGTGTTGATTATCCGTGAGGTGTTTTCGGTGTTTGCGCATACAAACACGCGTACGTGTTTTCGGCCTTTGCGCAAAGCACACTGTTCGTGTCGTAACATTCTGTTGGAGTAGCAGAGATTCCTGCTATTCACGCACATCCTGCATTCTGCTGCCACAGAGTATCTCCCGGTATTTCGTTCGCAGAACACGCCAGTCGTATTGTACTACCCGCGCTGAGCCCTCAGAAGTGACCTTCTTCCTAGTTTCCTCGGAGAGCAGCAGCAGAACGATATCACTAGCCATCTCATCGACCGTATCAAAGAAAAGAGCAGCGCCATCCCCTAGTCGTTTCACTTCGCGAAGATTCCTGGACACCACAGGTACCCCGGCCGCCCAGTATTCGAACAGCTTGAGGGGGCATGCGGCATCAGTAAGAGGACTCTTCACAAAAGGTATGATTCCCACATCGAAAGTGCTCATGACGCAAGGCACTTCCTTGTATGGTATCTCCCCGTGGAAGTATACACCTTCCTCTCTCTCGCTAATGGATCTGACCAATTCCTCGCAACTGCCACTGCCGTAGATGTGATACTCCACACCGGGTGCGCTGGCAGACACTGCTCGATGTGTTGCAAGAAACTGCTCTATGCCAGACCACCCGTAGACGCCTCCTACATAGCCAACAATCTTCTGTCTGTGATTCACAGAATCAGACCGAGTGAATATGCTCGCCTCCACACCGTTTGGTATGAGTGGAGGGCACCGGCCAAGGAGTGCGCATACCCGCCTCTGTAGGTCAACGGAGGACACAATGGTTGCATCGGCGTTCACGACAGAGTATCGAACTATCTCTTCAACAACCTTCATGACGGCTCCCTCCAGCAGTCTTGTAACGTAACCCTTCGCAAGGCCTGACAGGTCATCGACATAGTCAAAGACCACTCTGATAGGCAGCAGCCTCTTCATAAGAACAGCCGAAAGACCGAAAATCGGATCGGTGATAACTATCACGTTGGGCCTTGTTTTCGCAATCCGCCTCGCCAACTGTAACCAGATGGGAACAAGATTCACTAGATAGAAGAGCGCAGTGCTTCCTCCGATTCGCAGGCAGAGGGGCTGGTACAATCGAAGCGCTGTTGAACGGACTCTCTTACCGCGTTTGGGAAAGAACACAACCTCTACGTCTTCCACAGACTGACTCGGGCGCTCGAATATCCTGTGGAGCCTGCTTTCTGGGCCACCTAGCCAGTCAGTGGCTGGAATGACGAGTATCCGGCACATGCTCGCTTCTGCCTTCTTGTCCTCCGGGAAGCTAATATACCGATTGGCGACGTATCTTAAACTAACCAACTCGGGAGAATCGAGATGTTTCCGAAACACTTCTCTACGAGCACATATCGGAATAGACTTCTTGAAGTGCCCGGCCCGCCTTCGCGAGACTGAATCGCTGCTCAACCGCCGCCCTTGCGTTTTGTCTGATGCGCTGAGTAGCTGATACATCGTTCAAGATGAAAGTGACCGCTTCCTGAAAACTCTCGAGGCTTCGATCTATCAGCAAGCCAGTTTCCATGTTACTGATCACGTCAGGAACCGCTCCAACTGGTGTAGATATGACAGGCACCCCTGAGGACATTGCCTCCAGAATGACTGTTGGCATACCTTCCCAATAGGAGGTAAACACCAAAGCGGCCGCCTCATTCATTATTCCCGGAATCTCACTATGGTGCTTGGGACCTAAGACTTCGACCGACATGCCATTCGTACCCTTGTGATGATCTTCTTGCATCTTCCGTAGTTCGGGGAGATAGCTTCCTTGTCCTACAAACCGTATCCTCACTCCATCTCCGTCTGCAGACTTCCACTGACGAATCCATTTCATCAGTAGGCCGACACCCTTCCAAGGTTCGAGGTCCCCCACGTATAGAAGCGTTTTGTCACACGAGCTTTCCTTCCTCACACGTGGTTTGAAGACATCAGTGTCTACCGCATTGGGCAGGTACCGCAATCGGTGCTCGGGAATTGACAGTTGTCTGGCGACATAATCCAAATCGGACTTCGAAACTGACGCTACGATATCACTGTTCTTTATCGTGAACTTGCCCAAAGAAGCATCATAGAACTGCTTGGCAGCAAGCCTTGTCCAAGAGGTCCTGAATGGAGGAGGACCAACTCCACCATGAAGCTGAAGAAGAACCTTAGACCGTTTTATCTTCTTCATGAGAGCAGCTTGGTTTGAAGTCGTATACAGATGAGAATGGACGTGAAGAATGTCAGGGTTTGATTCAATCAGTGAACGGAATATGAAAGCAATCGGGTTGATGTTCCATAGTACCATGGGCGAGTAGAACCGGTGAACAGTTGCACCATTCCACTCGGTGGTGCCCACTTTTTGGAGTTTGCATGTTGTCGTGTAGACATGTACGTCATAGTGCTTGGATTGAACCTTGATGATGTTCGCCACATACCTCTCAGTCCCTCCCATCTGCTCGTCAAGGAAAGGACAGACATGTGACACTCTCATTGCCTTACTACACCCAGATGGTTCTGTAGTCTGGTTCAACAGCATTCTGCGAGCACGGCGGCGCTCTGCTCTTAAGCCTTGTTTCGACCCTTGTCTGTCATGATGACCGCCATGGAAACGCTGATGGCGGCTCATAGTGACCTGTCTTTACTGGGCGGCTCCAGAAAGCAGGCTATATGCGAACACGAGCCGTCAACCTCACTATGTCCGTCACTCCTGCTTGCCTAGCGGCTGCATTTGTGAGATGCAGGATATCCAAGCCCTGGCCGGGCTTCAACGACGAGAGAACTAGCGGTCATGGCGTGCTCAACCACGCGCTTTCCCTACACGAGTACCCCGAAGTAGAACAGCGACAGAGAGTTGACTGAAAGATCCCACCTGTTGGTTTATGCCTTAATGTGCACAGCTGAAGAAAGCAGATATGAAACAACACCTTGGTGAAATGTCAGCATAGCACTGCTATAGCACCACGCTCAAAAGGCTCGTGAATGCGAACTCATCACATCCCTAGACTGAGAAGATAGTCTTGAAACCCGCCAAGCTCCTGTTTAACTCGTCGCAGAGCAAGTCAGTGACGCTCCACTTGGCTGTAGTACTCGGAGTCGTGCTCTCACGGTTATTCGGCATTTACTCGACAGCAGCAGTTTCTGCCTTCATACTGCTCTTTTTTGTAGTAGGCAGTTCGCTAAGAATGGGACCTCTTAGGTGTCTCAACTTTAAGCTTGGCGCCCACCCCACAATAGGAAATGTAGCCCTTGACTCTCTGATTAGTGTGATATTCACATCGAGCTTGGCTCTGATTCTCACCCCACTGTGGGCTCTCCAATATGTGGGCATCATTGCCGCTCTAGTCGTTTTGATTTCCGACCTGATCGCACTGAAGCGGAGCAGGGCTTCCGAATTACCAGATTCTCTGGGCACCGAAACTGGTTCAGGACGAGCAGTGAAATCACTTCTTCCCCCGACAACCTGCTTTGTCATGGGGCTAGTTATCATGATCTGGCGCTTCAGCTGGATGCCATGGCCGGAAGCCAGCGGTACCGACATTTTCTTCCATCTGGTTGTCGTGGAGTCAATGGTCACATATGGAGGCTATGGTGCAATACTCACAGGATACCCGCTTGGGTTCCACAGCATTATCTCCTCTTTGTCACTTACGAGCGGATTGCATGCATACGTGATTCTTGCATATGGCTCGCTACTGACCTACCCTGTCGCATTGACGCTGACGTACTTTCTATGCGAAGCGATTTCTGGAAGCAGATTGAAGTCGACGATGGCAGCAATGCTCTTTCCTTTTGTTGCTGCGACTGGCGCACTGTTAGGACCTCACTATCTGCTTCCGTCGACCTATGCATATGCTGTTGCCATTCTGATTATGCTTGTTCTGCAGAAAGTGCCGCACACGAAATCCATGCATTGCGTGGTGCTCCTTTCCTATACGATTAGTGTTATCGCATACCCGTTCATGATCCTGGGAACATCTCCTGCCATCGCTTACTTCTGGAGTCGAGGCATGCATGAACATCGAATCGAGAAAACAGTGCCCCTCGCAATCGCGTTATCCTCTCTCGCTGCGATTCTGTTCACCACCCTCTACTACCTGACCCTACCTTTCCTTGGAATTGATACTTGGACTCTCAGAATCGGCATGCTTCGCTTTACTGTCACTCCCAATCTGTCATATGAAGCTCAGCTTCTTCAGATTGCCTATTCTCCACTGCAGATAGCCCTTCTCTGTCTGGGCCTTGCATCACTCGCCGTTTACGTCTTTCGTCCAAAGGAACATGAGAGGCGCGTGACGTACGACGACAAGGGCCTCCTCATCCTAACCAGCTTGTACTTAGCAGCTTTCTTTCTTCCCTTTTCGATTGCACCTAGAATGGAGATGTACTGCCGACCGTTCATATTCCTTTGCGTCGTTGAGGGCGCATTCTCAATCACGAAGGTGGCCGGACATGTGCTTGGTAGCATTACACTGCGAAATCCGCTGCAGCCAAACTGGAAAAGGCCTGCTACCACGCTGGCTGTAGCGGCAATACTAGTCACGTCTGCGTATCCGACAGCATTAGGCATCAGCCAAGAGATGGCATGGGAACCTAGCAGTCCGCATCTCGAAGAACTCCAAGCATTCGAGTGGCTTCGTGAAAGAGTGCCCACAGGAGGTTACGTTCTTACAGATCCAACAACGGGATTCATAATGACCGGTTTCATCCTCAGGAACTGTTCCTGTTCTATGATTACCGGGGCAGGTTTCTATACGTTAAGAGAGCCAGACTATCTGTGGCAACAGGTCTACGCCTTTCTGAATGCCAGCTCGTGGGATGACACGGCCATCTACGAGAACATCTCATCCTACATGGGTGGTGTGACCTACATAGTCATATCACCGAGGACCAGTGAATGGGTTTGGCGACAGCGCAACAACAACCCGATTGAGTTTGCCGACTACATCTCAAGGCTTCCCATGAGCGACCCATCTTGGTCGAAGTTCTTCGAGCCGAGATACACGCTTGTGCAGCAGTTTGGCAATGTCATGGTACTCGTCAAGAACGAAGCGTATCTGCACTACAATGAAGAATTCGACAATGTCACCTCATGGTACGTCAATGACGGGGGTGAGCCGGAGTCCAACGGACAAGCAGCCTTCTACGAGAACCCTATGAATCCGAGCGCGTGGTTTGAGCTCTTCACGGATCGAGTGTCATTTTCGAGTCAGGAAGACCTCTACCTTGAGGTCAGACTGAGGGCGAACACAACAAACCTCGAGGGCAGAGTCTTTGGGTACAAGGACAATGAGAGAGCAGGGGGCTATGCATTCTATACTGGTTACGTCTACCCTGAAGTGGATTGGCTCACCAAGGTCTGGAAACTGACCGATACGCCCGGCTACAGTGAAGGTCCACTGGAATGCGTTGGGTTGGGTTTCCAAAACCTGAGCAACAACTGGACACTCTTCGTGGATTCTCTAAGAATCTATGGCATGAAACCGCTGAACTACACTCCGGTGGAAGAGATGGTGGTGCACTACCATGATGAGTTCACCAACATAACGGCGTGGAGCGTCAACGCTGGTAACCCACCGACGAGTGACGGCGGGGTGGGGCAATGGAAGAACGCAGCGAATCCCGCTGCATGGTTCCACCTATATACAGATGTGCCATCCTTCTCCAGCCAACAGGGCCTGTACCTAGACGTCAGATGGAGAGCCAACACGACTGACCTTGAAGGCAGGGTTTTCGGGTACAGAAAAGACGGGAGAGAGGGGGACAACGCCTTCTGTACTGACTACGTCGCGCCGGTCATGTCATGGACCAGATATGTCTGGAAGCTGAGTGACACGCCAGGCTTCAGTGAGGGAGCACTTGAGAGCATAAGCTTCGGGTTTGAGAACGCAGTCCACAACTGGACGCTTTACATCGACTCAGTCACAATCTTCTCATATGTCAGACAGCATTATTCCTCAGCAATCGCAGACTTGCGCGAGCCGAACCCCAGCGACCGTGCGCCTGCTGGCGACATGACTACTGTACAGATGATAGCGCCGCAAAGATCATTTGAGCCGCAGATGGCGAACGAGCGTCCGCTCGCCGTATTGATGACTGAAGCAGGCGTTCTAGCGCGACACGACCTAGGTCATGCAGGAGCAGAACACTTCATCCGCTACTCTCGATTCCCCAGCGACTCAGTAGTTGAGTCGTTTCTTCATTTCTTGGGCAAGCATTAAAGCAGCTTCTATATGAGGAATCATAACTCAACAACCGAAGGTACATACTTGGAGAGAGAACTGCAGAAGTCTGTCGCACGGAACGCCTCCACATTGGTTTCGGGCAGACTTTCGGCATCAGTGATATCCTTCATTGGCACGATACTTCTGGTCAGAGGCCTAGGGGCGTCTGACTACGGCGCCTTGAACGTGGCTTGGGCTCTCCCATTTATCCTCTCGTTGGTAGCAGACCTCGGCCTCAGCGGCGCAAGCATATACTTCGTCGCACGAGGAACGGCTCAGGAGCAGAAGGGCTTCGTCGGGAACTCTGTCAGAACTGCACTGAGAGCTGTTGGAGCCACAGGCATCGTGTTTTCGATTGCTGTATACCTCATGGCAGACTCAGTAACGTTCCTGTTGTTGAGCGACATGCAGTATGCACCTGTCTTCAGAATCGCAGCACTTGGAATCTTCGCGAGCAGCCTCTTCAACGTGACTCTGTCAGTGCTCCTAGGCTTCGAAAAGATGCGGGCAGCCAGTGCTTCTATCATCATGCAGACCCTAGTCAGAAGCATAGGAGCCCCGGTCGCGGTCTACATAGGGCTTGGTGTGTCCGGTGCGATGGCATGTTTTGTGATAGCCTCGTTTGCATCTGCTTTGCTGAACCTCATCAGCATCGCAGGTACAATGCGAAGTGTGGTCGGTAGTTCAGAAATCGGTGTTAGGCCTGAGGATGGTCATTCCCTACTAGGACAAATGGTGTCATATGGTTTCCCAGTTTCCCTCTCATCAATGCTTCTCAATTCCATGGTTCCAGCTGTCAATCTGGTGCTGCCAGTCTTTGCCACACTTGGGGAAATAGGCGAGTTCAATGTGGTGGCGACCTATGCGACCGTCCTCTGGGTTGTATCAGCCCCTTTCGCGGACACACTGTTTCCGCTGTTCTCCAAGCTAGACCCTGAGAAGGACTCTGTGACCTTGAAACGGATGTTCCACGACACGGCATCGCAGGTTGCGATATTCATGACCCCGGCGATATTCATCATTGCGGCAGTGCCGCTTTTCGCTGTTCAATCCCTGTTTGGTGCCGGACATGACCTTGCCGTGGAATACCTGCCGATTTACCTCATGTCATTCGTTGGAACCGCGCTCGGCAGCCTCGCGATTGGTGGCCTGTTGAAAGGGCAGGGTGTTCCCTCCAGGGAAACAGGGATGTCAATACTGAACATCGTCGTTGTCTTTTCGTTAGGGGCCCTGTGGGCTCCGCTGATGGGCATTTTCGCATTCCTGTTCTCGTTTGTCGCTGGAGGACTCGTTGGTCTGTTGGCAGGTCAGATTTGGGTGAGAAGAAGGTTCGATCTCATGTTACCCAAGAAGATTCTCGGCATCATCTTGTGCGGCCTGACTGCCTATCTTGTCGCGCCACAGATCGTCAGACTCCTGCCACAGATGCATTGGGTTGTGGAGGGTATCCTGATTATCGCTTTATCGACAGCAGTCTACGTGTTGATGCTAGCCCTGACTAGAACTGTCAGCCCAAGTTTCCTAGAGCAACTTCGTGACTCGTATCGTGGGACGGGGATATTGTACGTGCCTGTCCTCGTAATGGTGAGAATCCTCCTGCCAATCGCAAGGAGAACCACGACTCAGACAAAAAGGGCTCAGCAACAGTCACCATAAGCTGGGCTGCCACTGCCGGGCCAGTGTTCCTTATCAATGAGGTGGATGGCTTGGGTCCGTAGGACCGTTGGCATGCACTTCTTGTTCGGTTCGCGTGCGGCCGGCCTCACGGCTTGGACTAGGAGAAACGCTAAAGTCCATGTTATGTCAGCGATGTAAGTGTGTTGAGGCCGGACCTGCATTGATCGCTTCCATGCTAGCTGTATTGGCGATACTGGCTATTGGTCTGTTCGTTACAGTGAGATTCTGGACCGGTGAATCACCTTCATTAGCCACGACCATAGTGGTTGGTCTTGCCATTGGCCTGTCTGTGCTACCCGTTATCGGCTATGTAGTGATCCTCACAACAGGTTTCAGCGCCGCCGCGATATACGCGGCTTTGGCTCTGACCCTTGCTGTAATGGTTGTGGTGCAGATTCGTATTCCTCAGGGCAGGATGAACTGGGTTCCACCTGTAGTCAACAAGGAGCTCATATACAGCCTTGTGCTGCCTCTGGCGATATCATCCCTTTCGCTTCTTATGAGGTTGTACGCCGTACTTCTTGCCGAACCACTCTCGGAAGTTGATCCTTGGTACTGGCTCTATAATACGCGAATCCTGCTTGCCACAGGGAGAATCGACTACTCTCTTGCCGGGGCATATCCCTTCGGGTTTGTATTGCTTGCAGCCCTAATCGCCTCTGACACACCATCATACGAAGCAACATACGCAGTCATCAGATTCATTGGACCGGTCATATCCGGGGTGACAACCTTTGCCGTATTCAAAGCCACCCAGAAGTGCTTTGGCGGCAACTGGAGAGTTGCGTCTATCGCAAGCATAGGCTTCGCGGTCGGAAACCTCTTGCAGTTCAGAGGTAGAATCGGCACACCCGAAACAGAAGCGCTCTTTCTCTTCGTGGTCTTTCTCTCATACCTCTATATCTACGAGCAACGGTCCATGCCTCTTACTGCCCTTTTGTTCGCAGGTCTGATTGCAGTCCATCCGACAACAGCATTAGTCGCATTTTTGATCTGGGTGTTGTCAGAGTTCAGAATCCCTCAAAGGGTCACATTGGCAGCCGACATCAGGCGCGCGGCACGCTACTGCGTCGTCATAACGCTTCTTCTTTTACCTGTACTAGCTGCTCTGATTATCAACACTGATGTCATTGCCAGGTATGCTTTCTATGCGGCGGGTCTGCCATTGGACCAAGGAGAAACACCACTTGCGATAGTCCGAAACTCATTGGACAGCCTTGTCATCTACTCACTCGGAGTGGTTCTCTTTGGCGTTTCACTCGTGGGGGTCCTCAGAAATGTGGTTGGTTTCCGCAGAGAGAAATGGGCCTACATCGGTTGGGGATTATGTGTCCTCTGGGCTTTGTCTGCGTTCATACCTGTCATCTTCTTTCGTTTCGGCGCTCCACGGGCTGCGACATTCATCGTATTTCCGGCCATGATCATAGTCGGCCATGTCTACACGAACATAATAGACAGCATTCAGAGCCCCTCGACACATGGGTCGCTTCTTCGGAGTGCTAGATTTAAGGAAGCGGCCATCGTCCTATTGATAGTTTCAGCTCAGGTATTCTACGGCTGCACCTATGGCTACTTGGGAGAGCGCTATATTCCCGAAGCTGGGCTGAACTCGTTGGAGTGGATTGCAGGATCGGGCATAGACGCAGACTCAGTCTTTGTCTATGACTCTTGGGTCGCTCGCAACATCGCACAAGCAGTCCTCTACCCCCTGCCGTCCTTTGCCAACGACACTCTCAGATATGGCCCGTACTCTAATCTCACAGAATACATCGATGACTATTTTCGAGAGGTCTTGGTAGTAGTCGGGGTGGAAGAGGCTCTGTACGGGAACCTCACCGCGTCAGGACATGTGGAGGTCTATAACAACGCGGGTGTGTCTGTCGTACTATATAACCGCCCGTGAGTAGATTCGGATTGTGTCCGCTGCCACCCGATACCACGACAGGTGGTTCAGAGCGCGGGTTCTTGCCCGTTGCGACAGCTGGATCCGATACGGAGAGTCGCTCGCGAGTCTGACTAGTTCGGATGCAATCTTCTGTATCTGCCCCGGCTCAACTAGGCACCCAGCTTCTCCAACAATCTGCGGCATACCACCAATGCGGGTCACGATGCATGGCAGCCCTACAGCCATAGCCTCAAGCAGCGCGTTTGGGGAACCCTCGTGATGAGAAACGAGTATGAATATGTCCGCTGCTTGGAGAATGTTTCTGACGTCTTCTCTGTAGCCCAAGAACCTGACGGAATCCGAAAGGCCCTCGTCCGTCACGAGCTTCTCGACAGACGCAGAGCCTGCACCGCTGCCAACCAACAGCATCAGACACGGGGTCGGAACAGCGTTGACTACGATGCTTAAGGCAAGGATCATATCAATCACACCCAGGACCTTCTCTTGCAGGTCGAAGTTACCTACCCAGACCATCACGACCGTGTCAGCGGGAATCCCAAGGTGTTTCCGAATGCTCTCTCGATCGGCAGGGTTTGCGCACGGATGAAATAGCTCAACATCTACTCCGTTTCCGACGATTGCCATGGTCGCATTTGGAGCAAGGCTTCTGACTGGCTGCGTGTAATCAGACGAAACCAGAAGGACCACCTTGGCCCGCCGCAGGACAGATGCTTCAACAATCTGCTGCACTATACTGCCTCCGTTCTTGGACCAAGGATGCCTAGGTCCGGCAAGACCATGAACCGTGTACATCAGAGGCTTTCGCAAGACACCCGATACGACAATGCCCACAATCCCGGATATAGCAGGGCTCTGAGCGTGAACGATGTCGACCTTCGCACGCAGGAAGTGTCCTATGCACGATGCAGTCCCTAGGACCAAGTATGCGAAGGAGAACAAAGTAAGTGCAATCAGCCCACCTTGATCGGGGACTCTGATTGGGAGTCTACAGAATCGCTGAGCAAGTACCTTTGGCACACCTTGCTGTGGCGTACAGGCAACAATAAGATTCGAAACACCCTGAGAACTCAGGTTCACAGATAGGTTGAACACGTGATTGGCAGGTCCTCCACGATCGGGGAAGACTCTGGTAGATATCAGCCCCACTCTGATAGGACGTCCAGACTGATTCAATCGGAACGACCTCCTGTGGTGATGTTTGCAGCAACTCCGGGCCTAGTGTGCACCAGCTTGTCGACCTTGGCAATTGATTAGGTGTGGGTTTAGGCGTGGCCATATCTCTGTTTCTACATGTTTCGATGCGAGTGATCTAGTTCGGGGTTCAAGGCAACATGATGTGGTTCATCGCCTCTGGGTTCTAGGCTGTCTAGTGTTTCAGTAGTGGTTCCTGACGTTGTAGTATTGGTTGTCTGTATAGTCAACAATCTTCTTCGACTCGAACAAATCTGCGATGCCCAAGACACTGTCACGTAGACTATGCTCTAACACAAAACCGAGATGCTCGACACGTGAGAAGTCAACCCCGTAGGACCTCTGATCTTCCAACTCGGGGCTGACGACCAGCTTCACATTACCCATTGTTGCTGCGATCTCTCTTCCTAGGTCCAGTATTGTGACATTCTGAGAACGACCACCGACGTTGTAGACTCGGTGCTCAAGAGACACCGAAGGCAATTCCAGCAGAGTCTGGAATGCACGGGCAGCATCCCTGACATCCATGAGGGGCCGGACTTGTGACCCGCCGAATACGCGCACTTCTTTGTCGAAATAGGCAGTCGCAGTCATTATGTTGAGCACAAGATCAAATCGCATTCTGTACGATGGACCACACAGTGTGGAGAGCCGAAGTATCAGTGGTTCCATTGGCCCGCTGATGTCCAGCAAGACCCTTTCTGAATCAGCCTTGGTCGTAGCATAGAGTGAGAGTGGATTGGTTGGCCCATCTTCCTTCGACAGACTTCCGTCGCTTAGCCCGTAGACACTACAAGTGGATGCAAACAGAAACCTATGTACTCCCTGCGAGGCGGCGACTTGTGTGAGAACCTGCGTTGCCCAGTAGTTTGTCTTGATCGTCAGTTCGTGGTTCAGTTTGCAGGCGGGATCACCCACAATCGCTGCAAGGTCAATTACTGCGTCAATGTCGGACATAGCCTGTGTGACGTCCTCGATGTGCGTGATGTCACCTTTGACAAGCTGAAAATGGTCATTTGACTCCAGACCCCGAATGGGTTCATCGCCAAACACAAGCTTGTCCATGACTCTTACGTCATGGCCTGAATCGAGAAGTCGCCTAGTCAGGACTGAGCCTAGATATCCCGCCCCTCCTGTGATGAGTACTCTCATAGCAATGGCACCTTAGGCGAACCGGACCTGTCATGACGTAGTGTGTCGAAAAGCTGCTTTGCCTGACTATCAATGACCATTGAATGGCATCTCTTTAAACCTTGTCCATGCGTTCCTTGGGCAAGGCAGACGATTGTATTTGCTGCACTATGCCAGTCACGTGGGGCTGCGAATCGTACCAGAAGCCCGAGAGCATCGGCACGGATGCTGTCAGGGTAGCCTAGCCAAAGTAAGCCTGATAGCGAGAAAGGCTCGGAATAGTCTTAGTGGAAACAGGATTCTCTTCGATGGAGAGAACATCTTTCTCTTGCCGGACCTACGCGGGATGTAGTGTATGCCCATCTCGGTGATGAATAGACCATACTTCGTGAACAACGGGTACTGTCCCATCGCCCAGGTGTTGTCGCTCACAACTGAGCGTAGGACGTTCACATGCTGAATCAGGCACTGTGCAGCCCTTGGAGAAAAGGCAATGTAGCCACTGGTTGGATCGGAGATGTGGTGTCCAGCACCCATTGACACCAAGAACGAACTCACCAGTATTCCCAAGGCGTCGACCTTCGGGACGGTCATAAGCTGCGTGATCATGAGAAAGCGTGACATTATGATGCAGTCAGGACTAGGCGAGCTACGGAAGCGGTGGACCATCCGAGGAATCTCCTTCGCCGGATGCTGACCATCTGCGTCGACGCAGATGAAGAGGGAGTACCTTCTCTTGAGCCCCCACGACATTCCTCTCACGACGGAACTGTTCCTGCCGATATTCCTTCGGTTTCTCAGGAGATTCACGCCGAGCTGCCTAGCGATTGCGGAGGTCCTATCCGACGATCCATCGTCAATGACCAGTACATCGTCGCGTGTTACGACATCAAGAAGTGATGCAAGCGTCCGAGGCAGATTCGATTCCTCGTTGTATGACGGCACCAGCACAAGAGTCTTGACAGGCGTTGTCGCATTCAAGGTTGACCGTCCCACCAATGCATTGTGACCATATGTGAGGCTGGTTTGAAGCCAAGCCCGCACCAAGCTCTCTGAACTGCAAGATTGTCGATCTGTGTACCCAAGTCTGTGACGTCGGATTTGCCCATGAACCAACGGAGACCTCCTGCTATCATGTGTCTGTAGATACCACGGCCACGCACTGAACTGTCTACAGCTGACAGAATCATAGAGCAACTTCTGATGCCAATTGCATCAGACAACTCCCGGTTTATCTTCAGAGTAGTAAAACCGATAGGCCTTCCGTCAACCTCTGCAACAATGACCTCATCAGCAGCGACGCCGGTCAGTGAGTTCTCGATCCATTTTGAGTGGAATCGATCAGCGATGTCTTGATTGAAACGCTTGTCAGAATGGAACCGGTCCTTTACGAAGGAGTCTCCGGCGATATGGATCAATGGCTGGAGGTCCTCATTGCGCTTGGTCCGTATCACGAAGTCCTTCGGAGGAGATATCCGCTCTTCGTCCACCTTGGTCATGTCGATTGCATAAGTGACCAGGACATCTATGAAGTCAAACTTCAGAGCTGTGCAGGTCTGTATGACATCGTGGTCTCGCGGAGGGACCCGAACGGTTAGTTGCCTGATACCCTCTCTCTTCGCCTTTGACAGCACCTCGCGAACGATTCTCTTGGTGGCCTCTTCTCTCTTCCCCATGGGAATACTGTCAGACACCATCACAGGAGATATGCGGCCCATCGGAAACTGGAAGAAGTCGCTGTCAAACCCCAGCTTTGAAACCGCCAAGAGCGCGACTAGGTTGCCAGACAGACGAACTGCAAGAACACTAGTGCCCGCTCTGAGCTCTCTTTGAAGGGAACTCAGCTCGTAGGTCATCAACTTCCTCTCATCGGCCCAGTCTGACAGATGCTCGTGGAGCTTGACTCTCGTTCCGAAGTACAGGCCTTCGAACTCCCCCACTGGTATCTCGTCAAGCTCAGTAACTCTCAGACTCACAGGTTTTGCCTCCGCGCTCTTCCTCCTTAGCAGCCCGTTCCTGTTTCAGCCTATGCCCGGAACTTTGGGATGGCCAGCAAAGAGGACGCTCAGAATACGAGCCTGACAACATCAATATAGAACTTCCTGATAGACTGCCAGCAGTCCGTCGACTATCGAATCCCAAGTGAAGCGCTGCATGGTGAGACGCCAGTTCTGATCACCCCACGAAGCCAGCTCTTGGGGATCAATATCGGCCAACTGAATCATTCCGTCGAGCAGATCGACAGTGTCTTTGGCCTTGACCAGGGCGCCCCTTGCTCCGCAACGCACGAGATCATGTGCAGATCCAACTGGAGTCGCCACAAACGGCAGACGGAAGTACATCGCCTCCAGCAGGGCTGTTGAGAAGCCCTCCCGATATGATGGCAGAACCATCACGTCAGCTGCACTGAGGTAGTTTCCCACGTCTGAGCGAAAGCCGAAGAAGTGCACATCCGGAACGTCCCTCAAGATACGCTTCATGACCGGCACGCCGCTCCCGTCACCAACGACAAGAAGCGAAACATCTGTCCGTTTCTGTCTGAGAACTCTGAAGGCCTCTGCAAGCTCAGCAATCCCCTTGTCCTGTACAACCCTTCCCAGAAACACAAATGCTCTCTTCCCTTCTAGATGTGCCTGGCTACGAATATACTCTCTTGAAGCCGTCTTGGTTGTATCAAGGAAGATAGGATCGATTCCGATTGGCAGAACTCTTGCACGGGCTGTGGACCTCGGATATACAACAGCCATCTTGGCACGGACCTCTTCGGACACACAGATGATGGCCGAGGCGTTCCCAACGAGCTTAGCACCCATTGTACCGTAGAGTGCCCGAAGAGCCAGCCTGCCTGCAGACCCAGAGGGCTCACTCGGAAGAGTGAATCCATGTAGAGTCAGGACCAAGGGTCGGCCCTGACCGCAAAGGGCTGACGATGCTAGGCTGAGCCAGTAAATCATGAATTGCGTGTGAACAATGTCGGGTTGGAACCTGTCGGCCAGCAAAACGAGGTGGCGCCGGGCCTGAGGTGTATATGTATAGGGGGCATGAGGGATTGCAATCGACGGGAATCGCACCACTTCAAACGGGGCATCGATGCGGGAGAGTGTTTCTCCTCGGATACCCACACTTGTTGATGCGACAGCGACTTCGTGTCCTCTTCTAGTGAGTGCTGCAGCTAGAGACCACACTGATTTCGTGCCGTAAGTTGGGAAGTGATCGCATATCAGGAGGATTCTCAAGGACAGCCACTCCAGATCTACCGTTTCCCTTTGGTGGCGTCCTCAATAGTGGACACGAGCTTCTCGCACACGAGGTCGACTTCGGCCATCGTGAGTCCTAGGTGGAGAGGAAGACTGATGATCTTGGAACAAATCTCCTCTGTCTTCGGTAGGCTTCCCGGTTTGTAGCCGAACAACCTCTGGTAGATCGGTTGGAGATGCACCGGATGGTACATTATGCTTGTGCCGATTCCTGCTTCGGTCATCTTGTCCCTGACCACATCTCTATCCGCACCGTTGATCTGGACTGTGAACGAGTAGTACGAGGGTTTCGAATCTGCAGGTGTCTTTGGCACAGATACGTGCCTAGTACGTGACAGATTCTTGCGATACCTCTGGACAATCTCAGTCCGTTTGTCAACAATCTCATCTAGGCTCTCCATTTGTACTCGTACGACGGCCGCCTGAAACTCATTCATCCTGTAGTTATAGCCAATCTCGGATATCTCCAAGGGCCCAAAGCCGCCTCGTCCTTGGTTCAACAAGATTCGGCCCCGCGTATCAGCGTCCTTGTCTGCCGTGACCAACAGACCACCCTCGGGCCCAGCAATGACCTTGGTTGGGTAGAAGGAGAAGCATGCATGGTCGCCGAAGGTTCCACAGGGTTTTCGGTGATAGTACGCACCATGTGCGTGGGCGCAATCCTCGACAATGTGGATTCCTCGTTCTTCAGCTATGTTGGATATCTTGCTCATCTCGCAAGGGACACCGCTGAGGTGAACAGGTATGATTGCTTTCGTCTTGTCTGTTATTAGCTTGGCAACGTGATTGGGATCAATGTTGAGAGTCGTCGGATCAATCTCCGCAAAGACAGGAGTACCGCCACAGTATACTACGGCGTTCGCTGTAGCCGCAAACGTGTTGGACGGGACAATCACTTCATCGCCCTTTGATATCCCAATCAGGAGCATTGCGAGATGCAGCGAAGCTGTACAGGAGTTGGTGGCTGCAACGTTCCTTGACCCAAGCAGTCTGGAGAAGTACTCTTCAACGGATTTCACATTGACACCTTGAGTGAGCTGGCCCGAATCGAGTATGTCACCGGCGAGTTCAAGAAAGCGCTGCCGCCACTCAGGCTTGAAGTAGGGTTTGGCAAACTGTATCATCGACTAGCCCGCCTTGGATACAGTTTCATGTCACCCCTGCGGTTAAAGCATTCTGATGGTACTCTGTTCGAGTAGGAACAACTCGCTCGTGGCGGCATTGCGAATCGGCCCTTGTGGGCCAAGATGATAGGTTTGGAAGCAAGGATGAAGCACGTTGTCCACCCCATCAAAAGGCTGAAAGGCAGGGGTCTTGCTGCCCCACTCTCAGCAACTACAGAGTCTTGGACAGAACGTTCTCAGAACGTCACATAGGAACAGACACATGGAATGGGCATGAATCTGTTCTTAAAGGCCCAAAACGCGGTGCATAACGAGAGTAGCTGGTCGGAGCACGGCAACCAGATGACGACGAACGGCAAGCAAGCCCCACTTGAGGAGAGAGAATCTGCCGGTCTTGGCCTTCTAGCGGGCTATAGAAGGGGGGCTGTCACGCACCTTCTAGGCTGGTGGTCTGTCCTTCAAAGCAGGACACAGATTGGACTTGTCTTTGCGACTTCAACAGTGGCGTTCCTCGTTCTGAACTTCTATTCATTGCCGATTGTGGGCGCAGCACTCAGACTTGTGACCGGCTTAATAGCCATCGTTCTGGTGCCCGGAGGAACTGTCGCAGCTGCGTTTCTCGGGAGAGAGATGCGCAATCTGGGAGTTTCAGCGTCTCTTGGGCTGGGTCTGGCTCTCGTGGAGTGTCAAGTTTCACTGATGATTGTACTCACGTCTGGCTTGCATCTGCCACTCATCTACTTCCTTTGTGTTTCGAGCTCGGCGATTGTACTGGCCTGCCTAGCCATTACAGGAAGAGAATCCCTTCAGGGCTTCTTCAGATTGAGTTTCTTGTATGAGAAGGACGCCAGATTGCTGAAAGTACTTGTGCTGGCTCTCGCCTTGAGACTCACACTTGCGTTTCTTGCACTGGACTCGATATCACCGGACTCCGCGCTCTTTGCAGACTATGCTAGGAGCATGCTCGTTGGCGAGTTCGAGTCCAATGTGAGTAATGAGCTTGCTGTCCTATCGCTCTGGGATGGTGCCAACTATGTCATTCACCAAGCATTCGCGTACATCCTCGCGGTGTCCTGGCTGTTGTTTCCTCCGATCTCGGTAGGGCCAATAGTACTGCTGCCACTTATTGGGACCTTTCTGATTATTCCCACCTATTCCATAACAAAGCATCTCTTTACCGAAAAAGCCGCAATCGTGATTGCTGCCATAATGGCAATAAGCCCGCTGTTCGTGTTCCACTCGGCGGTGGGGTACGGGCCGGAGATAAGCAGTCTGCTCTTCCTGACCTACGGGATGATTTTCCTTCTGGGTCCACAGAAGTCTGAAAGAGCATGTGCCATGATGGCAGGTTTCTTCATCGGGCTCGTAGACGCCATCTGGTATGCCAACTTCTATGCCTTCTGTGCTATGATGCCGATTCTCCTACATCACTTCCGAGGATACACACGGTTTCAGACAGTGACAAACGCGTTTCTGTTTGCGCTGATTCTGTTGGCAAAACTTCTTTTCAGGAATCTATTGCTTTTCTTCTCCTGCTGGACAATCGTTTTCTTGGTCATCTTGTTCTTGCGTATCCGAAAGCCTGGGCCCAAAGCGGACGCTCTTCTCCTTTTCTTCGTAGGGATCTTTGCGTCACTCGTGCTATGGTTGTGGCCGCTACAGGCTGTTGCCATTGGCATCCCTTCAAGTGTGACCAAAACGGAAACGCCGCTCATCTCAGCGATTCTAGCACCAATCTCTGTTGATGTGGTTGCCCGCTTCGCATTCTTCTACGCGTTTCATCTTACAATACCCTTACTGTGTCTGTTAGTGCTTGCCCTTTTCAAGGGCGTGAACCGTAGGACTGCACAGATAGTATTCCTCTGCACACTGATTGATGCGGCGGGAACCATGAAGATTTTCAGTCTCATGCCGGGCAGCATGGAAGCCATCTACGTATATTCGGATTCCAGATTCTTCCTGCTTTTTGCCCTTGGAGCATTCGTGGCAATCGGAGCGTACATCGCGTCAAGATGGTCAGAGCTTCCGTCAGACCCCCCCGTCGATGTGAGCAGGTCACCTAGACTCCGGAGAAGGCATCTCATTCTTCTAGCAGTCGTCATCGGGTGTGTGCCCGGATACATCCTCTTCCCGGTCGGTACTGAACTCGTCAACATTGAGGCAAGATACGGTTGGAATGGTCTGCCTGAAGAGGTTGATCACCTTGGAAACGCTGACACGAGGTTTCTCGCGGACAGGGCGAGGGAGTTCTCATGGCTCACCGGCAGACACTCAGTAATCCTCACTTTCACTCAGGTTAATCTTCCCTTTGCAAACGCAAGCAAGGAGCTTGGACAGCTGGCGGAAGAGTTCAACGCAAACTATGTGATGGTCGATATCTACACAGTTGCACACTGGAGAACCCTCTCTGAGCTTCTGGAATATCCGATTGCGATGGGGAGTTCAGTTCCCCTATGTACCAATCTGACCTTGATATCTGAGAACCAGAACACCACCGGGCCTATGCCCTCACTTACACTTGTGGCTGAAACTCAACCAAACAGCCTGGGTCAATGTGCGCGAGTATTCATGTTTGAGAATCTGAGATACACGAGAACAGAAAATGTAGATTTGTTTAATCCCAGATGGAGTGCCAGCAATGGTGGAGCTATACTCAACTCGAGTGGGTACCCCGAGCTTGTGATTGGAAACCTGCAGAACTACACCAATACATGGCGCCCAGCTCCCTTCGATCTGAACTCTACAGTCGAAGCTGGTTTCCTGCTATGCAGAGTCCGCGAGATGTCTGCGACAGTCGCCAGAATAGAGGTCTGGAATTCGTCTGGCGACTTCGTGTGCTATGTGGAGGGTGCAGGAAGCGGTCAGTACTGCTGTCCTCTCAACAATGCCACTATCGGTGACATCCGCATCGTGATCGAGGGGAACCCTAGTGACTCGGTGATAATAATATCGATATCACTATGGAACGTCGAGGAAGGGTAGAAGGGACAGCATATTTCTAGTGTGATTCTCCAGATGACTAGTAAGGCTAAATAGCAGCGAGAGAAAACGGAACCTCCCGGGGCTTATGGTTTGAGAAACGTAATCCGTGTTCTGATGATATCCGAACACTATTGGCCCACTGTTGGCGGAGTCCAGAGGCATATTGAGGGCATTGTGAACGAACTGACAGCCCGAGGACTTCGCGTGGCTGTGCTGACCGCCACCGATAGTCCAACGGCACCCCGACAAGAGATACTCAAGAACTCAAGTATCGTGCGAATTCCCTATGGCTGGGATCACAATCCGCTTCTTGTGGCCCTTTGGATGATTGAGCATCATTCATGGATTAAGGAACATGACATCATCCATGTTCATGATACTATCCCACTCGTATTCTGGTACGCCCCTCTTGTCCTGTTCTCTCCGAAGAGGCCTGTTTTCGCGACCTTCCACGGTTTCGAAGAAGATCCTGTGCCAACCATGTACAGAGTATTACGTAAGATCGCCAGAAGGCTGGTACGGAAATGCCTCTGCATAGGGGGGTTCATTTCGCGTGAGTACGGTATGAAGTGTGACATAGTATCTCTTGGAGCCACTGAGCTGCTGCCCTTGCCCCGTAGGCAAAGAGAGGGGGCTGTGTTCGTTGGCAGAATCGAAGAGGATACAGGCATCATCGAACACGTAAATGCTCTCGCAATTCTGAGAGAGAAGCACGGCATCTCCCTCAAGCTCACCGTATGCGGTTCAGGGAGCATAAGGCAGGATGTTGCGGACATGGCCTTGTCAAAGGGGGTTGTGGTCGAGTTCACTGGAACGATTGATGATCCAAAGGAGATTATGAACAGGAGTGAGTTCTGCCTTGCAGGAGGCTACCTCTCGATTCTTGAGGCCATGTCTCTGGGTCTTCCTGTTCTTGGAATTGCGAGATCGCCCCTGAAGGCGGCATATCTGAGAGCAGTTCTAGAACAGGGAGGACCAATGTCCATCCAGACAAGTCCTGAAGATATCGCAGACGAGATTGCTCGCCTGATTAAGAATCCCGGGCTTGCTGCCGAAGTATCCGAAAGAGGAACAATGTTTGCCGCAACGATGTCATGGAAACGTCTGGCAGATGTCTATTTGGCGCTATGGAGTGCCAGTTCATAGACGATTAACCCCAGAGTTTCACGCATCGCCCGGCGGATGCGTCTGTTCTGACAGCTTGCCAGAGTAGACCTTCTGAATCCTGTCAAGCAAACCATGAAGATGTCTGGGAAAGACGGACCTGGCGACACGAAAGTCAATGTCCTCAACTCCTTTGACCGCAAACAGAAGCGCTACGTACAACACAGCCACGACTATCAGCCAAATCAGCAAGTCCAAGAGAAATAAGGGCGACACGATTAGTAGGACTAGTCCACACACAAAGGAAGCAGAAGCTATCTTCAGCCCAGGACCAATGACAGATCTCAGCCCGTTTACGCCTCGGTGACGTATTCGCCATAATGCCGCAAAGAACAGAAGCATGATGTAGACAGAGCGGGTAAGTGCAGATCCAAGAAGACCGAAGAGTGAAACCAGCTTCCAGCAGGCAGCTACTTCGAATGCTATTATGGCAAGACCTGCGAACAGGAAGAATCTGGACTCGCCCATAGAACGTAGGACTGTATGAAGTCCATAGACTACCCCCCATAGTGCGTATGAAAGAACGAGCATGGAGAAGGCGACTGATGAACCGGGGTAGTTCGCGTAGACTGTTCCGAACAAGATATTGAGAATATTGTGCGAGTTCAGTGCACCCACGATTGCCACGGGCAGGAGTATGAGGAGTATGTACCTGAGGAGGATAGTGACGACCGTCCCCATCCCAGTCCCTGATCTTCCCGGTTCTCTCGTTTCTAGGTCAATGCGAATTCTTGTGAGAATTGGGTACAGCGATGTGGACACCGTCAGCGATACGAAGCTCATCATGAAGAGTATTCCAAGCATGACATCATAGACTCCAAGCGCTCCCAGATTGGTCAACTGCACGAGGATCACTCTGTCGGTATTCTGTATCGTCACATCAATCGTCTGGAAGAGGAGACTTGGAAGGGCAAAGGCGAGGATAGGACGCATCGCTATGGAAGAGGGCTTGTCTGCACACCCGCGAACCGCCGAGAAACCGAAGATAGCCAAAGCAGCGACCTCTCCACAAAGCCAACCGGTTAGGACACCCATTACGCCAAATCCTAGCAGCACAAGTCCGACACTCAAAGCCATTCTGACGAAATCGAACAGTATCCGACCAGCTGTGAGAGGTCGCACAGCGTACCTCGCCAGAAGAAAAGAATCGAGGAAGGTTGACAGGGCCGAGAGAGGCGCAATCACCAACACAAGCCTCTGCATGTCTTGGCTCAGCAGACTCGAAGAGAGTATCAATGGAAGCAGGAACGCAAGAAGAACAGCTAGCACGCTGGAGGTTAGTCCTATGATGACAACTGATCTGTTCAGGAATGCTCTGACTCGGTCAAGATGGCAACCTTGCTCAGCCTCTGGGACTACAAGGGGTGAAGCGTAGTTTAGGCCGAGAGCTCCAAGGAACTGCATTATACCATAGATAATGGCAAGGATTGCGACCTGACCCATCTGCTCTACAAGGAGGAGTCTTGCCAACATCATGACATTGAGAATCCTGAAAGCGCCGGAAATGAATGACTGAGCCAAGAAGGTGGAAGTGCCTCGGGCAACAACTGTTGTAGTGTCGGACATCTCCCTTTTCTCTGTGTCAGTTGAGAAGGTATCAGAGGAGTGAAACGATAGTCCTGACCAAGGAAACCCTTTTGAATATGCTTCATGACTCACCTAGGAGTCAGATGCTCAGAATCGTCATGATATCACCACTTCCTCCAGAGCCCGCAGGCGAATCTGCCTACACTGCGAAGCTCATCACTGGCTTGACAAAACACTCGAACATTCAAATCACTGCAATGTGTGGAATTGGGGCGAAAGGCATCGGGCCAGAAAACGAGCATGTGAAATGCCTCCCAGTATGGCAAAGACGTGATCTACTGTATCCGTTGAAACTGCTTAGGTTAGCGAGATTGGAGCGGCCCCACGTCGTTCACGTGCAGTTTGGTCCAGATGGACGAGTGTACGGAGGACTCTTCGGAGAACCCATGTTGTACTTACTCGTCTTGCTCAGAACTTGCGGCATTAGAACCACCGTTACTCTCCACAGTACGTGGATGCACGAACAGGTGGAAGAAAGATTCAAACGATACAGAATCCTACGTAGGTTTTCGCTGATAGCTCCCACCTTGTTCCGCCTCTATATGCGCCTACTAGACTTGGGGACAAGCTCGCTCCAGCTGAGCACCGTCAGAATCGATTCCACTCTCAGGAGAAGGTTTCTGCACGAGTGGGGCTACCGAAAGGAGAAGGTCCTTGAGATACCTCACCCCTGTGAACCGCCCCAGAGGAGGGCGAATCGAGAGGAGGCACTGGAGAGCATGGGACTAGTCGGCAAGAGCGTGATTCTGGTCATCGGGTTCATCCGTAGAGAAAAGGGCTTGGAGGTGGCGTTGGCGGCGATGAGCACACTACTCAGAGCCGTACCGGATTCGCTTCTGCTGATAGCTGGCACACCGCTTGACAAGGACGGTGCTCGATACCTTATGGAATTGAAGGAAGCTGCCACCCGCTTCTCCGTGTCAGAACACACCAAGTTCGATACCAGATTCATACCGGAAGAGGAAATGCATTCATACGTTTCTGCCGCGTCAGTGGTTATACTACCATATGTTGAAAGTGTGGGTGCTAGCGGGCCGGCTCATAGACTTGCAGGATACGGTATTCCAATTCTAGCGTCCGATGTCGGACATCATATGAGAGAATGCCTAGGAGGCAATCTTGTTTTGTTCAAGGCAGGGGATCCGAAAGACCTAGCAGTCAGGCTGGAACAGGTGCTCTCCGACAGCTCCTTGGCTGAGAGTATTGGTCAGCGGCTTCAACAATACGCGGCAACTGAAACATGGGAGGTCGCAGTCGAGAGAACTCTCGCCAACTACCGGAGCACTCTGAAACTAGACTGAGTCCATAGGGGCATTTGACTTCCGTATTAGTAAGCCCTGTTGTCTCGTGGCTGCTCGGATGCAGGCATCCATGAATACCTCGGCCAGACGCTGCCAAGAGTACTTTCGTTCAGCGAGCAATCTCGCGTTTGCGCCGATGCGTTTTCTCAGCTCAGGGTCGCGGCAGAGATTGACAACCGCACCACAGAGGGCTTCGACATCTCCGGGCGGCACAAGAACACCCGTGTTGTCGTCAAGCACTTCGACCGTGCCGGCCACTCGAGTGGCAACGATCGCCTTGCCAGCCCCCATGTATTCAAAGACCTTCAGTGGTGATGCTGCATGAGAAACTGGGGTGTTGGGAAAGATGCATAACGCTATGTCAGAAGCCCCCGTGAACTCCGGCATTTCCTCGAATGGCTGCAGGCCCGCATAGGTCACCATATGGGCAAGCCTGTCTTTGAACAGTTTCTCAAACAAAGGAGTTATCGAAGAGCCAGTGCCCACCAAAAGAACGTTCGACTTAGGGAACTCCCTATCGAGTTTCATGGCCAAGTCGTATACCAAACTGACACCCGCCCATTCCTCCAGATGTCCTGACAAGAGCACGACACAGCGCTCCTCAAGACGATACTTCTTTCGCACAGCCAGTCCCTCGACCGATGGAGAGAATTGCTGTGTATCCACACCGTTCGGAATTACATCAATCCTGTTCGGGTCGACACTATATCTCGTGAGCAACCTCTTCAGAAAGTCTGTCACAGCGAACACTCGAGTGGCCCACTTGTACAGCCGCATCTCGACGATATGCAGAAGGACCATACCCAGACTGTTCATCTTCTGCCCCGTCAGACCTGCTGCATACGCTGTCATCCAGTCAGGACAACCCATGAACAACGGATGCACCGTGAGCTTGGCAGACAGAAGAGCCACCATGCCCACAATCGGAGACGCATTGGCCGCGATTATCAAGTCTGGTCCAAACCGGACTACTTCCTTAATGGCACGTCCAGTGAACAACACGACAGTCAGGACATATGCCAATGGGGCAATCAGTAACCACAACCCGACTGCCCTTTGATCGAGGACAAGGTGTCTTGCCGTGATGTTGTCATGAATCTTCGGAGGAGGGCGAGTCCAGTTCTCTTTGTACTCCCACGCGGGAGGCCGCCGACCCACAAGATAGCGAAGTGGCTGCGTCGCAATGAAGTGAACCTTCACTCCTCGCTCGGCAACTCTCTTGGATAGCTCGAATATGGTCCTGTCTGAACCCAGAAACGGAGGATAGTGTTCCACGAAGACCACAAGACGTTGAACTTGGCCAGACGGCTTCACTGTGACCACGAACTCTCGGCTGAACAAGTGGGTCCCGATTCTATCGCTATTAAGTGATTTGCTGAGCAACACTCAGACTGGAAGATCACGGAGATGCGGCAGGGTTCTGCTGCGCCTTCTGCACAGCCAGATTCGGTCTACGATGGCTTGTTTTGCCGCGTTTCTGTCTTCGTCGCAGCGAGCGAAGCCCACTTAGCACTCTCTCGCTCAAGAGGTATGTAGGCGGCCAGAGAGATTGCGACAAGGATTGGCGCAAAGAGGAAATACATGGGGTTTAGCGGTCCAGCGTATACGGTATAGAGGAAGTCAACGATATACCAGTACTCGCCAATCCTCGCCGGGTAGATGGTGAGAGTCAGATTGTCCAGAGTACCGCTACTGTCGGAAACCTCTGTCCAGAACGCGTGTCTCCATAGGATGTGGGTGAGATTCGTGAACATGCCCGCCCGAGGAATGATGCTGCCGTTAGCTGGCCGACCATGACTGTCGATGCCCATGTACGACAGGGACAGATCCGAAACCTTGCCGAAAGTGGGATCCCAGCTGCATGTGATTCTCGCAGCGAACTCCGTTGTGGGTTCGAAGACAATGGAAACGGCCTTCGTAAAGCTGACTGTGACGTTCTTGAGCAGGGTGGCATTGTCAACGCCGGTTGTGTTTATCAAGAACCGGCCACTCTGACCATCACCTTCCACGCCTGCCACTATCTGATTGGGGTCGAGTCCGCTGTTGGACACGTTCACCAGACAGACCCACCCCTCGACCGACTCGAACTCGTCGCTCCACATCCGTTGCTCTTGAAAGCCAAGCGTAGCAAAGTTGTCGTGCGTGTAGCTCGGATAGACTAGCAGGAGACAGAGGACAACAGTCAGCACTAGGCGCTTATTGCGGACAAGCAGAACCAATGGCAGTGACCACAGGATGTACCAGCCATAGAACACCTCTCTTGACATCGCGAGCAAGAGCATGATAGTACCAGAAACGAGTATCATCAGTGACTCGACTGGGGTGGCATGTGGTTCCAGTCCCCTCCAGCTCTTGTAGGCCTCACGCACGACCATCAGGCCAATGCCAACGGCACTCAGACCCCTGACAATGCCAATGTCAACGGGATAACGCCAGTAGACAAGCCTAGACGCTGGAGTGAGAGGATACAGTCCGGCGACGAGGCCTGCAAAGATGAGTGTGACTCCGAGTATGAGAGTGGTCCACTGATACTCATGCCAGTAGGATCTAGGATTCCCCTTGAGAAGCTGGCGAATTGTAAGGACAGTCCCAAGGACGACCCCGCCGATGACGAGTATGTTCAGGGTCATCGTGCCCACGCTTGGATTCGACAGGAAGCCGAGCAGCGAAGAGAAGAGGCTGAACAGGGACCCGCCGGTTGAAGAGCCGCTTGGAGGTACGCCCCCACCGCCAATCAGACCTGCAAAAAAGAATGGCACAAAGGTGATAGCTGCTGACGCGGCGGTCAGAAGCAAGAACTCGAGTCTTGTTCTCCACCCCTTGAGGTAGAAGAGGAAGAGCGGAAAGAGCGCCAACGGGTAGACCTTCGTTGCAGCGCCAAGGCCAAGCATCAGCCCGCTCGCACGATGTTGACCCTTGAGGAGGAACCAGAGTGATGCCAGCATGAACAGGTTGGCAATCGGCTCGAAGTGTCCATTCCACCCCGATTCGATTATGGAGATTGGAAGGAGTGCATACAGGACAGCAGCGGTTCCGCTCCATCTGGGTCCCACAAGACGCCGGGCAAGACTCCAGACTGCGATGACGACACCCGCGTCCATCAGAGCAGCAAGCACGCGAAAACTGTCCACTGAAGGAGCCAGCCAGACGATGATGAGAATGAAGTAAGCGAAGACTGGCGGGTAGGGAAAGTAGAACCCACTATATGGCGTCAGACCCATCCGCATGAACTTGCCGAAGTCTAGGTACCACAATGAGTCCAACGAGATCAACTCAGTCTGTCCAATGAAGACCAGACGGGCTGCAATCGTGAGGAGGACAACGAAGTAGATCGGATAGCCGCCTTCAATCTGCGACCTCTCCTTCAGCCGTTCGCGATAGAGGAGGGCAGCAATTAGGGAAGTGTACATGGGGACCCAAACATAGTATGCTATGAAGAAGGGGTACATCTGGCTACCTTGGATTCTGATAACGATGACCATGAACAGGTTGATGACAACAAGAAACGCAACTAGGAGATTGGCAAACTGAAGCCGTCGTAGGCCAGATGACGACTCAACATTACTCAATCCGGGATCTCCCTCTATGGACTGTTTCGACGGTGCCTAACCCCCTGATAAAGAAGTCTGGCCACGAGCTCAAGATACAGGAGCATGGTTCGTCCCTTCAGCTTGCTCTTTCCTCTCATCCTGTCACGGAAGACAATCGGGACCTCGGTCACATGCAAGGATCTGTTTGTGACCATCATCTCAAGCAGGAACTTGTAATCTGCAAACCTGAACCCCTCAGCAAGAATTCGACCCGACCTGCAGCCCACGAAACCGCTCATGGGGTCTCTGACAGGCAGGCGGAAAAGCAGACGGGCAACTAAGGTTGCGACCTTGCTTACGGCAATCCTCTTGCCGGGCCAGCCCTCAGTTCTGCCGCCCGGAACGTATCTTGACCCCACGACGACATCGAATCCCCTGTCAAGCTGTTCGAAGAAGGCGGGTAGATGTCTTGGATCATGGGACAGGTCAGCATCCATTACCACAACCGAACCCTTCTCTGCCTGACTCGCCCCGAAACGAACAGCACTTCCGAGACCGCGAATGCGCTTTCTCACTAGGAGTCGAACGCTAGGGAATCGCTTTCGTAGCTCAGTCACAATGGTCTGAGTACCGTCCGTGCTGTCGTCATCTACGACTATTATCGACACTTCGTCTGAATCTATGACTTCAAAGATGGATTCAATGAGCCGGCGGATGTTGTCCCCTTCATTCAACGTTGGGATTACGATAGTCCTCATCTAGCCGGGTCCTCCATTTCAGACTACCTAGACACAGCATTGAGTGGGTGACCATGTCAAACAGGTGAGTTATGAAGATGGTGCAATCAATCGCGGATGCCTTGCACCCGAGGCTCACTTCTTCTGAACCTTAGCCAGAGCCTCTCTTGCCGCCTCAATGCCCTTGAGGTCGTTGACGGGAATCCAAGTGCCTGAGGGTATATTGATTGCAAAGAGCCTCCCCTCGCGAACCAGCACAGGACAAACCACATTCTCGAACGAGGACTCGACCTCGAGTGAAACCAACTTCTTGAAGTACGCATATGCCTCGGGGTTGAAGACTGTAATCCCCGTGTGAGCAGGGATGGCAATCATCGGATACTTGGTTGTGTCCAGCACCTTTCCCTTTCTGATTATCATGCCTGAGTATTGATAGGGCGTTTCAGGGACAACAACAAATGTGGCGATACAGCCGTTTTTCCGGGCTCTGAGATGGCCCTCAAGAAACACTTCTCCGTACGGTCTCTTCATCCTGACGACTACGTCATCCGGGTTGTGCACAATCGATACCAGTGAGTCGTCGAGCGTCCCGTTGTTCAGAGCATTGAGGATAGCGCCAGCATTTCCCACCCTTTTTCCACCGGGGTCTACGGAATAACGAATCTTGACACCCCATCGAACACCGTCGCCGAGATGTGCCTCGACCTTCTCTGCTAGAAAGCCTGTGAGAACTACAAACCGCTCGAATCCCGCCTCTGCATACTCTCTCACGGTCCTCTCAATCATGCTCTCTTTGCCGTCGATGCTAATCATCACTTTGTTGATGCCTTCATTCCGGGTTTCGCTCCGAATACGAGTACCCTTGCCCCCTGCTGGCATCACAACGACCGTTTCTGCCTTGAGCTCGTCTATCTCTCTTCTTGACACCCTTGTTGTCGTGTCCTCTGTGTTGACTCGGGCGCGTATCTCCGACATGATTGACTCCAGAGTGTCTGTCATCGGTAACCCTGAACCATCTGATTCTGACTGACCTCAAAAGGCTTTTGCGGGATTCTCTGCTCCAGACCCCGGTCCTTTCGATGGGGAAGATTCGGTTTGAGCCCATGCGTGATTACCAAGTAAAGCAGAACTACGCAGAGTGCAACGATCCCGAAGACGGGGTACCATGCATAGTCCGACCAGAACAAGTGAAACGAGAACGGTATCGTCAAGGGGTAGAAGAGGTATAGGCCATACTCCT
>Ga0315289_10001043_pt1 | contig 43265 bp, 38 predicted proteins | sample YL17G11_40_MG_FD_203452 | JGI IMG/M metagenome (GOLD analysis project Ga0315289, IMG submission 203452) | Sediment microbial communities from Yellowstone Lake, YNP, Wyoming, USA - YL17G11_40 | ecosystem: Environmental > Aquatic > Freshwater > Lake > Sediment | place: USA: Wyoming | collected... | reverse complement strand
GAATCTCTCGGGTTTTTTAGCGGCTTCGGATGTAAATGCATAATGGACGACATAAGGAACGACCTTGAAAGTTTCGGCGTGAAATTTGACGTCTGGTATAGCCAGAAAAAACTTGCCCGCTCCAGCAGGATAAAAAGCGCGATTAACTTTTTGTCAAAAAAGAAGCTTGTATACGAAAAAGGCGGCGCTCTTTGGTTTAAATCTACCGAATTCGGAGACGATAAAGACAGGGTGATGATAAAGAGTACGGGCGAATATACATACCTTGCGCCCGACATGGCATACCATATGCACAAGTTTAAGAGGGGTTTTGAACGTCTCATAGACATATGGGGGCCGGATCATCACGGTTATATACCGCGCATGAAAGCCGCAGTAATAGCTATGGGTCGAAGCGAAGAATCGTTCCAGCCGCTGATAGTACAGTTAAGCACATTATATAGGGACGGTGAAGCGGTCCGGATGTCCACGAGAGCCGGCGAGTTCATTACCCTGCGCGAATTAAGGGAAGAGGTCGGCAAAGACGCGACGAGGTTCTTCTTTTTAAGAAGAAAGAGGGATTCGCACCTTGATTTTGATATGGAATTAGCAAAGAAGCATTCGATGGAAAACCCCGTTTATTATATACAATACGCCCACGCGAGGATATGCAGTCTTCTTGAATATAAAAAGACGAGAGTCGGCGGCGCGAAGAGTTCTTTAAATAAAGAAACCTTGAGAGAAAAGGACGAGATAGATATCATAAAGATGCTCGGTTACTTTCCTCTTATAGTGGAAGCATGCGCCAAAACTTTAGAAGTATTTCCTCTTTTATCTTATCTTGAAGAGATCGCTTCCTTATTCCACAGCTACTACAATAAGCATAGAATAGTTACGGACGACACTTCTCGGGCGGAAGCCAGACTATTCCTGTGTCTCGCTATTCAAACGGTGCTTGTCAACGGCCTCAGGCTTATAGGCGTTGCCAGCCCGAAAAGCATGTAACAACCAAACCCTGAACCCTAGACCCTAAACAAATGTTCGAATCGATAAAACTTTACAAGAATGAAAAGCTTGACCCCGAGACGTTACTCGCCCAGTTCCATTATTACGGATATGAGCGCGTCGGCCGCGTTTCGGAAATAGGCGATTTCAGCCGCCAGGGAGAGGCGGTAGCCGTCTTCCCGATCACCTTCAGCGACCCGATACGCATAGAACTGAAGGACGAAGTCATAGAGAAAATAAGAAGCTATGACGCCGCGAGCGGCCGCCCCATAGAAGAACACAGCATGGCTATAATCCTTCCGATAAAGGGCGTATATAAAAAGACGATAAAAACTGCCGCCGCCGAACTTCTGGAACGGTCCCCCATAGATAGTTTTGTGGATATAGAGCCGAATGACAGAGTCGTCCACGTAGAACACGGAATCGGTATCTACAGAGGCGTCGAAAGGCATAAGACGGGCGGCAAGATCGTGGACCATATAGTCATTGAATACGCTGACGGCGATAAGCTTCATGTGCCGTTTTCCGACCTTAATCTTGTCCAGAAGTACATAGGGTTCGACAAAAAACCGGCTGTTCACAAGTTGGGCGGCAAGCTGTGGAATAGAACAAAGATAACCGCCCAAAAAGGCATCAATACTTTAGCGCTTGACTTGCTTGAGCTTGCGGTAAAGAGAGAGGCGATGGACGGTTTTGTATTCTCTAAGGATACGGACTGGCAGAAAGAACTGGAGAATAATTTTCCTTTTAAGGAGACGCCTGACCAGACGAAAGCTGCTATGGAGGTCAAAAAGGACATGGAGAAGTCAAAACCCATGGACAGGCTGATATGCGGGGACGTCGGTTACGGCAAAACTGAAGTCGCCCTGCGCGCGGCATTTAAAGCGGTAATGGATAATAAACAGGTCGCTATACTCGTGCCGACGACAATACTTGCCGCACAACATTACAGTACCTTCGCAAGCCGGATGAAAAAATATCCCGTTTCAATCGCCATGTTAAGCAGGTTTAGGTCCGAGGCCGAGCAGGGCCAGATTTTGAAATTTCTTAAAGAAAGAAAAATAGACATAGTTATAGGCACGCACAGGTTATTGTCGCCGGATATCGCTTTTAAAGATCTCGGCCTTGTGATAATAGACGAGGAACAAAGATTCGGCGTCAAGCACAAAGAAACTTTAAAAAAACTTAGATTGATGGTGGATGTCCTTACTATGACGGCTACTCCGATACCGAGGACTTTATATATGTCTCTTATGGGAGCAAAAGACATGTCGCAGCTTGAGACGCCGCCGCAGGACAGGCTCCCTATCAAGACCATAGTATCGCGCTACGACGATAAACTTATAAAGGATGCCATAGAATACGAAGTCGGCCGCAGGGGGCAGGTATATTTCGTTACGGATAGGATACTTGGCATAGAGAAAATCGCCGCGAATTTAGCAAAGCTATGTCCGGCTGCCGAAATAGATGTGGGGCATGGCCAGATGCCGTCAAAGGCGCTGGAGGAGGCGATGTTGAAATTCATTGAAGGCGAAACCGATGTCCTTGTCTCAACCGCGATAGTGGAATCCGGTATTGACATTCCGAACGCCAATACCATTATTATAAACAACGCGGATAGATTCGGCTTGTCGGATTTGTACCAGCTCAGAGGCAGGGTGGGCCGCTTTAAGAGGCAGGCGTTTGCATACCTGGTTGTATCGCGCGAAGGAGCGTTTACTACGAACGCGAAAAACAGGCTTGATACTATACATAAATTTACCGAACTCGGGTCGGGTTTTAAAATAGCTATGAAGGACCTCGAGATAAGAGGCGCAGGCAATATCCTCGGCCCTGAGCAGCATGGATACATAAATACCATAGGATTCGACCTGTATTGCAGGCTCCTGAAAGGGGCGGTGGAGACGTATAAAAAGACCTTGAGAATTAGCGCGTAGCGTGGTATACTAACCTCTCTCATAACCTAAACTAACGAAAGGAAATACAATGAAAAAAATCCTGCTTCCGATATTGATTATTTCCTTTATTGCCTCCCTCGCAGGTTGCGGCAATAAGGACAACAGGATCATGGCCAAAGTAGACGGCGAGACCATAACACTCAAAGATTTTAATGACAGAATAGAAAAACTGCCGAAGCAGTACCAGGATATAGTGAAAAGCCAGAAAAGAAATTATCTGGATGACCTTATATTGGAAAAACTTCTCTATAAAAAGGCGCTCAAGGCAAATATCGACAAGGACCGCGAAACCCAGGACATAATAGCCGAGGCGACAAAGAAGATCATCATCGCGAGACTAGTGGAAAAAGAAGTGGAAAAGAAGGTCACGGTTTCCGACGAAGAAGTAAGAAAGTATTATGACGAACACAGCGAAGAATTTATGCTGCCCGAAAGATGGCGCGCCTCCCATATACTTGTCGATACTCCGGAAGAGGCTAATGCGATAAAGCAGAAGCTGAGTGAGGGCACGTCGTTTGAAGATCTGGCGAAAGAAAAGTCGAAAGATGCGACCGCGAAGATCGGCGGCGATGTAGGTTATTTCTCAAAAGGGCAGCTTGTTCCCGAGTTTGAGGAAGAATGCTATAAGCTCAAAGTAGGCGAAATCGGAAATATAGTCAAGACCCAGTTCGGGTACCATGTTATAAAGCTGACCGATAAAAAGAACCCCGAGGTGCAGGAATTTTCGGCGGTGAAAGATATGATAAAAAGAGAATCGGAGAGAAATAAGAAGAAGGACCTTCTTGATAAGATGATTAACGAAGTGAAAAGCAATGCCAAGATGGTCATTAACGAAAAGCTTATCCAGGAAGAGATAAAGAAGTAAGGCTCGAAAATATGAAATATGGGTTTTTGATTAAAACTATAGCCGGCGCGGCGCTGATAATTTCGGTAATAAACAGTGATGCGCCGTGCGTGGTAATAGATAAGATTGTCGCCGTCGTTAACGGAGAGGTTATAACGCAGCGCGAGGTAGCGCAATATCTTTTCCCTCTTTACGAAGAGTATAAGAAAGAGTATACCGGCAAAAATCTTGAGGACAAGATGCTTGAGGCGGAGGATATGGTGATGAATCAGCTTATCCAGGATAAGCTGATATTATCCGAAGCCAAAAAAGCGGGCATTAAAGCCGCGGACGACGAGATAGACGAGCGGATTCAAAAACTTATTAAGGAGAGATTCGCCTCGGAGGAAAAATTCAGAGAGATGCTCGCCATACAGAATGCATCTTTGAGCGAGATGAGAGAGACAGTGCGGAATGAAATCATAAAGTCCAAAATAGTCCGCGAGAAAGTAGGCTGGAAAGTCGTTATCACGCCCAGCGAAGTGCGGCAGTATTACGATCAGCATATAACTGAATTTGTTGAGCCCGAGAAGATCGAAGTATTGAATATAATGGTAAGGAAAAAGGAAGGGCGCACAGATGAAGCAAAAGAGTTAATCAAAAAAATAAAGGCGCTCTTGGACGGCGGAGACGATTTCCAAGAGGTGGCGAAAAAATATTCGGAGGGTCCCAACGCGAATGGCGGCGGCAGTTTGGGTTTTGTCAAAAGGGGCGATATGATGAGAGAGATAGACGACGCGATCTTTGCCCTTTCACCCGGCGGTATATCCGATATAGTGGAAACCCCCATCGGCTATCATATATTTAAAGTGACCGAGAAGCTCGCCGCAAGGTCCAAGGATTTTGATTCGGCTAAAGCAGATATAGAAGAGACGATATATCAGAAAAAGATAGATAAAAATCTGGAGAAGTGGCTTAAGGAGTTAAGAGAAAATGCCTACATTTCTATCAAGTAGGCCTGTCCTTGCGCTTACTATGGGCGATCCGGCGGGAATAGGGCCGGAAATAATCTTAAAAGCTCTCGCTAACCCCGCCATAAAAGGCCTCGCGGATTACATCATAATAGGCGATTTGGAAGTTCTGAATAAGGCAAAAGATGTTTTGGATAAACGCCGCATACCCTACCCCAAGGATTTGTCAGGGGTAAATACCCTTGATTTAAAAAACGTGCCGATGCCCGGTTTTTCTTTTGGCAGAGAAAAAGCTGCTTACGGAAAAGCATCGATAGAGTACATAAAAAAAGCGTTTGAACTTATCACCTCGGGCGCGGCCGACGGTATAGTCACCGCGCCGATAAATAAATCCGCAACGAGAAAATCCGGTTTTCCTTTTCCGGGTCACACCGAATATTTAGCAAACCTCGCCGGCGTCAAAAATTTTGTGATGATGCTTATAGGCGGTCCGCTTAAAGTAAGCTTAGTTACGCGCCATATCCGGCTTAGCGATGTTTCAGAAAAATTGACCATAAAGAATATCAGCGATACCATAGCGATGACCTTAAATGCGCTCAGGACGGATTTCGGGATCAACGGCCCAAGGATAGGTGTATGCGCCTTAAACCCGCACGCGAGTGACGGCGGGATGTTTGGGGACGAGGAAGCGAAAATAATCTCGCCCGCCATAAGCAAGTTCCGTAAATTAGGCGTGCGGGGTCCGTTTCCGGCCGATTCGATTTTTTACGATGCTTATAGAGGCAGATTTGACTGTGTGGTATCACTCTACCACGACCAGGGGTTAATCCCGCTTAAAATGATAGCGCGGGACAGCGGCGTCAATATTACATTAGGGCTGGGTTTTGTGCGGACGTCACCGGACCACGGCACGGCCTTTGACATTGCCGGAGGAGGAAAAGCGGACCCGAGCTCCATGGAAATGGCTATAAAAACAGCAGCGGACATGGCGCGAAATAGAAGGAAAAATGCTCTCAAAAAGCGAAATTAAGTCGCTTGAGGAAAAATTCGGCTTCCGCCCGCAAAAAAGACTCGGCCAGAATTTTTTGACAGACGGCAACATAAAGAATAAATTACTCGAGGCAGCCGAGCTTAAAAATGATGACGCGGTTTTAGAAATAGGGCCGGGGCTCGGCCAATTGACTTTTGACATATCGGCGCGGGTAAAAGAGGTAATCGCCGTCGAGTTTGACAAAAAGCTCTTTTTAATATTAAGCGATTTCGCCAAAGATTTCAAAAATATAAGATTGATACACGAAGACTTCCTTAAGTCCGACCTTCGCAGCATCGCTCCGGGTAACAAGAAATTAAAAGTCATCTCAAATCTCCCGTACTACATCAGCACGCCTATTATTTTAAAACTATTAGAGAATAAAGACCGGATGGAACTTGCGTTGTTGACCCTTCAGAAAGAGGTGGCGGACAGATTGACCGCCCAGCCAAATAGCAGGGACTACGGCTCCCTGACGCTTTTCGCCTCATTCCACGCCGGCATAAAAAAACTTTTTAACATAAAGAAGAATTCTTTTTATCCGATTCCGAAGATCGATTCGACGGTTATTATGTTAAAGCCAAGGACCGAACCGCCGGTCAAGGTAATGGATGAGAGCATATTGCTCGAGTTGATCAGAATAGGTTTTTCGTCACGCCGCAAGACCCTTATTAACGCGCTCTCGGCAAAAGGTTATAAAGGGCTCTCCAAGGATGCAATTCAAAGAATCCTGCGAGAAGCAGGCATATCCGAGAACACGAGGGCAGAGGCGCTATCTCTCGCCGATTTCGCCGCCATCTCCAACCGCGTGTCAAGGGGATAAGCATTGAACTTGACATTCCGCTCGCTCAGGTAAAATTTCTTAACGCCTCTCGCCTACGGGAAAAAGCGGGGGCGGTGAACTCGCTCGACACTGCCGTGTCGGCTCGTCCCGCCGCTTCAAGCAAAAGGCTTGCGGCGAGACCGCTAACGTGCTATAGCGAGCGGACAGTCCACCGCCCTATTTAACCGCTTTTTCCCGGGCTCGAGGCTAAAATTTTATTCGCTCGCTGGAATATCAAGTTCAATGTAAGAAACCTACCGCGGCAAAAGGCGTTAAGAATTTCGCTTTGGAGCGAGAAGGGTATCAATATTAGTATCGGGAATTGACCCGTTCGACTGCGCTTCCCTCGACCGAGCTCGGGATGATTCGAGAGATGGTGAGCGCAGTCGAACCACAGGGTCAACCCTGAGCAAACTCCGTCCAAAAGGACGGAGTGCGTCGAAGGGTTGACATTTCGCCATACGTGTGGTATTTTATATTGCAATACTAATATATAGCATGTTATTATAATATTGGGGAGACGTAAATGCCTATAACTGAAAATGATGTAAAATATATCGCCAATCTCGCGCGGCTTGAATTGACCGACAAAGAGATCGAGTATTTTACAGGGCAGTTGAGCAGTATCATAAACTATGTCGACCAATTAAAAGAACTCGACACGGCCAATATTGAGCCTACCACGCATGCGATGCCCATTCAGAATGTGTTCAGGGAAGACGCCGTAAAGCCTTCGCTGAAAGTAGAAGACGCCCTGAAGAATGCGCCCGCGAAAGAAGGCAACCTTTTTAAAGTCCCGAGAATCATTGAGGAGGCTTAGATCCCTCGTCCTGCCATGCGGGACTCGGGATCAATTCGCACTTATAACTTGCGTCGCAGATATGCAAATCACAGCTCCGTAAGTTATGTGCTCATTGAGGAAGCGTAAATGGATTTAAATAAACATACCGCTCTCACACTTTTAAAGATGCTGGGGGCCGGCCGGATAAACGCCGCGGAAATATTGGATGACGTTTTAAGGCGAATAGATGTTGTTGATGGCAAGGTCAAAGCTTTTGCCAGCGCGGTCGACCGCAAAATTCTCCGACAAAAAATCTCAATTCCGCGGAAAGGCGCGCTTGGCGGTATTCCTATCATCCTCAAAGACAATCTTTGTGAAGCCGGATATCCTGCGACGTGCTCATCTAAAATACTCAAAGGGTTTAATCCTCCTTATAACGCCACGGTGGTGGAAAAATTAGAAAAGGCAGGCGCTATATTTCTTGGGAAAGCGAATATGGACGAATTCGCTTTCGGCTCTTCCTGCGAGACTTCCTGCTATGGCGCTACCCGGAATCCGTGGGACCTGGAAAGGATACCGGGCGGATCGAGCGGAGGCTCCGCGGCGGCGGTGGCGGCGGATGAGGCGATAATGGCGCTCGGTTCCGATACGGGCGGCTCTATAAGGCAGCCCGCCGCATTATGCGGCGTCGTCGGGCTTAAACCGACATACGGCCGCGTCTCGCGGTACGGCCTGATAGCATTCGCGTCAAGCTTGGATCAGATAGGGCCGATAACAAAAGATGTCGCCGATTGTGCCTTACTTTTGAATGTGATAGCCGGCTATGACGAAAGGGATTCCACGTCGGCAGACATGCCGGTTTTCGATTACCTGAAATTTCTTGATATCGATATAAGCGGGCTCAAAGCAGGGGTCCCGAAAGAATATTTCGTAGAAGGCCTGGATAAAGAAGTCAGGGAAGCGGTCAGAAAATCCATAAGTATTTTCAAAAAACTCGGCGTAAAAATTGCGGACATAAGTCTGCCGCACACAAAATACGCTGTCAGCACTTATTATATAATCGCGCCGGCAGAGGCCAGTTCAAACCTTGCGCGCTTTGACGGCGTCCAATACGGCGCCAGATGCTCCGGCGCCAAAAACATCATCGACATGTACAAGAAAACGAGGTCCGAAGGTTTCGGCGACGAAGCCAAAAGGCGCGTCATGCTCGGCACATATGTGCTAAGCAGCGGTTATTACGACGCTTATTATCTGAAAGCGCTCAAGGTCAGGACGAAGATAAAGGAAGATTTTGATAAGGCCTTTAGCGACTGTGATTTTATTCTGACTCCCACGTCGCCAACGGCGGCATTCAAGATAGGCGAGAAGACGAATGATCCGCTGAGCATGTATCTTTCGGATATTTACACGATACCGGCGAATCTGGCGGGAATACCGGCGATATCAATACCGTGCGGGTTTACCCAAGGAGGATTACCGATAGGGCTGCAGATACTTGCCAAAGCGTTTAAAGAAGATACCATCTTCAAAGCGGCGCACGCTTTTGAAAAGAATACCGATTTTCACAATAGGAAAGCGCCATTATGAAATACGACGTATACATAGGGCTTGAAGTCCACCTTCAACTGTCTACCAAGACTAAGGCTTTCTGCTCTTGCAGCACGATATTCGGCGAAAGTCCCAACAGCCAGACGTGCCCCATATGCCTTGGCTTTCCGGGTGCGCTGCCGGTGTTAAATAAAGAGGCGCTTAAGAGCGCAGTAAAAGTCGCGCTTGCATTGAACTGTTCCATTGCGGAAGAGATGAAATTTGACAGGAAGAATTATTATTATCCGGACCTGCCGAAGAATTTTCAGATCTCTCAATACGATAAACCGCTTTCTTATAACGGCCATCTCGATATCAAAGTAGGGAGCGCCCCTAAAAGGATACGCATAAGAAGGGTTCACATGGAAGAAGACGCCGGCAAACTTTTTCATAAGGATGAATACAGCCTTGTAGATTACGATAGATCCGGAACCGCACTTCTTGAATAGTTTCCGAGCCGGACATATCATCTCCGGAGGAGGCCTACGCTTACCTGACTTCCCTGAAATCTCTGCTGAGATATCTGGACGTATCCGATTGCAATATGGAAGAGGGCTCACTCAGGTGCGACGCAAATATCTCTCTCAGCCCGAAGGGTTCCGGCAAACTGGGCACAAAGACGGAACTTAAGAATATGAATTCCTTCAAATGGGTAAAAAACGCGCTTGAATACGAGGTCGACAGGCAATCAGCGCTCTTAGATAACGGCGAGCGCGTGACGCAGGATACGCGGTTATGGAATGTCGAGAAAGGCCTTACCATTTCAATGCGTTCAAAAGAGGAGGCGCACGATTACAGGTATTTTCCGGAGCCTGACCTTGTGCCGTTCCTCGTAAGCAGGGAATTGGTCGCCGAGGTAAGAAAAAGCATCCCCGAGCTTCCGAAAGAAAAAATGGCCCGTTTTGTTTCGCAGTATTCAATTCCCGAATACGATGCTTCCGTATTGACTCAAGAGTTGATGACGGCCGACTTTTTTGAAAAAACGGTCAAACTCCATAATAATCCCAAGAGCATATCAAATTGGATAATGGGCGATATAAACGCCATTCTGAATGAAAAAAATGTCGACATAGACGGGGCAAAACTCTCTCCGGCATCACTCGCCGCCATGGTAAAGATGATAGATGACGGCGTCATAAGCGTTAAAATAGCCAAGGAGATACTTCCCGAAATCACCGAAAAGGGCGGATCGCCGCAGGCGCTGGTCGAGAAAAAAGGACTCACCCAGATATCCGACGCCATTGAGCTGGAGAATGTGGTTAAAAAAGTAATAAAAGCGAACGATAAATCGGTAAATGACTATAAGGCCGGCAAAAAAAACGCGTTAGCGCATCTCGTAGGCGAAATAATGAAAGAGACGCGCGGCAAGGCCAATCCAAAGATAGTGAATGAATTATTACTTAAGAAACTTGACCGAAAAGGAGAAACATGAAACTAAAAAAGATAGCATTGTGGATTTTTGTAATAGCGCTGCTTTTTACATTGCGGACCGCAAATTGCGCGCCCAAGGAAAAGGCCGAGCAGCAGGTCGGAAGATCGGCGATGTACGAGCAGATTCAGATATTCTCGGATGCCATCACGCTTATCCAGCAAAATTATGTCGACGAAATCGAGCCGAAGAAGCTGATTTACGGCGCAATGAGCGGGATGCTGAGAGCGCTCGATCCGTACAGCCAATTTATGGACCCCGATACCTATAACGAAATCAAGGTAGAAACGACCGGAAAATTCGGGGGGCTGGGGATTGAAATATCCATACGCGACAACCTTTTGACGGTAATAGCCCCTATCGACGGCACGCCGGCTTATAATGCCGGCATTAAGGCCGGCGACAGAATAGTAAAGATCAACGGCGAGCCGACAAGGGATATAACATTGATAGATGCCGTGAAAAAATTGAGAGGCGAACCCGGGACGACGGTTAACCTTACCGTTCTGCGCGAAGGCGAAAATAAGTTGCTCGATTTCGCAATAAAGCGGGACATTATAAAAATCATGAGCGTAAAGAAATTCGACGTTTTGGATGGCGGAATAGGTTATATCAGACTTGCGGAGTTCCAGGAAGACACTGACAAAGAACTTGATAAGGCGCTCAGCGCCCTTGAGGCGCAAAAGATAAACGGCTTGATACTGGATTTGCGGGACAATCCCGGCGGACTGCTGAATAGCGCCGTAGACGTATCGGACAGATTCCTTGACAATAATGAGATGATAGTCAGCACTAAGGGCAGGCAAAAGGAACAGGTTCTCGAGTTTCGCGCGCATAAAGAAAGCGTTGCGCACGATTATCCTGTTGTCATATTAGTCAACGGCGGGTCGGCCAGCGCTTCGGAAATCGTCGCGGGAGCCATACGGGACAACAAGAGAGGCCTGGTTATCGGCACGAAGACATTCGGCAAGGGGTCCGTCCAGACAGTCGTGCCGCTTTCTGACGGTTCCGCGCTGAGGATCACGACTGCCAAATATTTCACGCCCAGCGGCCGCTCTATTATGAACGACGGCATACTCCCCGACGTGATAGTGGAGCAAAAGGAATATAAAGAATCGTCCAAACAGGACATGGCAGATATTTTTGAGAGCCTGGAAGAAAAAGATATTTCCGCCGCGCCCGCCGAAGGCGGGCAGGGCGGATCCCTGCCTGACCGGCAGGCCGGCGCCGCGGGCGGAAAAAAAGCAATAATAGAGGAAAAAAAGCCCTACGATCACCAATTGTCCACGGCTATAGATATATTGAAGGGTATAATAGCGTATAAGACCAGGGCCATTAATGGGTAATCTTTCCAAAGGCGCAAAAATAGCCGTTGCTTTACTCGCGGCTATAGGCGTAATTTTGATCTTTTTTGCGAGAAGAGATTATACAAACCAGACGCAGCGGCTCGATTCGATAGTAATAAGCGCCGTAAAAGAATGCGGAGTCAGCGATAGAAATTTTCTTTACGGCAGGCAGGAGCGGGGCAAGAGCGGCAGGCATACGTTTCTCAAGATCACCCGCAGGTACGAGATAGGCCCGGAATTCAATTTCGACAGGTTTCAGGCGCTAATCCGCGGAAAATTACGCAAGACCGATTTTAAGCAGGTAAAATCCACATTCGAGAAGGACCTTAGAAAAGAAGAACGCGCCGTATTTTTTTCGTTTAAAAACAGGATAATATACGAAATATCTTTTTTGAAAAAGAAATATCGGCGGGCCGCCTTGAGGGTAAAAGGCAAAGGGGCGAAGATAGCCATAGTGCTTGATGATTTCGGTTACAACGCGAACAACCTTGATGTGCTTTATGGCATAAACGCTCCGCTGACGATATCGGTTTTGCCAAATCTGCCGTACTCAAAGAGAATAGCCGAAGAGGCGGGCGCGAAGAACCTGGAGATCATGCTCCATCTGCCGCTTGAACCGCGCGGCGAGAGAAAAAACATAGAAAAAGGTACGATAATGGTGGATATGCCGCCGAAGGAGGTCAGAGCAATTTTGACGGATGCGCTGGCCAGCGTGCCGGGAGCGAAGGGGGTTTCCAATCACATGGGCTCCAAGGCCACGGAAGATAAGGATTTGATGAAGGTGATATTCGACGAACTGAATAGGCAGCATTTGTATTTCATGGATAATCTTACTGCCGATGATTCGGTCTGCATTGAGGTCGCGGCGAAATCGAAGATACGCATCGCGACGCGAAGCGTTTTTCTTGACAACGAATCGGACGAAGGCTATATAGAAAACCAGATAAGGCACACGGCGGAAATCGCCGCCAAAACCGGTTTCGCGGTAGGCGTGGGCCACGACAGGCCGGCCACCGTGAGGGTGCTGGCAAAAGTTATCCCCGAACTTAAAAGCGAAAACTTTCAATTTGTATATCTTTCGGAGCCCGTAAAGTGATATGATGATTATCTAACAAAGTATGCTGACATTTTTACACAGATGATCGCAGATTGGAAGACACAGATGATCGCAGATGCCATGCTTTTCAGTATTAATCTGTGCTAATCTGTAAAGTCCGTGAAGTTAGCATAATTCTGTGGCAATCTGTGTTAATAAAAAGCAACAAGATTCTTGGTAATATAGATATGATAATTTTAGGTATAGAGACGTCGTGCGACGAAACTGCGGTCGCGGTCGTTAAAGATAATAAGATACTTTCAAACTCGGTTTCGTCAAGCGTCGATCTGCATAAAGATTTCGGCGGCGTGATCCCCGAAATAGCGGCGAGATATCATGTTGAGTACATAAATTACGTCCTTGACGACGCGCTTAGAGGCGCGAATAAGAAACTTAAGGATATCGACCTTATTGCCGTTACGACGCGGCCGGGGTTAGTGGGTGCGCTTCTCGTGGGTGTGTCGCTGGCGAAGGCGCTGAGTTTAGCGTTAGACATACCGCTCATAGGCGTGGACCACTTGATAGCGCATTTATACGCGGCTTCCGTAAGCGGGGAAAGCGTCAAGTTTCCGTTTGTAGGGCTGGTAGTGTCTGGCGGCCACACTAATTTATTTTTGGTGCATGACGTAAAGCGTTATAAGCTGTTAGGACAGACGCTGGACGATGCTGCGGGTGAGGCGTTTGATAAAGTTGCGAAGATTTTGAATCTCGGCTATCCGGGCGGTCCCGCAATACAAAAAAGAGCCGCCGGCGGCAAAATAGATAAGAAACTCTTTTCCTTAGATACTTTTAACGACAGCTTGAATTTCAGCTTCAGCGGAATCAAAACAGCGGTTCTTTACCATTTGAGGGATAAGGTCAAGGCAGGGCGCTTATTGCGCGGCGAAAAGAGCAAGGCGAAAGACGTATCGAAGTTGGCCGCGAAACTTAGCGCTGAAGAGATCAACGATATAGCCGCCAGTTTTCAGGACGCGGTCACGGATATTTTAGTCAGAAAAGCGATTGAGGCGGTGAGAAGGGAAAAGGTCAGGACGCTGGTATTGGGCGGCGGAGTGACAGCCAATAGCGAACTGCGGGATAAGATGGTTGATGCGGCGCGGGATAACGGAATAAAGCTGCATCTTCCTGCGAAGAAAATGTGCCTGGATAATGCTGCGATGGTCGCGGGATTGGGAGGAGCACTGTATAAAAAAGGCGAAAGGTCAGATTTGTATATTACTGCCGGGTCGAGCAGCGTTTACTCTAATAGCTTTAAGTCGTAAGCTTTAAGCTGTAAGCAAAAACCAAAAATATAGCTTATAGCTTAAAGCTTATAGCTAAACATGACAAGTGCTTTAAACATGGGAGAATATTATATGATACATGTCAGCGATAGTCAAATTGTGTGGCGCTTGGTAATGAGCGCTATCCTCTCGGGCGTGGTAGGGCTGGAACGGGAAATGCGCGGAAGGTCCGCCGGCTTGCGGACTCATATTTTGGTAGGATTAAGTTCCTGCCTCCTGATGGTTCTTTCCGTTTTTGTAGCGCAAAGTTTCGGCGAACCATATGTTTTTGATCCCGGCCGCATAGCCGCCGGCGTGGTAACCGGCATAGGGTTTCTTGGCGCGGGCACTATAATAAGATTCGGCGAATCCGTAAAAGGATTGACTACTGCGGCAAGCCTGTGGGCAGTCGCCGCTTTAGGGCTGACTATCGGCGTCGGGTTTTATATCGCGGCGTATACAGCTACAGCGCTCATTTTAGTTACTCTATTGATCTTATCTAAAGTCGAAAGAAATATTAGCAAAGGAAAGGCGTAGCCCCTCGACTTTGCTCGGGGCGATTTGCATCCGGGCAATAGAGGGCAAATCGGAGGTGCGGCATGATGAAGAGAAGGGGAAGGGAAGAGGAACTCAGGGAAAAGATTCTTGATGTTGATGCCACGATGCAGGGGACTTTGGCTTTCCGGGATGCCGTGAATCTCCGCATAAACGGAAGTTTCGAAGGCACCCTCGACACGAAGGGGACTCTGACTATCAGCGAAACAGCCGTAGTTAAGGCGGAAATAAGAGGCGAGAACATTGTAGTCGCGGGCCGCGTTTACGGCAATATAATCGCCGAGCGCGAACTTAAACTTATCCCGCCGGGCCACGTAACGGGTAACATCACGACGCCGCGCCTTAACATATTGGAAGGGGCCGTGCTTGACGGCGAATGCCATATGACAGCTCCGGGCAGCAGTAATTCCGATAGGTTCGAAAAAAATATTTTAACCGCGGAAGAACTCGCGGAATATCTTGAAGTCGATGCGTCCATGGTCTTTGAGTGGGCCAATTCGGGCAAACTGCCGGCCTTTAAGGAAAAAGATATATGGAAGTTCGACAGAAGTAAAATCGACGAATGGGTAGCTAACGGCAAAGTTATGTAGTGTTAGGGTCAGACCCTTGACAGTATATTAACACTGGTTAGGGTCTGACCCTAAAGAGAGGTGAAATAAATGCATGACAAACTCTTAAATATAAAAGAGGTCGCCGAATATCTCGGTTTAGGAGAAGACGCGGTTAATAACCTTGTTACAAAAGGCGAAATACCGGCCTATAAAGTCGGAGGCCTGCTTCTTCGGTTTAAAAAGGAACAGGTGGAACAGTACCATAAACGATCGGCTTCCGGCGGCGGCGAGGAGAAGGCAATACCGCTCGATAGAGCAGAAAGCCGCTTCACCCATCTTACCGGCGATCGCGACGTCGGCCGAGGCCGACGTATTTTTAAAAGGCAAGGAGAAGCTGTTTCTTATTCGTTTTTGGAAAGATTGGAAGATTTTCTGTATTATAACGACTTTTATATACTCTCGCTTATATTGCTGGTATTGGTCGTATTTGCGATCTTTGAGCTGTGATAGAGGTCAAAACCACAGGTACATGTTATTATGCGCAGCGGAAATATATTGCACGAGGTCTTGACGGGAGTTAGGTCGAAAAAAATTTCTATCGGCAAAGCCGCGAAAGCGCTGAACGGGTTTCCGTCGATAGACCTGAAATTCGCAAATATAGATCATAGCCGCCGTTTGAGATGCGGTTTTCCGGAGGCGATATATTGCGAAGGCAAGACTGCCGAGCAGATAAAACGCATAGCGCGCGAGATGTTAAATCACGAAAGTTTTGTACTGCTGACCCGTTTATCGGAAGAGACGTATAAACGGGTAAGAAAAACACTTCCTAATTTAAAATATAATAGACTCGGCAGAGTTGCCTATTATTCCAAAAAATCGCCGGCCAAGCGCTTGAATCCGGGGAAAAGACCGGTTCTGATTATAACGGCAGGCACGTCCGATATCCCGGTAGCGGAGGAGGCGAAAGCCACTCTTTTAGCGGCAGGAAACGAAGTAAAGACGCTTTACGATGTAGGCGTCGCGGGCATACATAGGTTGCTTAATAACGTAGACCAGATTAGGAATGCTAATGTCATCATAGTCGTAGCGGGCATGGAGGGCGCGCTCGCAAGCGTCGTCGGCGGAATCGTTTCTAAACCCGTGATTGCGGTGCCGACGAGCTGTGGATACGGAGCAAATTTCAAAGGCGTGGCGCCGCTTCTCACCATGCTCAATAGCTGCGCGCCGGGAGTTTGCGTCGTAAATATCGATAACGGGTTCGGCGCCGCGTATATCGCGAACATGATTAATAATATCAACTTATAGCTTCCGCCGGAGGCGGATCAGCCTCCGGCTGATAAAGCTGGAAAATATGCCGATAAAACCTGAAATTATAGAAGAGATGCTTAAGGGCACGGGCCTTCTTAAGGCCGAAGACATAAAAGATGCCCTGCGCCAACAGCGGGATACGAGAGAGCGTCTTGGCCTCATATTACTGCGGAAAGGGTGCATAACCGATGAGAATATAAGAAACGTTGTGACGGCGCAGATCGGCGCGGAGGTCCAGGAAACACAGAGTCTGAAGATCGATCAGGATGTCTCAAGAAAAGTCCCGATGACATTTGCCTATCACCACCGCGTCGTACCTATCAAATTCGAAAACGACATAATTACCATAGCAACGGATAATCCGTTCAATTTTCTCGCCTTCGGCAACTTCAAATTTTTCTTAGGCTATAATATCGAAGGTATTCTAACGACCGAGGAAGATATCGACGAGCTGCTGGAAAAGTATTACGGCTTAAAAGAAGGCGCCCCCATAGACGCGTTAGTCGCCGGCATGGATACCAAGATGAAAGCCGCGCCGGGGGAGATAGAAGAAGAAAAAGAAGAAGTAGTTTTAAAAGAAAAGGAGACGCCGGTAGTAAAATTGGTGAGCCTTCTGATAGCGGAGGCGTTTAAAAAAAGGGCAAGCGATATCCATATAGAACCATTGGAAAATAAATTCCGCATAAGATATCGGATAGACGGCGTTCTGCACGAGGTTCCCGGCCCGCCCAAGAGACTGCAAGCTTCGGTCATAAGCAGGGTAAAGATCATGGCCGGCATGGACATAGCCGAAAAGAGGCTGCCGCAGGACGGCAGGATAAGGATAGAGATAGGCGGTAAGGAACTAGACCTGAGGGTCTCGACGCTTCCCGCCATATACGGCGAGAGTGTCGTCTTGAGGATTCTCGATAAGTCAAGTTTCCTTTTTGGCTTAAAAGAATTGGGATTTATGGCGGAAGATGAAAAGAAATTCGAATGTTTGATAAAAGCGCCCAACGGCATATTTCTTGTCACAGGCCCGACGGGAAGCGGCAAGACTACCACTCTTTACGCATCTTTAAGCCATATAAACGGGCCCGATAGAAAACTGATTACGGTCGAAGACCCGGTCGAATACCAGATAAGCGGCATAAATCAGGTCCAGGTAAAACCGCAGATAAACCTTACGTTTGCAACGGGCCTAAGGAGCATTTTGCGCCAGGCCCCCGACGTTATAATGGTGGGCGAAATCAGGGATTTTGAGACAGCCCAGGTAGCGATACAGGCGGCATTGACGGGGCACCTCGTATTTTCTACCCTACATACTAATGACGCTCCGGGCGCGGTGACTAGGTTGATCGATATGGGTATAAAACCGTATCTTGTAGCTTCCTCCGTTCAGGCCGTTCTCGCCCAAAGATTGGTAAGGGTCATATGCCCGTCGTGCAAAACCGAGTACAAACCAAGCAAGGAAGAGATAATGGCGGTAAACCTTAAGCCGGAGCAGTTGAAAAACGCAAAATTTTATAGAGGCAAAGGCTGCGACGAATGCGCTAATACCGGCTACAAAGGCAGAATAGGTATTTTTGAATTGCTCGTCATGAGCGATGAAGTGAGAGAAGTTGTGTTTGAAAAAGTTTCCAGCAATATTATTAAAGAGAAAGCGAAAGCATTAGGTATGGTCACGTTAAGGGAAGACGGCGTGCGAAAAGTCTTAAAAGGGATGACCACAATATCCGAGGTTATGAGAGTAACGCAACAGGACGTAGTGTGAAAATAATGTAGTCCCTCGACTTCGCTCGGGACGATTTGCGAACCAGCGATAAGAGGGCAAATCGGAGGATAACATGGAGATAGACCAACTTTTACAAATATGCATTGAAAGAAACGCGTCGGATATCCATCTTACCGTAGGAAAACCGCCCACTCTAAGGGTGGACGGCATGCTTGATCCGCTTGATTACAATCCTCTGACGGCGGCAGATACCGAAAATCTTATTAAATCTATAACGAGCGAAAGCCATCTTCAGAAAGTCCAGAAGTTCGGCGGTGTCGATTTCGGTTTAAGTTTCGGCGAGGTAGCGAGGTTCCGTGTCTCTGTCTATAAACAAAAGGGATATTGGGGGACTTCGCTTAGGTTAATACCGTCGAAACTTCTGACCTTTGAAGAAATCGGCCTCCCTATTATCGTAAAAGAATTACTGCATAGGCCCAGAGGGCTTATTCTGGTAACGGGGCCGACAGGGAGCGGTAAGACGACGACGCTTGCGTCCATGACCGACTACATCAATTCCAACCGCGACGCGCACATAATAACTGTAGAAGACCCCATAGAATATTACCACGAACACAAAAAAGGTATTATAACTCAGCGCGAATTGGGCGTTGACGTCTTTTCGTTCAGCGAGGCGATAATAAAGGGCTTAAGGATGAACCCGGATGTCATCCTCGTAGGCGAAATGCGCGACCTGGCGACCATAGAAGCAGCTATTCTGGCCGCCGAAACAGGACATCTTGTCCTGGCAACGCTCCATACCACAAGCGCGGCCCAGACGGTAGACAGGATAATCAACGTCTTTCCGCCGCAACAGCAGGAGCAGGTAAGAATCCAGTTATCTACCTCCATTTTAGCGATATACTGCCAACAACTTTTGCTAAAGGCGACGAAGAAGGGCAGGGTCGCGGCGTTTGAAATAATGGTCTCGACCCCGTCGATACAGAACCTGGTACGCGAAAAGAAGACATTCCGGATAACATCCGATATTCAGACGGGCGCCAAGTACGGCATGAAGACCTTTGATTCGTCGCTGATAGAATTGTACCAGCGCAACCTTATTGATTACGAGACGATGCTTTCTAAAGCGTTTGAGCCGGATCAGATCGAACTTAGATTTCAAAAGGGAAGAAAATGAGCGAGAAAAAGTATAAATCTTTGGGAAAACTGCTGATGGATAGAGGCCTGATCACCGAAAACCAGCTCCAGCAGGCACTCGACGAACAGCGGTACACCGGCAAACTTCTGGGAAGGACGCTGGTGGAACTGGGGTTTGTCAGGGAAGAAGATATCCTTAAGACTTTGGGCATGCAGGCGGGTATAGAGTTTGTAGATTTGCCGAAGATGAAAATCTCCAAAGAAGTGCTGGTGAAGGTCTCTCCCACGATAGTAAAAATTTATAAAGTAATGCCGATAAAGTTCGAAGACGGCACGCTTACTATAGCGATGAGCGACCCTCTCAATGTCAATATATCCGACGATTTGAGGTTCATGCTCGGATATAACATAAAAGGCGTCATCGCGAAGGAAGACGATATAACGGAAGCCATCCACAAGTATTACGGCGAGAGCGGCGAATCTATCAATGAACTTTTGGGCGAAATCGAGAAGAATGTCCCGGCTATGCCGCAGGAGGAAGAAGTCACGGACGCCGTAGTGCTGCAGGAACTTGCCTCGCAACCACCCGTCGTAAAATTGCTTAATCTCATACTTCTCCAGGCCGTAAAAGACAGGGCGTCCGACATACACTTTGAACCGTTTGAAGATAAATACATGATCCGCTACAGAGTGGACGGCATATTGTACGACATAACGAACCCGCCGAAGAATCTTGCCCTGGCTGTAAGCTCCAGAATAAAGGTCATGTCAAGTCTTGATATAGCCGAACGCCGCCTTCCGCAGGACGGCCGCATCATGATATCGGTAGAAGGCAAGAATATCGACCTGAGAGTTTCTACGCTTCCGACGGTATTCGGCGAAAGCGTCGTCTTGAGAGTCCTGGATAAAGACGTGGTAAGCCTGTCGCTGGACCAGGTAGGGATGTCGGAAGACGTGAAACGCGAAGTGCGCCGCATAGCGAACAAGCCGAACGGCATAATGCTGGCCACCGGCCCGACGGGCTGCGGAAAGACGACGACTCTTTACTCGTGCCTGCGCGAGATAAATAAAATAGATTACAAGATCATAACAACGGAAGATCCCGTCGAATACGACATACCCGGCATAATCCAAGTTTCAATAAGGCCGAAGATAAACCTCAATTTCGCGACGTGCCTGCGCCACATACTGCGCCAGGACCCGGACATAATAATGGTCGGCGAAATCCGCGACACGGAGACGGCGCAAATAGCCATACAGGCATCTTTGACCGGGCATTTAGTCCTAAGTACATTGCATACCAATGACGCGCCCGGCGCGATAACGCGATTGATAAACATGGGGGTCGAGCCGTTTCTTATAACTTCGACGCTGGAGGCCGTGATAGCGCAGAGGTTGATCAGGGTCATTTGCAAGAATTGCCACGAACGTTATTATCCCGACGAAAAGACGATTGAGGAGATAAACCTGACCAAGGAAGAGCTAAAAAATATGGTCTTTTATAGAGGCAAAGGCTGCAGCCAATGCAATAAAAACGGGTATAAAGGCAGGACGGGCATATACGAACTTCTTGTCATTACGGATTCTTTGAAGCTTCTGATAATGGACAGGGTTCAGACAAGTGTCTTAAGAGAAGCGGCCCGTAAAGAAGGCATGTCGACGTTAAGGGAAGACGGTCTCAGGAAAGTGCGCGACGGCGTAACGACGATAGAGGAGGTCGTGCGCGAAACGCAGCAGTATGTGTAAGGGGACAGACACCTGTGTCCCTGAATGGGGACACAGGTGTCTGTCCCTAAAGAGGAAAAATGCCGGTATACGCATATAAAGCTATAGATAAATTCGGGAAAGAGATAATAGATGAGATAGAAGTCGCGAGCTACGACGAAGCGATAAGGAGACTGCGCAGCTTGGGCTATTTCCCGACGCAGATCACAGCTAAGCGAACCAAGGCGCCGGCACACGGCGCAGCGGGTGCGGCGGGAACCTATCCAAGGGCCGGGTTCTCACTTAACATAAATATGCCGTTTTTCGGCGGCGGTTCCGTGAAATCAAAGCAGATAACCATCTTTACGCGGCAACTCGCCACACTCATCGGAGCCGGCCTTCCGCTTGTAAGGAGTTTAAATATTCTGCGTGACCAGATGAAACAGGGCACTTTCCGTAATGTCGTAAATAGCATTGCCAATCAAGTCGAGACCGGAAGCACTTTCAGCGACGCGTTACTCAAGTATCCGAAGGCATTTTCAAAATTATTCGTCAACACGGTAAAGGCCGGTGAAACAGGCGGCGTTCTGGAAGTAGTCCTCACGCGCCTCGCCGATTTTAACGAGAAGAACGAGAAGCTGCGCGGCAGGATAAAGGCCGCGCTTGTCTATCCCGCTCTTGTCATAACGATCGCGCTCGGAGTTTTGTCTTTTCTGATCATATTTGTCATTCCTAAGTTTATGGAACTTTTTAAAGAGTTAGGCACGGAACTTCCCCTGCCGACGCTTATACTTCTCCGGATCAGCGATTTTATGCAGCACGGGTGGGTGGCAGGGATCATTTTTATGATAGGCATGATACTCTTTTATAACTTCCTGCTGAGATTGCCGGCCTTTAGATATTTTATAGACAAAGTGAAACTGAATCTACCCATATTTGGCGTTTTGATACAGAAAGTGGCGATCGCGAGATTTTCGCGCACACTCGGAACGCTTATTTCAAGCGGCGTGCCGATTTTACAGGCACTCATGATCACCAAGGATACTGCCGGAAATGACGTCATAGCCCATTCGCTGGGCCGGGTCCATGACAGTATCCGTGAAGGTGAATCTATTGCCGGGCCGCTGGCAAAGACGAAGATATTTCCGCTTATGGTCGTCAATATGATAAGCGTGGGAGAGGAGACAGGCTCGCTTGACCAGATGCTCAGCAAAATAGCCGACACATTTGATGATGAAGTTGACACGGCCGTGGGCGCCTTAACCTCTATGCTTGAGCCGTTATTGATCATAGTTATGGGCTTGATAGTCGGCGGTATAGTAATATCCATGTTTTTGCCGCTTGTGAAATTATTAACGACTTTGAGCGCGTAGTTATTTTATACACAGATGATCGCAGGTATAATCTGCGTTAATAAGTCATTAATCAAGCTATTGACTACGTTAAAATCATAATGTATACTTGTTATTGGAGGAAATAATAAGCCATGAATAGAAAATGTACGCAAGCCTTTACGCTGATTGAACTTCTGGCAGTTATGACCATAATACTCGTTCTGGCCGGCCTATTTGTAGGCGTGTCAGGCCCAGCGAGCCAGTCCGCCAAAAAGAGGAAAGCCGAGGTCATGATTTCGGCGCTTGAAGTGGCGATTAGCATGTATCATGCGGATACGGGGTCGTATCCGATTAATAACGGTGGTTGGACCAGCGCAAGCTTATATGAGTATCTTGTCGACCCCGACAATAAATATTGCGCCGGCGGGAGCGCGCCTATTCCTGGTTGGGCAGGACCCTATATGGAGTTTAAGGGAGGGGATGTGAATGCTTCCCGCGAGATACTGGACCCATGGGGTACGCCTTATAACTATAATGCTAATCCCGCCTATAATCCGAATAACAAAAATAGCTTTGATATGTGGTCATACGGACCGGACAAAACCAATGATTTTGGATGGGACGACGATATAAGAAATTGGTAAGATATGAAAAACCGCGGTGTTACGTTACTCGAAACAATAATAGTTCTTGCAATAATGACGATGTTCTTTGTGATAAGCATACCGTTTTTCTCAAGGTTTACGGAAAACGCGAAACTTGAAACAGCGTCAAGGAGCGTCATGAGCGCTTTCAGGACCGCGCGAACGCTTGCGATTACGAATAATGCGCCATATTATGTGTTTTTTGACACAGCTTCATATTATGTATCAGATGCGGATGTCGCTGATCCGACAAAAGCCGTGGATAAGGTATATAAACTTCCGACCGGGATATCGTTTGAAACAATAGGTTTCAATAATAACAAGGCATGGTTTAAGGCGACAGGAGAGCTGGGCGAGGCTCAGGTCAGCAATACGGTTATTAAAGATAACTCTGGAAGAAAAAAGACAATAAACGTGGAAACAACTACCGGCAGGGCTAGAATTGACTAAACATGAATAAATCAGCATTTACATTAATCGAAATAACAATATCGCTTTTGATATTGGCGATTGGCCTTGTTGGCATACTGGCGCTTTTCCCGGTCGGCTTTGATGCCTCAGGCCGCGCCGCAAATATAACCGAGGCGACATTTTTGGCGCAGGAATTGATAGAGGACCTGAAGCGCGAGGGTTATGCCGGGCCGACTGTGGTGGGGGCAATAACTACAACGGTCCCACGGCCGCATCCTGCGCCAAAATACGGGGGATTTACCGCTTACCCTAATTATCAATATGATATCTGGGCGTACGCTGTGACGGGCGTGACGGACCTTCGCCTTCGCGAAGTAATCGTGTGTGTATATTGGCCTGCAAGTGCAGGCGATGAGACTAACCGTACTAATCAGAGATTTGTTGAACTAAGCACATACTTGGCAAAATATGAACCATAAAAACAGCGGTTTGACATTGGTCGAGACTTTAGTCTCGGTTGCCATTTTGAGCATACTGGCTCTGAGTGTGTACATCGTATTTAAAAGCGGCATCGATGCATGGTCAAAATCCGAGGAGCGTCTTGATATCTATCAGAATGCCCGCGTGGTGCTGGACCAGATATCGCGCGAAGTAGTAGGCGCCTTTGTCGATACGGGAACAGGCGCGAGGCTAGAGGGCGAAGCGAATACACTGACATTTGTAACCGATTTTTCAGGCGCCATATACAAGATCAGTTATTATCTCGACACATCCAATTCGCCGAATAACATTCTAAAGCGCGATTATATTGACTATAGCTTAAGCACATCGGAACCTTACACAAGTACGGCTTATACGAGCACAGATTTCATTTCGTGGACAAAGGGAACGAGAGTAGATAATATAGAATTTTTTTATTTACGGCCCATGGCCATAATGGAAATGGTCGATATGAGCAGCGATTGGGCAGGGGCCTCTGTTAGTTGGTCGGATGCGGCAAGCTTGCCGGAAGCCATAAGAATGCGATTAACGTTTAGGGACGCAAACGATAAGGCTTATCTTTTTGAAACGATAGTATATTTGCCAAATAGCGAAGAATGACAGCTTTAAGCTATAAGCTTTAAGCGGTAAGCAGAAAGTTCAGACTTATAGCTTACGGCTTACAGCTGAAGAAGGTGATTAGCATGAACAAAAAGGGTATCGCATTAATAATGGCTGTCGGGGTACTTGCGCTCCTGGCGATAATCGCCACGAGCTTTGCCCTCAATATGCGCCTCGAATATCACACCGCGGTAAACTACGCCAATGGCGTTAAAGCACGATATTTAGCCGATGCCGCGCTTAAGTGGACCATAGCGGAGCTAAGGTCCCACGCCAAATCAAGCGCATTTGATGACCGCAACGAGCCCTGGGCATCATTGGCCGGATACTCAACTACTAGCGCCACAGGCTTTACTGTAACATCTCAGACGACCGCGATTCAGGATGAGCAAAGGAAGATAAATGTTAACATGGATGGGGCAACGTGCCAATTGCTGCTAAGTAATCTCGTAGAGATACTTAGAACCTATGATGGCGTTACTTGCCTTGACGGTTCAGAAGCCGGTAATATTGCCGGTAATAGGCCGTCAAACACGCCGTCATTGGGATATAAGAAATTGCGCGAACTTTGTACCGTAAATAAAGAAACAGCTTCAGGGACTCCGATAAGCAAAGAAGCGCTGATATCTTTAAGCCGCTATATAACAGTCAATTCATACCGCGACCCCAACTGTTCGAACCGCGCGCCTATTAATGTCAATACCGCGGATCAAGAAGTGATAGCCGCAGTCATAATGGGCATAGCAAATGACGGTTCCGGCGGCCTTCCTGCAGCGGGGCCAATAGACCGAGATACCGCATGGTTTATTGCGGGGAATATCGTCTCAAGAGGGCTGTTCAGTAGTTGGAAAGGCTTTGATGATGTTATCGATAGTTTAGGCATAGATACGGATTACGCTACTTTGATAAAGTATAACTGCAATCCGAACAGGCTACTAAAGCCTACTATCCCTACGACCGAGTTTTGTTTTAACTCCGGAGGGTTTTATAGTATTCAGGCCGAAGGTATCATAAGAGACAGCTTAGGGATCACCGTCGCGGACCGAAGCGTTAATGCGATCGCGAAGATATACGATATTTACAACGAAACCACAAAAGCGCAGTTTGAGCTGGGAACGGCCGACAAAACGACATGGCTCGATACGTGTCCGGTGATTTCAGGTGACTTATTCGGAAATTGGCCGGATGTCCCCTCCGATGCCAAGACAATACCCGGTTCAATCAAACTGGGCTTCTGGGATGATTTTAACGACTATAATGAATCGTATAAACAGTGGAAGAGGGACTGGGGCGACATGCAGCCAGGTGACTTATCGAATGACAAATTGGTCAATTTGCCAGGTAGCAGGTGGGATGTTTACGGCCCGCCGTATGGATCAGGTTGGAATTATACATTTGGCGATTTTGCCCTTCGCGTATCAGCGCATGAATCCGGGTCGACCAGCGGATCCCCGCAAATGAAGGACGTGGCATGGGTTTTATTCAGAAACGACGGTTCCAGTATTTATTTTCAATATCTTCCTGCCGCAATGCATACCAGGCCCGGCACCTTATGCTGGGAAAATGTGGATCCCGAGAGATATGCCTATCCGGATAGGTGGTCTGGGTGGCCTCCGCAGATAGTCTTTCTTACCTGCTTGGATGTCTGCTCGTTTTCATGGGATACGGGGGGTTCGAAGGGGCGTCCGAGGGGGGGTTCTCAAGGAAGATATACTGACATGTACAACAGTTGGGATCAATGGGAGGCCGAACAATACAGGTATTACTACCCGGATGGATGGCCCGGCTCGTGGCCTGACGGAGAGATCAGGATATTTACGATGTATGATCCCGGCGGCGTACCGGAAGAGGGCGGTTGGCCTGAAGATGAAAACATGGATACGGATACTTACAGAACATTAATTCCGTATAGAGACACAAAAACATTTAACATCGTGACGAAAGCCGATGGCTTCGATTCTCACATTGTAAGAGTAAGCGTTTTAACTCAAGAAGATCCGGGAAATCCTGATTTCACCAGATATCTGAATGATTGCCCGTGGAATTCGGAACTGGGCAAGGTGGGCCGGATCGTTCTTTACGGCAATAATGTGTATGTAGAGTGGGATGACATAAGGGTGATCCCGGCTGAAGATACGACTTATCCGCCAAATTTTACTTCGCAGCCCATCGACTCCTCTAAAATCAATGGATTGTCGGAAGGTGTGGAATGGGGGACCGTAACCGGCACTTTGACGCTACCTCCGGGAGAGAGTTGGGACTGGTCGTCGGATCAGTTTAAGTGGCGATTTTCGACCAGCGTGGACGGGACCAACTGGGATATGGCTTCTCCGGACGGGTTATCAGCCGGCGATTACTTTATAGTTGATTGCACAAGCGGTAACGTAAATTCGGGCTCAATGGCCGCCAGCATCACTTTCGATGACGGCCCAACCTACACAGGCGACAGAACAGTCTCTATTCAATATAGAGTGGATCTTCAGACCACCAACATGCTGAAGACCCCTGTCCTCGAAGACGTCACCCTGACGTACCTTCCCAAAGTCCGGATAGAATCCTATTCCCTGTCTGCCCAGTAGCTAGCAAGAGGATAAAGGGAAGCTCACTACCGCTTACACAATTAAACGATAATCTGTTGGTAGGCGGCGAAGGAAGTGATTAGCATGAATAAAAAAGGTATCGCGCTGATAATGGTTGTCGGAGGCCTGGCGATTCTGGCGACAATAGCTACGAGCTTTGCGCTCAACATGCGCCTCGAGTACCACGCCGCCATGAATTATTACAACGGCATCAGGGCGCGCTATTTTGCCGAAGGTGCCCTCCAGACAGCAATAGCCAAATTAAGAGAGCACGTCAAATCGAGCGCCTTCGATTATTTTGACGCTACGAATGAGATCTGGGCTACGAGCGGGTATTCCAATGATATTAATGCCGAGTGCAATGCAGGACGCATAACCGCTAAAGGGACGTCAGTAGCTACGCCTATCGTTGACGAGCAGAGGAAGATAAATGTAAACAATGCCAGCTCTGGGTTATTAGAAGATCTTGTATCTGTTTTGCGGGCTAAAGGAAGTAAGAGCGATGCGTCAACTCCTGCGGTACCGGCTTCTGCCTATAGCGCCCTGGAAGCGGGTGATGGCACATCCATAGTTACTAATAGGCCTACTGCGCCTGGATATCGAAATTTGCGAGAGGTTATGACGCTGTCATTAGGCGCTATTGACATAACAGAGCTGAATCTGCTAAAGCAATTTATAACAACCGAATCTTATGAAGACGATAAGAACTCAGGCCGCTCACCAATTAACATTAATACCGCCGATCAAGCTGTTATCGCCGCCGTTATAAAAGGTATTGGGAATTCCTCGTCTACACCTGCAAATGAACTTCCGGTTGTACGCGTCCCTACTATAGACATGGCATGGAATGGCGCAGGTATAATATTGACTAATCGCACTACTACACCGCTTACATCATGGAAAATTTTTGACGAAGAAATTCCGAAAGCATGCGTCTCCGGATCTATAAACGCAAGTCATGCAATATTGATAAAATATAGCTGCAATCCCAACAGGCCAAAGCCGCCAGAGCCTGTGCCCGGCTCATTGCGCTACACAACCGAATTCTGTTTCAACTCGGGCGGATATTACACTATTACCGCAAGGGGTACAGTCATAATCAAAGACCCAACCAATACGTTCACTATAGCCACTTTATCAACAAGGACCTTAACCGCCAATGTGAAGATTTACGACATTTATTGCGAGACGACAAAAGAGCAGTTTGAACTAGGCGCGCCTGTCCGCGTGACATGGCTTGATACCTGCCCTGTCAATTCTGGTGATTTATTCGGTGCGTACGCGATACCTACCGGCGCCAAGACAATAAAAAATTCGATAAAACTAGGCTTTTGGGATGACTTTAGTAGTTCTGCATACACTTATAATGCATGGAAAAAAGTTGGGACAACATTGGATCAGTTCATAAGCGAAAAGTGGTATTTTTTTGATTGGGCGCAATATCGATTGGGCCAAGATGCAGGTACGTATGCAGGCTATAAAGACTGGGCAAACTACAGTGTTAGTATGTATGAACGCGATAATGCATATAACCCCGGTGGCGGGATGAAGGACGTGGGGTGGATTTTTGTAAAAGGTATGGCGGTTGGTGACCCCGCAATTCTGCATGCGAGAAGCGGTAAACTCGAGTGGGGTCCTTTAATAGGCACAAAATATGCTTATCAGGATCCTAGTGGAGCACCCGGCGAAGTTATCTTTCTTAGTGATGCGGATGCTCAGGCAGCGCCCTACTTCTTTAATCCAGCTACTGATAAATACACATACCAGCCACAAATTAGAATATTTCGCGATAGAAATAATGCTACTGTTGAAAATTACGATACCGATACGTATCGGTCTTTATTCGCATATGATACAACTGATCGAAGCAGAAAATATAATATTTTAGTAAACGACACCGATCTAGCTATAACGGTTTATCCGCCTAGCGGCTCACCTGGTTCTTTTTCGGTAAACGATATTAACAGCGGTACTGGCGCATTTGGGTTGTACGCCCAAGCGAATAACGTATGGTGGGATGATGTACGGCTGATTTCACAAGATGGCAACTTTACATCGCAAACCATAAGTTCTTCAGTTAGCCCCGGATTAGCCAATACGGTCGAGTGGGGCACAATAACAGGTACTGTTACAATCCCGTCAACCGCGAGTAGTACCTCCGAAACCGTGTTATTCCAGACAGAGCTGACCGGCGGCACAACATGGGATACGCCTTCATCAGGCAATCACATTGCATCTGCCAATGGCAATAGCATCCAATATAAAGCTCTATTCGCAACAACCGATTCTGAAATAAACGAAACCCCCGTCCTCGAAGACGTCACCATAACCTACCTGCCGAAAGTATCAATAAAATCATTCTCGCTTTCTAATTAATTAATATCGCCAATACACCTACGCGGTGTAATTCTACACCGCGTAGGTGTAATAAAAATAACTCCGCACCCATTGACAAAGTGTGAAAACAGAAAATGGGGATAGATACTATTTTCCCATATTTCGTTTTCTGCGGAAAATAGTATCTGTCCCTATTTTTATTCTGTCCCTATTTTTATTCCCGACTATTGACAAAATGGTAAATATGTTGTATACTTTAATACAGAAGGTTGTATGAAAATATACAAATAATTGTATGGAATACAGAATAGATAAGCAGGGTTTATTAGACACGCTCAGCGCATGGGACGGATTTTTAAAGAGAAAAATCCGTTTAATCGCCTGCGGCGGGACCGCCCTGACGCTTTTAGGCGTAAAGGCGTCTACCAAGGATGTGGATTTAATTGTGCCGGATGCCGCGGAATATAAATATCTTCTCGGCATTTTGCGGCAATTAGGCTATAAACAAGTAAGCGGTTCGGGATGGGAAAGAGGGAGCGGGTTTATCTTTGATTTGTTTAGCGGTAAGATTATACATACAACCGAATTACTGGAATCCCCCCTGGAGGAAGGCAATAACTTTTTGATAAAAGAGTTCAGCCATATCTATTTAGGCGTTCTTAATTATTATGACATCATAATCAGTAAACTTTTCAGGGGGACTGACGTAGACATGGAAGACGCTGTTTTATTAGTAAGAAATAAAAGGAAAGAAATCGATCTCAAACGGTTAAAAGAACGTTTTTATGAGACAGCTTCCTTTGACGTTTCGCAGGATAAGGTAAATAAACATCTCGGCTATTTTTTAAAGGTTCTCGAGAAAGAAGGGTTATATGACAGGCAATAACGAACTGCTGAAGAAATTGAGCGCGCTCGGATTTCCGCTCTTCGAAACCGAAGAAGCGCAGGATGCTAATGAGACGTTGGCGGATGTCGTGAGGAGCAAAGAGCTGCGCTTGCGGGAAGGATTTCCCGTCGTTTTAGCCAATACGGCAGAAAAAGGATTATTCAGTTACGAAACTGTAAAGCGATATTTGAAAAAAACACAGCGTCTCTCTGTTTTAGGCTCTTTAACGGCTATGTCATTGGCGCTTTACCGCGCTTTGGGCCTCAGCTTTTCATGGACGAGAGGGCTTTATAACTCCTTGCCAGCGGAGAAAAAGAAAGAATATGACAATTTTTTAAAGAAACTTAAGGAAGGCGAAGATGTTAAGGTTGAGCGCGACACGATGTCAGCTCAACGGTTAAAAACCGTTTTTAATCGTTATTTCAACAACGCAACGTCAAGAGTGGGCGACCTTCTTAATGCGGAAGAGGAGCTTGGCTTAGAATATGCGCTGTCACAGGTCTTTTCGCCGAAGCAAAAAGAATTAGTCTTTAAAAAACTTAGGCGGGAAAAATTTACCAAAACCGAAAAAGAGTATTATTCCAGAGTAGTGCGGAAAAAAGTATTAGCATTGGTTAACCCAGAATTGCATAGATTAGCTCAAAAACTACTATAAAGTTGCAAGGCACCACTACTTATCCCTACATATTTAATTAAACGAAAAATAGGGACAGATACTATTTTTATGTTTTGTGAGTCATGGTAAAAATAGTATCTGTCCCTATTTTATAATAAATTATGCTAGGGTATTGACAAAGTAAGAATATGCAGGTATACTTTGTTATAAGTAAGAGTAAGTAAGTTTACAGGTATGCGATGAAGTTTATCGTTGTTTAGTGAAGTTCGTCCCGACTCGTAATATATGGGGAAATTCTGTTCCATAATTTCCCCACACTCGTCGGGATAAATTCGACCATATAACTTACGTCACAAACGAACCGCATAAAGGTTCCCTGCCTGCCGGCAGGCAGGCGTAAGTTATGGTCTCATTTAGAGGCATGGATGGCGCAACTGATGAACATAGAAGAACTGGCGACTTATCTAAAGCTCGAGAAGCAGACGATTTACAACTGGCTTCACGAGAAGAAAATTAGCGGCATAAAGGTAGGCCACGTCTGGCGCTTTGACAGAAGCTCGATAGACAAATGGCTTAAGTCGCAGACGGTCAACGCTGTCCCCGCTAATAATAAGGACAGGTCCGGTTCAAAACGCGGCAAGAGAAGTTAAATAAAAACTATACGAGATATTGAAATGTTGAATTTTAAGAACGAAAGATATTTCGGGTTAGATGTAGGCGAGAGCGCCATAAAGCTTATTGAGGTCAAAAAGACGCGCGACGGTTTTCATCTCGCCAAAGGCTACCTAATCGAACTTGACATAGACCCCACACTCGACGACGCGGAAAAGCGAAGCGGCATCATAAAAGAAAAGCTGAAGAAGCTTCTCGCCGACGAAAAAATAGATTCCGGCGTTGTCGCGCTGTCAATTCCGAGCCAATCCGTTTTTATCCGATTCTTAAAGATCCCCAAAATAGCCAAAAATAAAATAGAGCAGATAATCCAATATGAAGCGCAGCTTCAGGTCCCGTTCCCGATAAATGAAGTCATATGGAGTTACGGCGTATTTGAGACGTACGACAGCCCGGAGACAGACGTCATTTTAGTCGCGGTAAAAAGGGATATAGTCGAAGACAGTCTCAAGCTCCTTGCGGATACATCTCTTGAGGCCGATTTTGTAGAGGTGTCATATTTTTCTATTTTCAATGCCGCCGATTTTGTCGGCGACGTTAAGGATAAGCTCATCCTCGATATAGGCGCGAAAAACACCAACATAATCATAGTAGAAGAATATAAAATATGGACGCGAAGCGTTCTGATAGGCGGAAACGACCTTACTAAAGCGATAGCGGCGTCTCTTAAAATAAGTTTTAAGGAGGCGGAGCAGCTTAAGCGTAAAGAAGGCATAATAGCCATGGACGCGGATGAGCGGGCGTCCTCACCGCGCGCAGCCGAGATCTCAAGCGCCATAAACCCCGTTTTAATAGAAATGCTCGCGGACATATCGAAGTCCATAGGTTATTATAAATCGCAGTTTGGCGAAACAAAAGTAATAAAAGAAGTCCTTCTAACGGGCGGTGCCTCTAAGATTAAGAATATGGACAGGTTTATCAGAGAGAACCTTGATATCCCCGCAAGGCCGATGAATATATTCGACAAGATAAAGAGTGACGTCGATTTTAATCTTACCGAAAATTTGATAAGAAGGATGGACGCAGGAATAGGCCTTGCGCTCAAGACGGTCACGCCGCTTTACACAAAGACCAATTTGCTTCCTAAAGAGATAGTAAAATCCAAGGAGTTTGAGAAGAAGAGATGGTATATTTTTGGCTCTTTGCTTGCGGTGATAGGTATCTTCGCGACTTTGACGAATTTTTCGATGTGGTCGAGCCAGAAAGAGTCCAAAAGCCTGCTAAAGGCATCCGCCCTTATAGACAGATACACCAGTTTTAGCAAGCAGATAGGAAGCCTCCAAAGCGAAATGACTGACCTGAAGGGGCGCCTTGAATTCATAAAAAAGGTTTCGGCTAAGCGAAAAGAGGCGATTGTAGCGCTCACTGAGATGGTAAAACTTTTGCCGAATAACTTATGGCTGACAGAAATAACCCAGGATGGCACGAGTATCACGGTTAAAGGCAAGACCGAGGGCACATTTGAAAGCATCAATACCCTTGAAGATATGCTGGCAAAGTCCGGTTATTTTAAGGAAGTAAAAGTTGAATCGGCAAACGTCCTGAAGGATAAGGAAGCCACCGAGGACATAAGGGCGTTTACGATAAAAATGAAAATAGTCCCGCAGGAATAAGAAAGGCAAAAGTGGTCCTTAAGAGAAATCTATTCTCGATAACCGTTATAAGCATACTAGCGGTAATACTTTTATTCTTTGCCATCATCTCCATCTTTTTCGTCGTTAAAAATATGAGGATAGGCAAGGAGATAGCGGCCAAAAGCGGGACGATAGACAGGTTTGTCCAAAAAAACAAGATGCCCCTGACGGAAAATTCAGTTTCTTTCCTTGAGGACGAGCGGAATAAACTTAAAAGCGCCTATAGCAGGCTAAAATTAGCATTTACCTCACCGCTAAACGAAGAGATACCACCTGAAAACATGGATTCGCTTCAGTTTAAGGAAAAACTGATCCAGGTGCAGAAAAAATTGAGGGAAGAGGCAAAGGATTTTTCGTTGGCACTGCCTGACTCACTCAGCTTTACCAAATACGAAACGGAACTTTCCGAGCCGAGTGAAATACCGTATCTATTGAAGAAGCTTAGAGTGCTTGAAGAGTTGGTGTACATAATGACGCTTACCGGCGTTGTTTCGCTCGACGAAATAAATTTTATCGGAGAAGATATTAAAAAGGCAGAGACGGCGGCGCCGCAGGCGATGCCGCAGGCGATGCCGGCGGTAAGGCCGGCGCATAAAGGCGGCGCCGCAAAAATTGAAGAAGCGCCGAAGGCAAAAATTGAAGAAGCGCCGAAAGCAAATATCTATGACGAGATAACGGTTTCTTTTAAGATAACCTGCACGTACTCAAAACTAATCGGCTTTCTCTATAAATTAAGGGCTTCGCCTTTTATATTTGTCGTCGATGACCTGGATATCAGTAAGGCCAAAGACACCCTTGATAAGGATGAAGCGGCGGAGAGCATGCTTCAGGCGGCTTTTTTGGTTAAGGCAGAATTAATAAATTAGGCGGAAACTCAAAAAGGTTGCGTTATGCGGCTTCCAAAAATATCGGATTCCATAAAAAAGATAACGGATATTCTCCCCAGGAGCAATGTCGAGAAATTGATTTTAAGAACTCTCATAGCGATATGGATCATAACGCTTCTGGCGGTAATAGGGTTGAGGGCTATCAAGGGGGCCTCTGATAACGTAGAAAAGAAGATATCCGAGACGGCTACCAAGATGCGGATATCGCCTTCTGTTAGCCGGGATGAAATGAAAAAATACGAGACAATACTCAACCAAGCGGAATATCCGGAACCTATGGGCGAATATGCCCAGAAGGTAAAACGCGACCCGTTTTCAGAATATAACGAAGAGATTGTGCAGATTGTAACGCAGGCTACCGAACATAATTTTTCGCTTAAATCCGTAGGGAACATACCTCTCCCGGTAATATATAAAGGATACATAGAATTGCCGGATAAACTGATAGGACAGGTGAACTGGAAAGAGACAACCAGGTTTGTCGAGGACGGAACGACACTAAACGGATACAAAATATTAAAAGTTGCAAAGGACAAAATAGAGGCAAGCGATGAGCAGGGCAGAAAAATGGAGTTCCTGCTGAATAAACCGGTATTAAGCGACAAATTAAATGCCGTGTTATATGATAGCATCTCGAAAAAAACTTTCAACGTTGAGGTAGCGAACGTGATCGACGATTATAAAGTAATTGACATTCAGCCCGATTATGTTATATTACTTTCAAAGGGCTCCGAGATAAAATTAACTAAAGAATAGTTCAAATATAAATAGACGGAGATATATATGCATAGAATAAAGTTTCAGAAGAAACGTGCAGCATCATTCTTTTATGCCGCCCTTATTGCACTATTCATAGCCCAATCCGGCGCGTACGCCCTCGATGAGGCGAAAAAAGCCGCAGAACTCATGGTTTCCGAAAAGAGGATTGAAAAAGAGAAAGAAAAGGCCCTGATAAAGTATTTTATAGACGAAGGAAAGCGGCTTTTTGCGGACGAGAACTACGACGGCGCAACGGAACAATTTTCGCGAGCGTTGGAAATAGACCCCGAAAGCACAGAGGCCAAAAAGGGCCTTAAAGGCGTGCGCAGCAAGATGGAAGAACGGCAGAAAATAGAATCACCCACCGTGATGGCCAATAAATTACTAAGAAGCGGGCAGGAAAAGTACCGCGCAAAGGATTACGAGGGGGCTATCCTCGATTTTCAGAACGCGCTGGTTTTGGATTATGAAAACAAAGATATTTTAGATTGGATTAAGAGAGCGCGGCGCCAGTCCGTCCTTGACAAAGCAAAGACTGATGAACATGATCTGGGCAAGGACACAACTGTAGCCACGAAAGAAAAGACGGTCCAGGAGAAAGCGGCAATGTTAGAGGTCGAGAAGGCCTATCAGCCGCCTCCGAAACCCGAAAGAAAACCCGTAGAGATAGAAGAAATAGTGTCGCCGGAAGAGGAAAAAGAGGAAAGAGCCAGGCAGGAATTGATGAAAAGACTGCAGGAGAAGATGGTGCCGGCAGTAAGCCTGGCAGATGCCGATATACGCGATGTGATAAGGCAGCTAATGGATATTACGGGAGTGACAATCGTTATAGATGAGGGCGCGCTCGCCAAGGCCGGCGGCGGCGGCCCGCTCAAAATAACATTCAGCACCGTAAACGAAATGCCCTTGCTTGAAGTACTCAACATAGCCCTGAAGGCGACAGATCTTAGCTATAGGATCGAGCCTAATTACATATGGATATCCACTCCTGAAAAGCTGGCTAAAGAAAATCTCGTGACGAGGACTTACCGGCTGAAATACGGCGTCAGGCGAGTGAGGAAAGTGGAACTCCAAAAATTTGAAACAAAATCCGGCAGTGGAGGCAGTTAGGAGTGATAATGCGGATAACAAGAGCGATAATTTTTATAGTTGGCATCATGAGCGTTGCTAATTTTTCGGCCTGCGCGCAGGAAGCCAGCCCTGAATACTCCCTTTCAATAGAGGAATATTTGAATAATGCGCTTCCTCCCCAAGACGGACGCTCTGTGAACTATAACGACGTTACAGGCATACTGACGGTAACGGATACGCCGTCAAACCAGCGTCTTATACAACGGCTGATCAGGCAATTCGATATAGGGCCGAAACAGGTAATGATAGAAGCCAGGTTTGTGGAGATCCAGTTTGAAGATCTGGATGAGCTTGGAATACAATGGTATTTGTATGAACGGGGCGACTTTAATATAGGCTCAAGCGCAAGCACTCCCTACCGCCATATTAAATGGGACAATACTGCTATTGACGCATTTCCGCAGACTGGCCGCGGCCTCGATATCGCGATTGTAGCGGATTGGGCCAAAAAGAATTTTATAGAGGCGTATCTCCATGCCCTTGCGGCGCAGAACAGGGCTAATCTGCTATCTGCTCCGAAAATCACTACCTTATCGGGCCAACAGGCAAATATTCAAATTACGCAGACCCTACCCTACGTCAGCGACGTCACTTTTGAAAATAGCGGAACGGCGGAACACCCTATTTGGAAATTCGAGTATACCGTTGAGGAGAAGATGACAGGTATAACGTTAGAAGTTACGCCGTATGTCAGCGGAAACAGCGATGTGATAACGCTGGACATCCATCCGGAGGTGAGCAATCTGATAGCGCGGCGCCCTATTTTTATCGGCGGTTCCAGTATATGGGGCAGTGCAACGTATAATCCTGTAACGGCCGGCCTGACCGTACCGACTCTTATGGGATGGCCGGTTATTGATACGAGAACAGCCCAGACGAGCGTCATGGTAAGAAGCGGCTCGACTGTCGTGATGGGCGGTTTTATTCAGGACGACGACCAAACGACAACCAAAAAGGTCCCCATTCTCGGCGACATTCCTTTGATAGGATACTTATTCCAGTATAAAAATGTAGACAGGAAAAAGAAAAATCTCGTGATATTTTTAACGGCAACGCTGATAACGGCCGAAGGCGAAGCAGCCGAAACGGCATCGACAAGGTGATTCGGTTATGCCAAAAAATGCAGCGGTAAGAATTATAAAAATGACGCTTATTTTCGGAATTTTAAATTTTACGGTATCACCGCTTTCTTCCGGGCAGGATAATAACGAAGATATGACGAAATATACGATAAAGCAATATCTTGAGACGAACCTGCCTCCGCAGGACGGCCGGAAGGTAATGCTTGATGAGATAACAGGGCTTCTTACAATCACCGATACGCCCTCCAACCAGGAAATTGCCCTTAAACTTATAAGAGAATGGGATGTGGGCCCGAAACAGATCCAGATAGAAGCTAAGTTTGTGGAGATAACTTTTACGGATCTCGATGAAATGGGCGTAGATTGGGACCTCTTTCACCATGATGAACCTGTAATCTATAGCCCGCAGCGACTCGCGGGACTTACAGGCAGTATGCAGGCGCTTATGGGGACAGCCAGCGCGGCCGCTCAATGGGCGCAGGCCGCTAACGCCGCGGGGTTAGGATTCTTAATTAGTAAAACGGCCTATCACGGAGCCGAGATGATGGCTTATCTGAAGTTGCTTGCGGAGAAAGATAAAGTCAACCTGATTCATGCCCCTAAGATTACGACACTATCCGGTCAAATGGCAAACATACAGGTCGTGAGGACTTTTCCTTACGCGACTTCCAGCGAGGTAACGCAGGTCCAATGGACAACGGGTACCGCCGCCCTAACAACGACAGCCTTTTATCCGGTAGAGACATATAAAGTCGAAGAAGAGATAGTCGGGGTGACGCTTGAGGTTACGCCTACGGTGATGGAAGGAAGTAATATTATAACGCTGGATATACATCCCGAAGTTACGAAACTCAGTCAGCAAATCGCATTAACATCGTCAAGTACCTTCCCTTCCAATCTCGGCTGGCCCATTATTGACACAAGGACCACTCAGACAACAGTTATGATAAGAAGCGGAGATTGTATTCTTATAGGAGGATTGATTCAGGATGCAGATAATAGTACCGTAAAAAGGCAGGTTCCAATCTTGGGCGATCTCCCGCTCGTAGGGCCGTTTTTTAAATATGAGTATCAGAATAGAGAAAAGAAGAATCTCGTTGTAATCCTGACGGCAAAACTTATTGATACGCAGGGAGAAGAGGTGCTCCAATGATTAAAAGAGCGTTTCTTTTGCCATCTTTATTATTAGTAATGATTTTAATGTCCTCTGATTTTAATACCGCAAAAGCCGCTGATAAAAAAGGCGTTATCCTTTCCACCGTCGACTTAAAGCAGGATCAAGCCTATGAAATTCTCGGCCTTGTCTATTACAGAAGCAGCGAATTGAACCCGAAAAAGATACACGAGGAACTGAGAAAACAGGCCGAAGACATGGGGGCCGATTACGTAATAGGTATTACTTATTATAATAATGCCGGATATCTCTACGGCTCCGGCACCGCCGTAAAACTCATCAAAAAGAAGAAAGACGAATAACCGCCCTCCGATGAAATATATAAATCTCGCCGCATTTTTTCTCATAATTTTTCTGTTTATGCCTTTATGCGCGCCGGCTGACGAAATTCCTTTCGGGACGTTAAAAGGATATAAAAATACCATGAACTTCTCGGTCTGGGCGCCCACTAAAGATGACGCCGAAACCATTGCGGCCGGCCTTGAAGATTATTACAGCCGTTTTCTAAAGGACCTGGAATGCGGCGGGATGCTTAAGAAGAAGCCCCGCGTCTATATTTTTGGAAATTACCAAGATTATCTTGACAAACTTAAGGGACTCGGCTATAATGTCGAACATACAGGTGGAATTGCAATTCCGAGATCCGCACGAAAACCCGCCGAGATCTACAGCTTCTTGGGTGACAATCTATTGGATGCAGTGCTTCCTCACGAGATTACGCATTTGTTATTCAAGGAAGTTACGGCCGGGTTAAAGACAGATGCTCGCGTGCCGCTTTGGCTTGACGAGGGCATAGCTGAATACGAAGAGAAATCTAAGAGATACCGGACAGAGGTCAAAGGGGCGTTAGAATCGCAAGCGCTCATACCCGCGTCCGAAATAGTCAAATATAGCACTTATCCCGCAGATTTGAACCGAAGAAGCCTTTTTTACGCCGAATCCGCCAGCTTGGTAGAGTTTTTATTGGCGGAATACGGCGGAGCGAAATTTACCTCATTTTCAAGGAAGCTGGTTTCCGGAGGCAAGAATATTGACGAAGCGCTTTTTTCTACTTATTATCCTCGGCTAAAAGATGTATCACAGCTTAACGATGCCTGGCTCAAATTCCTTAAAAAATAGAACAATATAGTGGACCTACGCACAAGCGCTAAAACCATAATACTGCTCATACTTATAGCCGTCCTCGGTTTTCTTTTAAGAGCCGACGTATATAAGAGAAGCTCTATGGGGCCGTTTACGCCGTTTACCAACATAAACGCCTTTCATTATTATTTTGCCGAATTAGTAGCGAAAGGCGAAAAGATACCGGAAGTCTGCTACGAGATACAATATCCGGAGGGATTCGAAGTATTCCGCAAAGAATCCGTCGTTATGGAATATTTTGTCGGATCATTATATAGGATATTCGGCAGTGGTTCGGATTTCGGCGAGTTTGTGCGCAATTTTGTTATGATATTCGGGCTTATCCCGCTTTTAATCGTATACGCGCTTGCCAAATATGCGATGAAAGACCGCAACGCCGCTATTCTTGCGAGCTTGTTTTATGTTGTGACGCCGGCGGCAGTCAATAGGACTATCGGGTTAGGATTTCTTAAGGAAGCATTCGCGCTGCCGTTTATCTTCGCCAACATACTCTTCATGGTTTTTGCCGAGGACGAAAAAGCCTCTTCGCGCAAGATGTATATTTATAGCGCTTTTTCGGGAGTGTGCATGTTTATCGCTCTGGCGTCGTGGCACTTTACGCAGTTTTATCTTATGATAGCGTTTGTGTTTGTGGCGTATCGCGCGATCTTCCTTAATAAGCGAGACACTTTCGCGCAATATGTTTCCCTGATGGTGTCGTCCGTCGCGGCAGGGGTACTGATCCCTTATTTACGAGAAATACCTTTTATAATATCTTCGCCGATGCTTTTAGGTTTTGCGGTATTGCCTGTTTTTTACCTGAAAAAATATATACGAAATAAGGGCGCGCTTCTGCTTGGATTTGCGGCGTTAGCGTCTATTCTTATATTCGGTCTTTCGTTTTTATCTAAGCATTTTGGCACATACTATCACGTTTATTCGCTCGGCATAGATTCGCTGAGATTTTTAGGCCAAAAACCGCTTGACCCGAATCTTTTATCCTCGGATAGCCGCATGCTGTGGGACGTAGCGCATAGCGCCCCCCCGTTAGATGAGGCGTTAGCGTATTTTGTGCCGGCATTGCTTCTAGGCCTGCCGCTCATCTTGAGCGTTACGAAGAAGGTGCTCAAGGACGAAAAAGGCGCTCTTGACGGAGGAATCGATTTCTTATTATATCTGCTCATTGCGTTCGGCATTATGTATTTGTTTGTAAACAGAGTCATGGTCTTTACGATATTTTTTCTGGCAGTCTGGGCCGGCGGCCCGCTGGTTATGTTCCGGAAAAAGCTGTGGAAGGCGCTTTCGTGCTTGTTTATTATTTGCGTTATAGCGCTTGAGGTAATAAAGGTTTCTCACGCGAGCGCATATATAGGCGATACCGTTTATATCGTCGATTTATTGGATTGGATTAAAACTAATACTGCCCAGAGCGACGTAATCCTGGCGCCGCCGCGTTACTCTCCGGAGATATTGGCATATACCGGCCGCGCGATAAACCTTCACGCGAAGCTTGAATCTTTAGCGATACGCGAGAAGACGATGAAGTGGGCCGAGACGTTATTTACGAAAGGCGAAGAGCCTTTATTTAACTTGTCGAAAGAGTGGGGCGCGACATATTTCGTATTTCCGCACGGCACTTATATGGCGGGCGGCCGTTCAAGCTGGCGGTACATAACGGCGCATATGGAGATGGATAAAGACGATATCGGTTTCATTCTTGAGGCGCTGCCGCCGGATAGCCAGAACTTTGCCTTTGACCATTCCGGCAGGAAATATAGCGGCACGATCAGCGCCGGTTTTACCAAGCCCAATCTGAAACATTTTGAACTTGTATATAATAACGGATATTTCAATGTATACAAAATCGTCCGCTGAAAATTACCCGCGCACCAGCCCGCCGGGGGCGGACGCTGCGGGGCAGGCAAAATTTGGGATTATAGCCGCTTTATCGGCGCTGTGCATTATTTTCGCGGGATTTTCCGCGGAGGCGGCGGATTTTGAAAAATTGGAAAAAGGCCACTTTGTCATTTACCACCAGAATAGAGATCTGGCGAACGACCTTATATGGAAGGCAGAATACTATTACAAAAAGATATTAGGGCATTTCGGCGTGGCGGAATTTCGGCCGTGGGAAGGCAAAGATAAGTGTCAGATATATCTATATTCAAATAAAGCCGATTACCTGAAAGCAACCGGTGCTCCCGATTGGTCGGTAGGGTTGGCGCAAATGAGCCCGTTCCGGTTTTCAGCGTACGAAAATTCGGAGAAACTCGCCACAACAACTTTTCCGCACGAACTGACGCATATGATTTTTCATCTCTTTATGGATAAGAAGCGGATGCCGCTATGGCTTGAGGAGGGGATGGCCCAATTTGAGGAGGAAGATCAAGGGTCAGCGTATCTGCGTAAACAGTCGATTAAATGGTACATAAAAGAAAAGAAATATATAAAGCTGGATATTTTATTCGCTATACCAATGATACCACCCGACATGCCCAAGGAAGCGATAGATCTGTTCTATATAGAATCGGCGAGCGTAGTAGATCATCTTGTTACCGACAATTTGAGGACATCATTCGGCAAATTTCTGACTTGTCTTAAGAACGGCGAATCTACCGAACAAGCGCTGAAGAATTCGTACCAGTGGAAATATAAGAACGGCGTCAGCGACCTCGAAACCCGCTGGCTGGAGTTTATCAAGAGGAAGTATTGATCATGAAATTATTCCTAATCGACGGAAATTCGTTTTGCTATAGGGCGTTTTACGCGATAAGGGACCTCGCGAATTCACACGGCGAGCCGACGAACGCCGTTTATGGCTTCATTTCCATGCTGCGCAAGATAATCAAGGACGAAAACCCCGATTATCTCGCAATAACGTTCGATTTGAAAGGCCCGACATTCCGTCACAAGAAGTACGAAGAGTACAAAATACACCGAAAACCCATGCCCGACGCCTTGATCACGCAGATGCCGGTCATAAAGGAAGTAGTGAAGGCATATAATATTCCGATCTTTGAAAAGGAAGGATTTGAAGCGGACGATATCATAGCGACGATAGCGCGGAAGTTGGCGGGAAAATCGCTTGATGTTTACATTGTGACGGGCGATAAGGATGCCCTGCAACTCGTCAATCCGCATATAAAAGTGTATTCCACGCACAAAGAGGGATTGATATACGACACAGAAAAGGTGGTGGAGCGTTACGGCGTCGGACCTGAGAAGATGGCGGACTTGCTTGCGCTGATGGGCGATTCTTCCGATAATATAACGGGCGTACCGGGATTTGGCGAGAAGACAGCAGTTTCTTTAATGCAGGAGTTCAGGGATCTCGATGAGATTTTAGATAAACCCGAAAAAATAAAATCCGAAGCCAGAAGGCGGCTGATAGTGGAACACGCTGATAAAGCACGGCTCAGCAGAGAACTCGCAACTTTGGATGATAAAGTGCCGCTTGACATAGACCTTGAAGCGATGAAGATCAAAGAGCCGGACGCGGAAAAACTTCTGGAACTGTTCAAGCACCTTGAATTTAAGAGCCTGATCCAGGAATACGCGCCCGAGACGTCGCTTGATTCAAAATACCATTTGATAAAAGATAAGCGCGATTTTCGTAATCTGCTGGACAAATTACGGAAGACCGACCTTTTTGTGTTAGATTTTGAGACTACAGGCCCGGATCCTATGACCGCCCGGCCCATCGGCATATCGTTTTCTTTTAAAAAGGGAGAGGCCTGTTATGTCGCATTCCGTCGTGAAACTGCTACTTTGGTAGAGGACAAGGTGGTGAGCGAAATAGACCGGAGTTGGGCGCTTGAAAGCCTGAGGCCGCTCTTA